>Ga0256841_1003111_pt1 | contig 12628 bp, 9 predicted proteins | sample 356308metaG_FD_185971 | JGI IMG/M metagenome (GOLD analysis project Ga0256841, IMG submission 185971) | Hydrothermal vent microbial communities from Mid Atlantic Ridge, Atlantic Ocean - 356-308 | ecosystem: Environmental > Aquatic > Marine > Hydrothermal vents | place: Atlantic Ocean: Mid...
TTGAATCCAAAGATTCTGATTCATCAAAACGGGATACCTTGAATGTTTTCCTCACTTTATTGTAAGTAATACCAAAAATCCAGGTAGAAGGCCGACAACTGTGATTATAAGTCTCAGCTTTTTCCCATACGACATACATCACTTCATTGATGATTTCATCCATACGATCCAGCCGGCCATGACTGCGTGAAATAAAACGAATCAAGCGGTTGTAATATGTATGATAAAGCTGTTCCAAAGCATCTTGTTCTCCTTTTGCAATCCGGGAAATCAGCGCAGCCTTCTTGCAATCTTGCTGATTTGCAGCTGTCTCTGTATCCAAATTTGCACCGTAATTGGTTGTCATGGGTTAAACCGGGGGTTTCAGTTTAAAAAGAATTACCATCTGTCCGTCAATTCCGAATTAAACCAAAAAGGTTCAATCAAATTTAATTGTTTTTTAAGAAAGTGCAGTTTTCAAAAAAATCTAGAAATTTCTGCAATTTGCCAGGGGGTTGTAGTTTAGAAAATCGTAGCGCGACAAGTGGGAAGTTGCTTCCTTAATCCGACAGCTTCCTAAAACCCAACAGAAATTGAAAAAATAAATGTAGGATCAAGCATTTCAGGGTCATAAGGCCATTGGGTATTGGCTGTATCGCTGGTAAAAGCAGAATCGACATATCGAAAATCAAATGCTGCAAATTTATAATAATAGGTAAAACCAGCATTCCAATAAAGATAATCATATTCAAGAACAGGTTTTACCTGGCTATAACCGATACCGGCAGACATTTCTATTGCATCTGTGATCGGATAACGTGCAGTGATTTCATAATTGCCGGTAACATGACCATGATTGTAAAAATCTTCTGAAAAAGAAGTCGAGAGAGTTATCAAGTCGCGGTAATGCAATAAAAAATAAAATTCATTGTAATCCGACTCATGGCCAAAAATTTTGCCATCATAAAGATATCGCGTCCACTGCAAGTCAATCCGCCAATCTTCATCGAGATTATAAGTCCAGCCTAAGTAAGGGGTAATTTCGACGTGGGATTGATCATCGAAATCATCATCACCAAAATCGATATTAATAACTGAAATGCCCAAGAACAAACCTGATTCATGCTCATAATCCAGATTTGCACGAATCGCTAAATCCCCGTCGGTTTTGGAATACCCTCGCCAGAAGTAATCTGTAGCTCCGGTTAATGTCCCACTGAACTCAGAAAAAGTTTGTGCCGAATAAAAAATAATTACTAATAATAATGTTGGGGGGAATGTAGCTGCAATCGTGTTTTTATTTTTCATGCAAAATGCTGGGCATTTGGAAGATTGATACATACAAATGCCTACTTTGTTTCCAAAGAACTTGGGAAGACAACCATTTTCTTACTCTTTTCTTTTCCATTTTTTCCAAATTTAAAACCCTAAATTTCATCAAATTGTAACATGATTTGAACTTTTACCATTGCGCCAGGAATAAACGGTAAAACAAGTATTTGAATCAATTTTCGATACTAGAAATTGAATCGCCAATGCCATCATTCTGCTCCATGAGCATGGCATTTTTATGGCTGACTTTATAAGGGATCAAGGACATGCAAAAAAAACAGACCAAAAAGATCGTCGTTTATTCTCATGATACCTTCGGGCTTGGCAATGTTCGTCGAATGTTGGCCATTACCGAACACCTTTTGGATACCATACCTGATTTGTCAATTCTATTGATTTCAGGCTCGCCGATGATCCATAGTTTTCGTCTCCCAGGGAGCAGATTTGATTATCTCAAATTACCAACTATCGGCAGAACCCTATCGGGCGAATATATCGCAAAAAAACTGGAAACCAACTTTGATGAATTGGTCGCAGTTCGTTCACAAATTATCCAGGCTGCCATCTCCAATTTCTGTCCCGATGTCATGATCGTTGATAAAAAACCTCGTGGAATTGCGGACGAATTACAACCGACGTTAGAGTTAATTCACAAAGATATGCCATTAACAAAAGTAGTTCTGCTGTTACGTGACATACTTGATGATCCAAAAGTTACCCATCGAATTTGGCTGAAAAACAATTATTTTCAAAGTATAAATCGATACTACGACTCCATTTTGGTGATGGGTTCACAGAAAGTATTTGATCTATCCCGGGAATATCATTTTCCTGAAAACATCGCAAAAAAAGTAACCTATTGTGGTTATATTAACCGCAGTCATATTGTTGCAGAAACCAACAACCCCGAACTTTCATCCAAATTTAACCGAACCGATGTTTTGGTGACAGTTGGCGGAGGTGAAGATGGCTTGTTTCCCTTGAAATGTTTTCTGAAAGGACTCGCCCTAAAAAACACATATAAGGCATTTTCTACGACAATTATAACCGGCCCGGAAATGTCCAAACTACATCGGGATGAAATTCAACACATGGCAGATTCATTCACTAATGTCCGTGTTTTGGATTTTGTTGCTGAACTTCCTGCACATATTTTCGCTTCTGAATTAATCGTCTCAATGGGCGGATATAATACAGTTGTTGAAATACTGGCCATGAACAAACCGGTCATCATAATACCTCGTGTAAAACCGGTCTTGGAACAATTAATTCGCGCAACCCGCATGGAAAAAATGGGGCTGCTTCAATGCATTCATCCCGACGAAGTATCTCCCGAATTGCTGATGCAAGCAGTCACTTCTCAACTTGAAACACGCCAGAAAAAATTAAATGCTACTGAAATAATAGATTTTGATGGCCTAGGCACTGCAACTCGAACCATTGAAAAAATGATGGCGCATGACAGCGAAAAAATTGTCAAACAAATTTGGACAAAAAAAACATTAAAGCCAGTCAATAATCTGGAGGTGAAAACATGCTCGGCTTTCTTGTAAAAACTTACCCAAAAGTATCCGAAACTTTTGTCCTCCAGGAAATTTTAGCGTTTCAGAATGAAGTGTATGATGTGACAATTTTTTCCATGCAAAATCCGACTGACGATCAGTTTCATAATGCTTTTGATTCAGTCACTTCGGATATCAATTATCTCAGTCCCGACTCAAGAAAACGCTGGCATTCGATCAAAAATCATTTCAAATTGATAAGTCAACGCTTCTGGTCATACTTGGGAACCTTCTTTTTTATTTTGCAGAAAAAAGAAGGCGGATCATTTGAGCAATTCTGCCAGGCTGTCTACCTTGCTACACTCATCCAAGAAAATGGCATTCAACACCTGCATGTTCATTTTGCCAGCGAACCAGCCGGGCTGGCAGAACTGGCCGGACAATTATGCGGCATAACTTACAGTATCTCAGCACATGCCAAGGATATTTATTTACAAAACCCTTCATGTCTGGCTAGAAAAATGGCCAACGCACAATTTGTTGTGACATGTACTGAACACAACCGCTGCTATCTGCACTCCATCAACACATCCGACACACCTGTTTATCGAATTTATCACGGTATCGATGTAGCAAGGATAAATGCTGAGAATAATAAAAAAACTACCCAGATTCAATCTGATCGTATTCAAATCCTCAGTGTTGGCAGACTGCAAGAAAAAAAAGGTTTTCCAACCCTGATCGCCGCCTGTCAATTATTAAAAAAAGCCGGATACTCATTCCGCTGCGACATTGTCGGTTATGGACCATACCGGGAAAAGCTGCAGAAGTTAATTGAACAATATCAACTTTCAGATAGCGTTACGTTATGGGGCAAACTAACACATGACAGAGTGGTTGCCTTATATCGACAAGCCGATATTTTTACATTGCCATGCCAAATAACCGATGAAGGTGACCGTGATGGTATTCCCAATGTGCTGATGGAAGCGATGACTTTTGCCATTCCAGTTATTTCAACCAATGTTTCGGGCATTCCGGAAATTATCGAAAATAATAAAACCGGTCTCATCATTGAATCCAAAAATCATTATGCATTGTTTGCTAGCTTGCAACAATTAATTGACAACGCTGTATTACGAAAACAAATTGGTGAAGCCGGAAAACATCGGGTAATCACCTACTTTGCTGCCGATCAACATATCACACAACTAAAATCACTTTTATCCCAAACCCTACAAAACAATGGCCATGTCAAGATACGTGAGCCACTCTCTGGAGAACAGCATGGCTAGTGAAATTGCCTATATTATAAAAGGCTTCCCCCGTTTATCTGAAACATTTATCAGCAATGAAGTATTATTGCTAGAACAATCAGGCGTTACCATCAAACTGTTTTCAATCAAACACCCTGATGAAGCTTTGCAACAATCTACGGTATCTCAAATCAACGCAAAGCCTGTCTATTTACCGTCAGTGACCTCACTTTCCAATACTTTTCTACCGGTCTGGTTACTACAAAACATTCGACCTTTCATTAAAGCACATATGAAGTTGGCGTTAACACAGCCAATCAACTTTTTTTCAACTTTGATTAAAGCATCATCCATGATGATGATTTATCGTCAAAACATATTTGCAAATCCCAAAAAAGTTTTTCTAAAAGAATTTATTCAGGCGGTTTTTATTGCCGATCAAATTATTCAGTCTGGGAATATCCGCCATATTCACTCGCACTTTTGTCATGGCGCAACCACCATTGCCCTTTTTGTCAGCAAATTAACCAACATTCCATTCAGTTTCACAGCACATGCAAAAGATATTTATCAAAAAACCCAGAATCCCGGTGATTTGTTAATCAAAAAAATTAAAGCTGCATCTTTTGTTGCAACCTGCACTGGCGCTAACAAACGTTATCTGGATCAATTGGACGACCCTGATAAAATCAAACTGATCTATCATGGTCTGGATATTTCTTTTTTTACACCTGACAAACCAATACCAAATAAAAACATTCAAGAAATTTTGTCTGTAGGTCGTTATGTGGAAAAGAAAGGGTTCCAATACCTGATCGAAGCTTGTTCACTATTAAAAAATAGGGGGGTACAATTCCGCTGCCGTATTATTGGAGAAAAAGGGGACGCTTATCCTTCTTTAAAAGCATTGGTCGAGAAACTGGAACTGGAGGAACTGGTTTCTCTGGAAGGACCAAAAGCCCATCTTGAACTCAAGCGAATTTATCAACAAAGCAAGATTTTTGCCCTGCCCTGCCAAATTGTCGATGATGGTGACCGCGATGGTATACCCAATGTATTAGTTGAAGCCATGGCCTGTGGCCTTAGCGTCGTTTCGACCCATATTTCCGGCATACCTGAATTAATAAAACATCAACATAACGGTTTATTGATAGAGGAAAAAAACAGCATAGACTTAGCTGATGCGCTTGAACAACTACTAACCGATAAAAGTTTATCTGCGCAATTGGCCGAAAACGGCCGAAATACAGTTATACAGGAATTTGACTCGGAACAAACAACTCAACATTTACGCCGATTATTCGATGAATGTGTAGATTGTCAACATCATGACGCATCAGGAAACGGGGAGGTTTCCAGTGCCAATACCTGATAATGTTAGTTTAGATAATCAACAACAATTTGTTACTGAAACTTCAATCTTCAGGAAACCTTATCATCAGTATTCAGCAAATGAATTACTGAACTACTACCGAAACAGGAAAACCGTCCAATTTTTCCCGGTCTGTGAGGCAGATCAAGTCACTGATGATTTTATCGAAAAAGTATTAAAAAATGAGTTCGAATTCAATCATGAAAGTCATGTTTTGAAACAACCAATAGACTGGTTTCGCAATCCCACTGATGATATCGAGTGGCTGATTATGCTGCACAAAGGTTATTATCTGGTTGGCTTGATGAAACTATTCAATGAAACAAAAAATAATGAATATTTACAAAAATGGATTGAACTGACTGATTCCTGGATAGGCCAGGTCAATGATCCTGGTTTTATTGCTACGGATGTAACAGGCCGCCGCATACAAAACTGGATTTATGCATTCTATTTTTTGATTAATCAAAAATCAAAGCTGAGTATTGGCAATGATTTTTTGTTGCGGTTTTTTGTTTCTTTAGAAAAGCAGGTAAACCATCTTATCAATCATCTGGCTCCAGCCAGGAACCATAGAACCCTGGAGCTCTACGCTGTTTTTCTTGCAGCGGTGGTATTTCCCGAATTTAAACGGGCTAATCAGTGGCTGGAATATTCGCTACAAGCTTTGGCAGATAATGCCGACACAGATATTCTTGCTGATGGCGTCCATTGTGAATTATCAACTTTTTACCACCATATTGTTCTAAAAAATCTGCTGTCAATCAAACGTTTGGCAACAATTAATCAAATATCCATGCCTGCACGTTTTGACGCTTCAGTCAGCCGTGCACTTGATTTTTCTCTGTTTGTACACAAACCAGACGGCCAGATTCCCAGTCTCAGTGATGGCGACAGTGGTTGTTTTTATGATCTTTTGCAACAAGGTTATGAGTTTTATGGCAACCAACAATCAAGATTTATATATAGTCAGGGTAACGCCGGAACGCCCCCTTCCGAGAATGCTAAAGCATTTTCTGACAGTGGATATTATATTTTGCGCAGCGCCTGGAACGATGCGTCTGAGTCGTTCCAGGATGCCCGTTATCTGGTTTTCGACTGTGGTCCCTTGGGTGTTGGTAATCATGGCCATCTAGACCTATTGAATATCGAAATGTATGCCTATGGTCGAAGCTTGATTGTCGACCCAGGCCGCTATACCTATGATGAATCGGGAGAAATCAACTGGCGTGTATTGTTCCGTAGTACCCGGTACCACAATACCGTTGAAGTAAATGGAAAAAATCAAACAAAGTACAGTTATAGTAACCGTAAAGGAAAATATAAAATCCTGGGAATCCATGCCAAACCGAAACTCATCAGTTTTATCAATAAAAATCAATGTCACTTTCTCCACGGTATGGTACTGAGCCAGGAATATAGTGCCATACATGAAAGAAAAATTTTCTTTATTAACGAAGAATACTGGTTAATTTCAGATGTATTGTGCGATAAACAAATTAATCAATATGCATTGCGCTACCATCTTTGCCCCGAGGCTGAAAATCGAACGTTTATTACCCAGCATAATAATGTAATTGCTATACGCTCACCCGGCTTGTTAATGATGCAAGCGAGTAATAATGAGACTGAAGTGTCTTTAGAAACTGGCTTCATATCCCAACATTATGGTGAAAAGCAACAAGCTCCAATTATCAATTTTCTAAGAAATACAGATAATACTATTTTCGATACAGCGCTGTTTCCCTGCAAGCAAGAATTTCTTGACGTTGTGTGGGAAACACTGAACACCAGGATAACCCGGCAAGAGATTGATCCTGAGTCAACCTCTACATTTTGTCTAAATATAAAGACCGAAACCGGAACCATTAAAGATTTGTTTTTTATTGCCCACGATGGTCAACCACGACAATGGCAATATGGTTCTTTCATTTGTACAGGATATCTTTGTTACATTCGTCTCAATGAAGACGGCATACTGGTCAATTATTTTACTGGACCAGACAGTTTTATTCACTTTAATAATCACTATAAATAGCAGCAGGATAAAAATAATGAGTGAGTATCAAACCCGGATGATTCCCGCCGACAAAATCTTAAATCACCTTGAAATAGCATTGAATACTGAAAAAATGAAAAATATTTTTCAGCGCCATAGGTACTGGGCGAAATCTGCCAGGCTCATTGATTGCCAGATCGAGCGAATTAAATACAAACCTCAAAAAAACTGTCATGTCACTTATCGTTTGTGTCTTAAAGATCGTCACCATAAAAAAATAACAGAACAGTTGGTCTGCGCCAGGTTTTATGAACAAGGCGGCTCCAACTCTCGTTATTTCAAAGAAATCGTCAAGGGACAGGCGCCAGGCAGACTAATGCACATTCCTGAACTGGATTGTGTTACTTGGATTTTTCCCAATGATCGCAAGCTAAGTCATCTTAAGAAAATCCTCAATTGTGAATTTCTTTATCAACAAATCGCTCCAAAATTGGTTAGTCATTATGCCGGTCCCGACTGGTCAATACGTAATTTTCATGCACAAATGATACGTTATGTTCCTGAACAAAGCTGTAGCATACGTGCAGCATTCGACATTAATTTCAAGCATGACAAAGCACATCAAAACTTTCTCGCGTTCGGAAAAACGAGTTATAACGATAACGGTGCAGCAATCTTTCAACTAATGCAGCAACTTTGGCAAAGTCCTGCATGTCTTGAGCATCGATTAAATATTCCCAAACCATTGATGTACCAACCTGAACTCAAAATGTTGTGGCAAACCGGCGTACCCGGAATTATGTTGTCAGAATTGCAAGATCAAACAACATTGTTTATCAAAAGTATGGAAAATGTTGGCAGGCAACTGGGTATATTACACCAGGTTTCATTAGTTGATTGTCGTCAACGCCACGACCAAAAATTCAACTATCAGGAACTTACGAAAGTTGAAAATCTGTTAAGTAAATTTAATGCCCCGGCCAGAAACAAAATTGTTCCTTTAATTACTCGACTAAGTCAATTACTGCCTCTTGATCCTTCAGGCCAAGAAGTCACTTTACACGGAGATTTACATCCTAAAAATATTCTCGTAGATAGTAATAGGGTCTACTTGATTGACCTGGATAATATCGGCATAGGCAGCCCCTTGCAAGATGTTGGTAGTTTTATCGCAGCCTTACTTAATCTTCAATTAATGGCTTCAATATCATCACCATTGGCGAAACAATCAATTAAGGTATTTATTTTAGCTTATCGCGAATCTGTCCCATGGACCATCAACGACCTTCATTTACGTCGACATATTGCCAAAGCTTTAATAGTGGAAAGGATCTTCCGAAGTTTTACTCGATTAAAAGCAGGTCGCATGGAAATCATTGAGAATCTTGCTCAACAGGCAGAAATGCTACTCGATGATAACTTTATCCCCGCCTGGCTTTCAACAGGAGATTGTTATGGATAAAAAACCTTTGCTGTTTCTTTATTGTCAACACTCCTTAGGCATGGGACATCTGCGCCGCTCCATAGAAATAACCAAAACATTAATCGATCACTTTGAAATCGTATTTATAAATGGTGGACGCATACCCGAATCAATCCCATTCCCTGATTGTATTGAATCTATTGACCTGCCTCCTTTGGGAATGAATGCTAATGGCATGCTGATCAATCAATCCGATCTAGATGACCTTAATGAAGCAAAACGGGTCCGACAAGAAATGATTCAGGATCAATTTCAAAAATGCCAACCGGATGTTGTGCTCATTGAACTGTTTCCTTTTGGCCGAAAAAAATTTGCATTTGAGCTATTACCACTTTTAAGATTGGCAAAAAAATCCTGCCATAAGCCTCTTATTGTTTGTGACCTTCGAGATATTCTGGTGAACGATCGTCGTGATCAACAGCGCCATGATGACCGGGCCAGGTGGTTATGCAAACGATATTTCGACGCTATTTTAGTCCATACAGATCCGCAGTTTGCTCGACTTGAAGAATCGTTTCAGCCTGAAAAGTCTTTATCTACTCCGGTTTTCTATACTGGTTTTGTTGCTGGTAACGCAATCAAGACCAATATTATTGATCCTAAACCGGGTATTGTTGTTTCTGCTGGTGGCGGCAACGTAGGTCAACCTTTATTCATTGCTGCAATCAATGCTCAGCCAAGAATCTGGCAACAGTACAGAATACCAATGTCAATTGTTGCCGGCCCCTTCCTGCCTGATGCTGATTGGCAATTCATACAACACAAAGCTCAAAATGTACCTGGCTTGACAGTCTATCGTTCTGTCCCTGATTTAAAATGTCTATTGCAAAATGCAACTGTTTCAATTAGTCAATGTGGATATAACACCACAATGGATATATTAACAACCAAGGTGCCGTCTCTGCTGATACCGTATGCAGAAGGCAGAGAAAATGAACAAACCAAACGGGCTTTTAAACTAGAAAAATTGGGCGTTGCTCGTGTTTTGGCCGAAACAGAACTAAGCACAGATCGTCTTATCGAGGAAATAGCGCCTTTACTTGAATTTAAACCCTTACCTTTTTCATTACAAATGAATGGTGCAAAAAGATCATCCGAGATTTTATTACAATTATTGAATAGTCAACAACATCCTGGTCTGGAGAAGAACAATGTCATGCTGGCTTGATGATATAAACAGGGCTTTAGACAATACAGAAAATCCTATCCAATTCTTTTTTCGTAACGATGACGCTGGATGGGCCGACCAGGAACTTTTCCATCTTCTGGACTGTTTTTTTGCAGCCGGGCTTCCAATAGACCTTGCAGTTATTCCCAAAGCAATAACTTCCTGTAAAGCAGCGCACCTTTATCATTACATTAGTGAAAGCAGAGGCCTAATTGGTATCCATCAGCACGGCTACAACCATATAAACCACCAAATGCAAGGCAGAAAATGTGAATTTGGCAGCGACCGCAGTTATGCTCAACAACAGTCTGATATCATCTCCGGGATGGATTTACTTAATGTCTATTTTGCTGACTGCGCAGACCCGATTTTTACCCCGCCCTGGAACCGTTGCAGCCATGAGACAGCTAATATCTTAATTGGCCTCGGATTCAGAATTTTGTCCAGAGACAATACTGCTCAACAACTTGGTTATCGTGATCTACAAGAACTACCTATCAACATAGACTGGTTTAAAAAATATAAAAGTACACGTTTGACGCCATCCGAATTAGGAACGGTGATTGGCTCAGCTATTAAAAATGATGTGCCAGTGGGAATTATGTTACACCATCAAATAATGGATGAGAATGAAAGAAACCGGCTGAACCAACTGCTTGAACTGCTTAGCAGACATTCCATGGCACACTGCAAGCGTATGATAGATCTGATGACCACGAGATAAAATTTTTATCATGATATCGCAGAGGATCACAGATTTGTATCTGTGATCCTCTATGTAAAAAAGATTTTTATGCGCTCAAGATATTTCTTTTACTCACAGTTTTTAATCTTAGATCAACGGCTTTAATTAAACATTTGTCTTGATTCTGTTAATCCCGATTAAACTGAATAATCCCGCACCAAAAAACCAAATTGCTGCCGGAAGTGGCACCACATTAACCTGGCCTCGGATTTCTCCTGCCGGTTTAAAACTGCTGTGTATATTGATATACCATAAACCGGTAATCAGGTCAGATGCCTGCTCCACATCAAGTATAGCCATACCTGATGTTGGATTGGAAGTATAATCAATTGGAACCTGAATTCCTGCATTGACTCCTGGAAATGCAGGGCCATGGAAATGGGCATTTGTTACTTCCCCTTCCAAATCAGACCATTCAATATCCCAGTTGAATTTCTTTGTAACATCATCGAATGTCATGGTTGCAAATCCCTTTCCCGAACTTTCAACGCCAGCTTGATCACCATCCATCTGGGCAATCAGATTGATAATAGAAGCTTGCGCTGAATTAGAAATTAATATAAGAAAAAAAATTGATATTATTTTATTTAACTTGCTAAACATAAACTTACCCTCTTAAATTTGAAAACCAAACTTTATACAACAAATTCATTTTTGCTCATTTTTTTTATCGTATACTAAGATTTTGTACACATAATCTGCTCACCTCCTAAAATAATTGTTAATTAAATTCCTGAACATTCGAAAATTAAAAGTTGTAATTAACTTTAAAAATACCGGTGACAGCAACTTCGCCTGATTGCTCACCATAAGCAGAACCAGCACGAAAAACACCTGCTACAAACTCCATCTCCCAATGCTTCCATTCTTCCAGTGCAATCACCACATCCCATTCCTGACCGATGGATCGACTAATACCATTCGGATCTGGACGGATTCTGCCCTTTCGCAACGAATCTCGAGGTATCACTTGACGGTAATTATGATATAGAAAGGTAACCGAACTGTTTTGTAGAAAGGGAATTGTTGCGGCAGCTGTCCAAATCTGCAGATTCGATAATTCAGGGCGCAATAACTCGCCATAATAACGAAACCTGCTGACTGCACGGAAACGATCGTTATTATCCTGCAACCCGGTTTGCCTGAAATCACTGCTTGCAATAGCATAACCGAGCGTGAATGAAGGTGACCACAAAAGTGGTAATTCCCAGGTTAATCCAACATCCAGCGCCCAACCTTCCAGCCGCTTTTTTTCAATTGACTCCACAACTGAAATGCCTTCAATATCAGATTCATCGAATTCTATATTCCGTTCGTCACCTTTCATCCAGGCACCATCAGCCCAGAAACTGAAATTACCAACATCATCTATGGAAAATCTGTTTTGGGTTCGAAGTCCTAGCCAAGTAAAATTACCATCATTTTCATCCTCGAATTCCTCATGAATTTGTTTGCCAATATTCTCTGTGCTCGAATGATCCTGTTGATGAAGAAAAAACAACCCTAATCGTTGTTTATTCGACCATTCCCATGAAGCATGGGAGAGTATTCGTAAAACATCTTTTTCTTCAGGGTCAATGCCATTGTCCGCCGTTGATACCGGGAATAACTGTTCAGCAATTCCTAATTCAAAATGAAAAAAAGGACTTCTGAAATATAACCTGGCTGCATCAAGGTCGTCATCCCACCACCATTCCCGTGTTTCACGAAAATTTTGACGACCTAATTGCAAACTGAAATCACTATTCAGTATTTCCCCCCAAAACACCCAGGTTTCGCCTCGCTTGAATTC
>Ga0256841_1003112_pt1 | contig 12628 bp, 11 predicted proteins | sample 356308metaG_FD_185971 | JGI IMG/M metagenome (GOLD analysis project Ga0256841, IMG submission 185971) | Hydrothermal vent microbial communities from Mid Atlantic Ridge, Atlantic Ocean - 356-308 | ecosystem: Environmental > Aquatic > Marine > Hydrothermal vents | place: Atlantic Ocean: Mid...
CCGACCGCCAATGTCGATGCCAGCGGCTGGGTCAACTCCGGTTCCGGCACTTCCGGCGCGCTGGAAAGCACCCGAATGAAACTCTACAGCGGCGGCATGGGGCTGCATACATCCGGCGAACCCTATAACGCGCCGAACCACGGCATAGACAATAGCAACGGCTTCGAGACCATCCTACTGGATTTTGGTCCAAACAACGAGGTCTCCCTGAATGAAATCTGCATCGGCTACGGTTCCGACGAAGGCTATGACACCGACATGTCGATTGCCGCCTTCACCGGCAACGGACCGGTCGACCTGAACGGCGCGTCCTACGATACTCTGCTAAACAATGGCTGGACCGATATCGCGCAACTCGCGAACATGCAGAATTACAATATGTACAACTTCAATTCCGGCGGTGTGAAGAGTCGTTACTGGCTGGTCGGCGCGTACAACCCAGCGCTGGATTCCGCGTCGCAAGGCTGGTCTACCGGAAATGACTTCTTCAAGCTGGAATTCGTTGGCGGCGACGTGTTCGATTGCCCTCCCGGCAGCACACAGCACGGCTGTGGTGGCGGCGGCGGTGGCCAAGTTCCTGTCCCCGGCACCCTGCTGCTGATGGGCGTCGGTCTCGCGCTGACAGGCGCCAGCCGACGCAACCGAAAGCAATAACAACAACAAAGCTTACCTTGAGCCCGGTCTTGGACCGGGCTTTTTTATGCGCGTAAACCCACGACCAAGCGACGAAGTATAGCCACGGCCAGCCAAGCGTCCGATTTTAACGCGCGTGCCATCAATGACCTTTCCCCACAACATCCGCGTCCTACTCACGCCAACACCCTGTCGGCGACACGGGCACAAGGATAGCGGTATTTCAGGGGCAACCCGGGTAGTTACGAAATATTTATGCTAACATTACCATTCGTTATGACTCGTTAGTTGGAGGAACCCATGTCAATCGAGCGTATCGTCCTGGCATTTGCCGGAACCGTCATCCTGGCCAGCTTGGTGCTGGCGCATTACTTCAGCCCGGCCTGGCTCTGGCTGACGGCATTCGTCGGGTTGAACCTGCTACAATCCGCCTTTACTGGCTTCTGCCCTCTGGCAACCATGTTGAAGAAGATGGGCAGGCATTCCGGCCACGCTTTCTGAGCATCGGCCCTAATCAGGCCACAAATGGTGCATCCGCAGCCTTTGACCGCCCGCCCGAACCTCATAACAGGATGTTAAAAAAGTCCTTCCATGGGCTTTTTCAACTACGGAACCGGAAAACGCGATTTCCCGGTTCCTTCATTTTCAATGACTTGCCGTCATCGAAAATGGCGGTACATCCCTGTAGCGCACACAGGCCGTTGAAAAATACCATTTTTCAACGGCCTGCTAAATGGTGTCGCTGTGACTATACCGGCTCGGCAGTGAGATCATGCTCGCTGGCGCCGGTGATTCTGACTTCGACAAAATCACCCGGTTGTAGATCCCATTCATTACTCAACAGTATATTGCCATCGATCTCGGGCGCATCCCAGGGGCCACGCGCAACGACATGCCGGTCATTCACCTCGTCGACCAACACGACCACTTTCTGACCCACCCGTTTTTGTAGCTTGGACCTACTGATGTCGGCCTGCTCCGCCATAAAGCGAGCCAAGCGCTCCTGCTTGACCGCCTGGGATATCGCGCCATCTAGGTCGTTCGCCGCCGCGCCGTCGACAGGCGAGTAGGCAAACGCGCCAACTCTATCCAGGCGAGCTTCACGCAGAAACAACAGCAAGCGTTCGAAGTCTTCCTCACTCTCGCCCGGAAATCCCACGATAAAGGTGCTGCGCAAGGTGAGTTCGGGACACTGGCGGCGCCATGCGGAGATCCTGTCAAGCGTCTTCTCGGTCGCCGCCGGGCGCCGCATGGCTCTCAGCAAGGGCAAGCTAGCGTGCTGAAGCGGCATATCCAGGTAAGGTAGAATCGCGCCATCCGCCATCAGCGGGATCAGCTCGTCGACATGCGGATAAGGGTAGACATAGTGTAATCGCACCCAGACGGGCAGTGCAGCAAGCGACGATGCCAGCTCGGTGATTCGGCTACGCACCGGACGGCCACGCCAGAAATCGGTCCGGTACTTAAGATCCACACCATAGGCACTGGTATCCTGGGAAACCACCAAGAGTTCCCTCACCCCACTTTCCACCAAGCGCTCCGCCTCTCCCAATACCTCGCCAGCCGGTCGACTGACGAGATCGCCGCGCAATGTGGGGATGATGCAGAAGCTGCATCGATGACTACAGCCCTCGGAAATCTTCAGGTACGCGTAGTGACGTGGCGTCAATTTGACACCCTGCGGCGGCAACAGATCGAGAAAAGGATCATGCGGCGCAGGCAGATATTCATGCACATGCATCATGACCTCTTCATAAGCCTGCGGACCCGTAATCGCCAATACATTCGGACAACGCTGAAGAATGGATTCTGGCTTGGCGCCGAGACAACCCGTGACAATCACCCGGCCGTTCTCTTGCATCGCCTCAGCGATGGCATCCAACGATTCTTCCACGGCGGCATCGATGAAACCGCAGGTATTGACGACGACCAGGTCCGCCTCGGCGTAACTGGCGCTAGTGACGTAGCCCTCAGCCCTCAATTGGGTAAGGATCCGTTCGGAATCCACCAGCGCCTTCGGGCACCCGAGACTGACGAAGCCGATGGTCGCAGTGCGCTCCATGACATCAATGCTCCAGTTGAAACAGAGCCGAGCGAAATCGCTTCAATATCTCGCCCCGCCCTTCGAGCAGGTTGAACAAGGCGATCATGCACTGTTTCGGCAGACCGTCGCGATAGTCCGGAGCATGCTGGGCGAGGTACAGCAGGTGCTCCAGCGCATCCTCATACTCATCCGCGATCACCAAGCTGCTCGCGAGTTGGAAGCGTACATCCGGGTCGTCACTGGATTCCAGTCTAGCGCGTAGCGCAGTCTGGTCCGCGTTCCGCACCCCTGTCCGCAGGATAATCAAATGGGCGTGCAAGCTGGCCAGTTCATCATGTGTTTTCAATTCATCTGGAAGCGCTTCGAGTATCGCCAAAGCCTCATCGATACGCCGCTGGCGCATCAGCAGCTTCACCATCAGCACCGGATACCGGGGCTGCTCCGGCATCGCCACAGCGGCCTCGGCCAAGACTCGCAGCGCCTCGTCGGACTTACCCGCTTGCCACAGTCGCAATGCGGATGCAATCGCTGGCTCCGTGCCATCGCCTAGATGTCGGTCGAAGATCCGCGCGTAGTCAGCCTCGGGCTGTACCCCGTGAAATGTCTCAATCTCCCGCCCATGCCGAAACAGCTTGAATACCGGCAAGCTACGGATATTCAGCTGGCTGGCAAGCCGAGAATTTTCATCGGTATTGACGCTCACCAGCAGGAAGCGCCCCTCGAATTGTTTCGCGGCACGTATCAGCAACTCACGCTGACGCAGGGAAGGTCCTACCCATGGTGCCCAGAAATCGACCGCCACAAGGCCACTTCTTGAATTCTGGAGCACTAGCTCATTGAAGTTACCCTGGGTACCTTCAAGAATAAAACGCGGATTCTTTGGCATGGGCACTCACGGTCTCGGCGGATGTTGGGAGAGGAGAAAGGCGCGGTCCACAGTATTCGGATGGCACGGCACACAAATAAAAATTGATCCAGATTAATTATACCCAACCAGATCAGGGCATCATAATATAGAAAGTTATAATAATAGACATATAAATTCATTATGACTTGTGTTTTTTATGTTAATACAATACGTTACAGCTAAACCATTGAAGGGATGCAGATCACCAAGGTCATTGTCAGTATGGAGTAACTATGTAATTATCCTTAGTCAGCTAAGCAATATCATAGCAGTCAGTTGCCGTATCCATGACAAAGAGATCAAGCATGAACAAAAACTCAAGCGTTATCGAGAAAGAGGAATGCTGCAATTTTGGCAAGGTATGCAACGACCTGCCGAGTATTTGCATTATACTTCAAATCATCGCGGTACTTGGCTTAGTCGGCGTGCTGGGATATCTGTTTGTCGCGCAGGAACTGCTCAGCTAACTCTAACATGATGGGAAAACAACACCCCGCCGTCATGACAATTGCCAGTGACGCGGCCGCCGAATGCCTCAGGTAGCGCATTGGAGATGCCTCCAGCCCCCCCGCAGGTTACACCAAGGCCAAACCTCACTGGGTTTCCGCAGACGAATCACAGGCAAGCGACAAGCGACTTCCACGCTAACCATTCCGTCCCGAAAGCGCTCTCATCTCAACCCGATGGCTGTCTCACCGCCTCCGCCTTTGACACTCTTCAGTACCACCGAGAAAACCCCACCTAACAGTTGGTGATCCACGAAACCGCAACGTAACTACTCAGCTCACCACTGAAATGCGCCATCTCTGCGTTGGTAAATGGTCATTTATACCTGTAAACTCACATTTCCCGCCTTGATCTGGCACATTTCAGCGGCAATCTGAGCAGTTACAGCATGATTTTTCTACTTGCTGAGTAATTACACCGCAACAATGTCCTACCGTTGTATTTCGCCGTCACTACCCCGGAACGATGGTCACAACCAACCAAACACCAGATGTGGTTATAACTCACATTCAACCGCCCATCGTTATATATCGACAGGATCAGCGTGCAAGACGATGTTATCATCGGATAAGCATATCCTCAGGTTCCAACACGAGTAGAACATCATGAATATCCTGCTGGCGAATCCACGCGGTTTCTGCGCGGGTGTCGACCGTGCCATTGAGATTGTAGAGCGCGCATTGGAGATCTATGGTGCGCCGATCTATGTCCGACACGAGGTTGTGCATAACCGTTTCGTCGTGGATACGCTACGCGAAGCCGGCGCGGTTTTCGTCGCCGAGGTAAGCGACGTACCCGACGGGGGAACGGTTGTCTTCAGCGCGCATGGTGTATCCCAGGCCGTGCGCGAGGAGGCGGAAAATCGTCAGCTACAGATATTCGACGCCACCTGTCCACTGGTAACCAAGGTACATCTGGAGGTCGCGCGTTACTGTCGTAACCACATAGAGGTCATACTGATCGGGCACCGCGGCCATCCCGAGGTGGAAGGCACGATGGGTCAGTATCGCTGCGAGAACCAACCCGGCAGCGGCATCTACCTGATCGAAACCACAACCGACGTGGATAAACTGGAGGTAAGGAATCCCGATAAGTTAGCCTACGTCACTCAAACCACCTTATCCGTCGATGACACCAGCAGGGTCATTGACGCGCTGAAGATACGTTTTCCGGGCATAAATGGCCCAAAAAAAGATGATATCTGCTATGCTACGCAGAACCGTCAGAACGCAGTGAAGAAACTGGCGCAAAGCTGCGATGTGGTACTTGTGGTAGGTTCCCCGAACAGCTCCAACTCCAATCGTCTCAGGGAGATCGTGGAACATCAGGGCCATCCAGCTTACCTGATAGACGGAGCTGAGGATATTCAGCCGGAGTGGCTGACATCAGCAAAAAGTGTGGGCGTAACTGCGGGAGCCTCGGCACCAGAGGTGTTGGTCAGTCAGGTCACGGATCGTCTGAAATTCTGGGGGGCGAAACATATCAAGGAAATCAGCGGCCGTACTGAATCCATGTTCTTCTCGCTGCCGAAGCCACTCCGCAAGCCCGATCACCAGAGCGGATAGCCATTACCAACAGGCATCGCCCAAGGTGCCATTTCCCGTTTTGGCGCCAAGGTGGTCGACAAAGAAGCCTGTGCAGGCTGAATCGCCCGCCTGTGGCCCGCCTGCTTTCGGCGTCACGCTTACGGTAAAACGAGTTCCTCCATTCGTGACATTAACGGCAAAATCATAGTACCTCGCCACGGATGTGGCTGCGTTCGCATTCCATTCGGCGTTGTCCAGTCCCAGGTTGGCGATATCCGTCAAGCTGTTATTGGCCACTGCCAGATAGACACCACGGCGACTCCGATACTGCTCCTCCGCCAAGGCCAGCTTGGTTGCCGCCGCCTTGGCCTCCACGCGACGGGATTTTTGCATCTGCGAGGTATAGATTGGATAGGCAACGGCGGCCAGAATCGACAGAATCGCCACCGTCACCATCAGTTCGATCAGCGTCAACCCCGCCAATCTACGCACCGTCACGCCCCCTATGCTTCGCCCGAGTCAGAATACGTATCTCGGTGACCTCCCGGGAACCATCCTTTCGACTAGAGAACCCGAGTCGCACGACATCACCCGGATGAACCTCCGACAAGGTACCCCACCGCGTCTTACTCAGATACACTCTGACATTGGGGGCAATGTGATAGGCAACATCATTAAGCACCATCACTCGTTCCTTTCTATTGATGCTGCCGACGCTTCCCAATCCAGGTATCCTCACCGGAGCCACATATACATTGGGCACCCCACCCGCCACCTGAATCAAACCCGACAACACATCAGTTCGAACAAGAGAGTGTTCCGCTTGACCAACAGCAGGTGCAATAACAGACAGAATGCCGGCTAACCACAGATATCGACTGAACATAACCTGATACTCTCCTAATACGAAACTAAAAATTGTAACGCCCCCAGGCGCTACGTAGACCATTCTGGCTGATACCCTGGATGGCACGGGACTCGGTACTGACCCCATTCGTGCTATCAATGGGCAACAACGCCAAGCCGCCACCATGCCCACCGGTGACAATCGTAGGCTGCCAATAGATTTTATCGCCCGAATGCACACCCCCTACACCATGCCCGCCTATCTTATCATCAGCGTTGAACACCTTATCTCCATTGACATCCAGTACGGGAGAATCTGGCCTGCCGCCGGTAACATAGTTCGCCACCATCAACCAACTGGTGCCGGCGGAATCGCACACATTTGCCGTCGCGCCAGCGGCGGTCGGCGTAACCGTCGTCCATACCACAACATCGCCGAACAATAAGGGCCGGGTAATACCTCGTTCTCCATCCTCAATATAATCAATAAACCATCCTTTTGCAGGGTTGGTCGTTGCGGAATAATCGACCGGATTATTACTCAACTTACGTATGTCGTAAGTAACTCCTCCCACCGTTTTTGTCGTCTGTGTGATCGTTTGTTCAACGAGATCAGAACGGGTCTTGGCCGTGGAAGAGCCATCATCCCAAACCGTATAAAAGCTGTGCTTGGTAGCATCCGACTCATCAAGCTTCGCCAACAGTTGCCCGGTACTGAAACTCACCAACAGGTTCGGCGCCGTAGACTCACTCCGCATATTCGGATGCTTGGCCACCGATGGTTGAGAGGTTATTGGCGCAAGGGCACCGCTAGCAGTCTGAACCGTGATCAATCTACGTCGGCTGCTGCTCCAGTTCGAGGGTGTCTGGCTTCTCAAATCAAAGACCCACAGATTACCTTTTGCGTCACCGGCATAGACATAATCAGCCGCGCCATTCCCACTGACATCAACAACCGTCGGTGAAGACATACCATTACAGTCACTCGCTACATCGCTGCAATCACCACCAACGACGGAGCCAACCCCGGAATCCAACGTGGCGATCAGGCTACCATCCTCCAGTTTGATGACAAAAATTTTAGCCCTGCCATCTTTCGTATTGTGGTATCCATTGCCGACAATAACCGCCCAATCTCGAGCGGCATTGTTCAATTGAACAATCGTTGGCTGAGCATATGAAAATCCCATATCAGTTGGGTCGTTCGGGTGGCTCGGATCTATATGGTCGAACTCCCAAAGCACCTTGGAAGGCGCCGTGCTCGGATCACCCAACACATCTGGATCAGTAATATCCAAAGCAAACAACCCTTTTCCGCCACCGCCAAGCGCACCAACGAGCACTGTATGCCACTCGCCTAAAAAATAAGCATCGCCCGCCGCGATCGTCTGATCGACATAATAACGATGCTCATAGTCCTGCTGCGCGAGCCAATGGTATCCCAAGCGATTTTTATCGGAGAACAACAGCTTTGGCAGGTAGGCAAACAACTCCTGCCCTTTATCCGACCCATTTCCAGCATTGAACGCATGCAACATACCATCATTGCTACCCACATAGACTACAGGGGTACGGTTGACGCGAAGCGGGTCATTTTTCCACACACCATAAGCATTATTGCTATCTTTTATCGGCGAAGTCGGCCGACCGACAAAAACCGGCGATGAATGAATGATATCGCCAAGAAAATGCCCTCCACGTTTACGGAAACCAAGCAAATTCGGACCCACGCCTTCGTTTGACGCATCCCCGTGGAAATAAGCAATCAGCTCTCGTAGAAAATCTCCCCGGCCAGGATCCGATAGTGGCGCATTGAACAGCAAATCATCGACCTGCGCCTGACTTAGATCAACCGAAGGATTAAGGCTGGTGTAGTCTTGCGGCATCTGGAAAAGAACACCGTTCGAGCCGTTATAGGTCAACAAGGTCCGGGATGACCACCCTTGATTATTTATCCGCGCCCCCAGCAGGTCATGCGCATCCCATATCGGCGTCGCGTTGACACCACCAGAACTGACCGCGTAGGCGCTCAACGAACCCGACCAATCGGCGGGATTGAAGCCCGCCTGAAATACTTTGCCACCGGATTGGATACTGGTCGAACTGACGGCGACAGCTGCTGCCGCCGAAGACGTGCGATCTTGAATATCCTGGAATACGCTTCTCAATGCGGATATCAACGAGCCTGCACTATACGCACTCAGATACCGCCCGCGCCCATTCCAGGCGGCATGGTACATATCATCAGCACTTTGAGCCACAGAAACCGGATGATTGTTGCCTGGAACGTTCCAGGCAAAGGGCGTCGTCGCATCCGACGGCTGCGTAGCTGGATCCACACTACCTGTCAAACCAAAGGCGATCGTGTAGGTTACCATGTGTTGAGCGGGGTTACTGTCCGTTCTGTTCCGCCCCAGATCAATGGGCACGAACTGCCCCGGATGCAGCGGATCCGGAGGCAGCACCCGATTTGCCAAGCCAGTCGAAAGGTCTCGCTGATAATAATACATCGCAATATCAGCCAACGTACGGTTAGCCGCATCCGCGTAGGACGCGCCATTATAGGAAGTAACTGGAGCAGTATCGGCATTTGAGAACAAACCACTATTGAAATTTCCGTTACTCTGACCGTCGGAGAATAGCAAGGTAAAATTTTGCTGGCATTCACCACCATCAACGGCGGAGAGCAACGGTTGCGCTGGATTCAAGTTGCCGCCACCAAATAATCCCTGCGTATGCACTACACCATTAGGATAAGCAGAAGAGGATGCAGTATAAGTTGTTACCGTATTCTGAGCGAACCCGGAAAAATAACGCCCGGCATTATCTAAGGCCGCGCGCAATGGTGTACCACCATCCGACTTCATGCGAAACAAATTATTTAACAAAGCCTGCTTATTGGCCCTCGCCAACGCAATGTCTGCAGCCGGCCTACCCACTGACAGATCATCCATATCCTTGACCGGTACTCCTGCCCCGCCCGCATGCAGTTGATCGTGGGAATCACGCCTGAAATGGAGATTAATGCCGCTCAGACCAACCCTTTCCTTGGAATTCCAAATCACCTCGGAGATCGCTTTTTTCATTACATATTCACGCTTCCGGTAATAGCTAAACCAATTTGCATAATTGGTTTGGGAGTTAGGGCTAGAAGGGCTATTGCTGATTAGCGGCAACGCAGCGACCAATTCACTGGTCAAACATTCACCTTGTTCCGGGATTCCGTTATGATTGGCATCCACCCAGTTAAAATAGGATTTTCCACCAACCGCTACGCGAAGCCGTCCGTTCGAAGGCTCGAAAACCAAGTTTTCCGGCGACGTAGAAGGCAATGGATTACCAAACGAATGGACCGAGCCATTCCATGTCCCATATTGAACGTTCCCAGTATTATCCAGCTCCGGGTTAAAAGCACTCAGCGAAAGCCAGTTATTGGAGCCAATGGGCAAATTCAGCTCCCAGCCGGACGCCGCCGTGTACCGGTAATTAATATCCTTCCATTTGAGTCCGTTTGGTGCTAGACCGGAGCCAAAAACACCCGATGGCTCATTAGCAATCGGGCCAAACGCACTTGTTGGCACCAAGTCGACCATCTGGCCATCAGCCGCCCAAGGATAATCACGTGCCGCATGTGGATCTGCATCGGCATAAGTATCGCCATTGGAATCTACGCCTTTCCACGGGGTATAGGTAACAGTCGGGTTATATGCCAAACCATTGCGACAAACGTCTATATTGGTATGACCGCCCGTTTGGGAGTTTGGACCAAGATACTCCCAGTCCATGCTACCCGAATCGTCCAGCACGACCATGATATTGGGCTGTACCGCCTGAGAGAGAAACAACGGCACTTGAGACAATTCACCCGGTGCCGAAGCCGCCAGACCCAACCCAGGGACGGCAATATACAAACTGATGACACCAGCCAGCAACCAATGCCTATTCTTCTTCATGGATTCCATCTTCATCTCCTGTCAGCCCGTTTATAGCGGTGTCTGATAATTACTTTGCAGTACATAGCGCGCGTTGCCATCCCTTCCCCAGGCCATGGTCGTGATACGGAACATATAGCGTTTGGCGCGTGCCGAGGGGAGTTGATAGTTCTGCACCGCAACATTCTTCGCGCCCACCTCGTAGGATCCGAGGTATTCGACGATCAGCTTCGGTTGGTTGGCCACGGCGGACCCGTTCCCAATAACTGGAAGCACATAGCTCTTTGGATTGAGGTTGGCATCCTTTATTGTAATTGTATCACCCAAGGTTAGCGCGTTCTTAGTCAGCTTGTTGGGATCACTCCAATCCGCTTCCTCGGTTGGATCGAAGAGGCAGTTAGCCGGCGCAGCAGAGCATGGGAAAACGGTTGGATAATTACATGTCGGCTCTTGGAAGTCGGAATAGAGGCCATCCACGTTGCCTGCCGTACTGGCAATCACCGATGATGCGCTACTGCTTCCAAGATAGAATTCATTCCAATCCCTGCCGGCACCATTAGCCGTATCGTTGCATTTTTCGAACATCGCCGCGTGAACATCGGCTTGAATCCATTTCTCGGCCTCGCGGAGCGCAATCTCAGCCGCCTGCTGCGCGCTGATAGTCTGGCCAAAATTACCCGCCATGCGTTCCTCCATGACGGTATTGTCCATACCCGAAACCGCAACGAGCGTCAACACCACGATCAATAGCAACGCGGTGATCATAATGGCGCCCCGCTGCCGCCGGCCTGAAAACCGGCCAAAGGAAGAAGACCGGACGAGGAAAATCTTGGTCATAAAAACTCTCCAACCTGATTACGCAGTTTGACAGTAAAGGTGATATCTCGGAGCACATCGGTATCCTGATCGGCTTGGCCATTGGCATTACCAACTGGCCGACCACCATTGATCCGCAAAGTGACCCGAACTGATGCAATACGCCGTAGTGGCAGAGTCGCATCCCAATCCACATATCTGTCAGCGGAACCGTCGTGATCGGGAAATTCCTCATCAATGCCAAACTGAACCTGAAAATCTTCCACGCCCTCGATCAGCTCCTCCGCCGAGGCCCGTTTCTGTCCGATCTTACGCATCATCAATGAACTGATGGTCTTTCCTCCGACAGTTTTTGTGGCCAGAAAGAAGCGCACCGCCTCCAGTTTACGCATCCATGCCGGCTTATTATTACCGAATACGTACTCGATACCCGCGGATGTATTTCCGGTAGCGCTGTGCTGCATACTCGCCACCGCCACCGGCGCGCTGGCTGCGGCCGCCGCTGCCGCCGCGCCCGAAGGCAAGCTGTTAGTCAACCTGAAAACCGCGCTGCGCTCGCAATCACCCACAACCATGACAGAGCCGTTACCGACATTGAAGTTATCCAGGTGTTTCTCGTAATTTTTGTCGCGCCATACCGACAATGGTGCGCTCTGACCAGCCTGGGCGGCAACCCGGATAGGGTATTCGGCATCCGCGTAGACCAACGTCAACGTATCAGGCGCGCCACCTGCTCCGTCCGTACCCGATATCGGCAGAGTGAAATCCGGCATCCAACTGGCGGTGGGCGTATCGTTCACCGCCACAGTGGAAGTGATATTTGTATTGCCATCGATCATCGACCGGGCACAGCCCATGTAGCCCGCGATACTAATGCGATTGATCATTTCAGTGATCGTAAAACGCAGATTCTCCTGCATGCGGGCTAGATCCTGCTGGGTGATAGATGCCTGCTTGGTTCCTGAAAAAATGGTGAATGCCCCAGCCGCCAAAAGCAGGCTGAGCAACATCGCAACCATCAACTCAACCAGCGTCAAGCCCCGACTACGCCGCAACATAGAATAGCGGTTTATCATGGCAACACTCCCATGCCGAAATAGGCCAGCGGGGTATTTGGATTCTGATCGTGGTTCCACCAGATACGCACCACCAGCGGCGCGTTTGGTCCGCCGGAACAATCCTCGCCGCCAGGTGCCACTACCGTGTCGATGTCATTGGATCGGCAGATGCTGCCCACGCCCTCGGGCAGGTTATTGGCGAGCGCATCGCGCCATTGCTTGTAATCATAGGTCGCCAGATTGGCGGGAGAGCAACCGCTAGAGATACAACTCGGAAGCGATCCGGGAGAACCCGTCAGATTGTCATATTGCCCCCCCGAGGCGCCCGCCGGGTTAGCGCGGACCCGATCCGCCATATC
>Ga0256841_1003113_pt1 | contig 12626 bp, 10 predicted proteins | sample 356308metaG_FD_185971 | JGI IMG/M metagenome (GOLD analysis project Ga0256841, IMG submission 185971) | Hydrothermal vent microbial communities from Mid Atlantic Ridge, Atlantic Ocean - 356-308 | ecosystem: Environmental > Aquatic > Marine > Hydrothermal vents | place: Atlantic Ocean: Mid...
TAAATTGGGCCGGGCGGTGCGGGTGGAAGATGCGGCAGGGCGCTATATCGAGTTCTGCAAGAGCACCGTGCCCGCGCGCATGGATTTGACAGGCATGCACATTGTTCTGGATTGCGCCAATGGCGCGACTTACCATATTGCCCCCCATGTTTTTCGGGAAATGGGCGCGACTGTCGATTGTCTTGGGACTCAGCCTGACGGCCTGAATATCAATCGGAATTGCGGTTCAACGCATCCAGAGGCATTGCAAAGGGCAGTCGTGGAATTCAATGCCGATTTGGGTATCGCTTTTGATGGCGATGGCGACCGGGTCATCATGGTTGACCATAAAGGGGAACTGGTGGATGGTGATGAGCTGTTATATATCATTACTGCCTCCCGGTTGGCCAAAAATCAGCTCAAAGGACCGGTGGTCGGCACTTTGATGACCAATCTGGGATTGGAGCACGCATTGTCTGGGTTGGGAGTGGAATTCAAACGGGCCGCTGTGGGCGACCGCTATGTGATGGAAATGCTCAAGGCCCATGGTGGACTGCTTGGCGGTGAAGGTTCCGGTCACATCATTTGCCTGGATCGCACCACCACCGGCGACGGAATCGTTTCTGCTCTGCAGGTGATTGCCGAGCTTTGGGATCAGGAAAAATCACTTCACGAATTGAAGCAAGGCATGCGCAAATACCCTCAGACGTTGATTAACGTCAAGGTCGGCACCAAGCCTGCCAATCTCGATGCAATTGATATTGTGCGTCAGGCAAAGGAGGCTACGGAGAGAGAATTGAATGGCAGTGGCAGGGTGCTGCTGCGGCCTTCCGGGACCGAACCTGTGATTCGGGTGATGGTGGAAGGGCAGGATGGCGCGCTCATTGAAAATCTGGCGCGTAACCTTGCTGAATCCATAGAACGTGCATTGGTTTGAAATAACCTGCCAAGACTATATAAACAGGGCAATCGCATGACGGTTGTTTTCCCGTTTGTATTTGATTTTGCATGATATTGAACCCCCTCCTCCGCAAGCTGGGGAGGGGAGTATCCAGTACGGCCAGAGGAGTGGGTGGCTCCTCCTCATGGTTCCAGGCATTGAGGTGTAAAGGTTTCTTCTCCCTGCGGTTGATACGCCCTCCGCTTCTCTGCGGTGAAAATCTAAAAATATTATTAGCCGTTAACTTCTTGCTGTTTCCGATTTAACAGGTAATACACCACTGGTATCACCAATAGCGTGAAGCTGGTGGAAGCGAAGATGCCGAAGATAAAACTCCAGGCCAGCCCTGAGAAGATGGGGTCGAGGGTGATGACCACGGAGCCAAACATGGCCGCGCCAGCGGTTAGAAAGATGGGACGCAGGCGCACGGCGCCGGCTTCGACCAGGGCCTCGGCGAGGGTTCTGCCCTGGGCTTGGAGGCGTTGGATGAAGTCGATGAGGATGATGGAGTTGCGCACCACAATCCCGGCCAGGGCGATCATGCCGATCATAGCCGTGGCAGTGAAGAAAACAGGATTGGGATAGCCCTGGATGGGTTCAGGAAGCAAATTCAAGAGCCAGAAACCGGGCATGATGCCGATGACGGTCAGGGGAATGGCCATCATGATAACGATAGGCATTCCCAACGAGTCGGTTTGCATCACCAGCAGCACATAGATCATCACCAGGGCGGCGGCAAAGGCCAGTCCCAAATCCCGGAACACGTCCACGGTGATCTTCCATTCCCCTTCACCCCGCAGGGTGAAATCATAGCCTTGCGGCAACGGGTTTTCCTCAAACATCCGGGTCAGGGCGATTACCGCTTCCACGGGGGCGTGGCCTGCCATTTCTGCAATCACATATCCCACCGGTTTGAGATTTTTGTGAAAACGGGTCACGGGTACTTTTTCCTCGGCGAAGTGGCCCAGCTCGCCCAGCGGTATCAGTTGGCCGTCAGCACTTCGTACCCGCAGGCTGGCGAGAATCTCCGGGTGAGAGCGCAGCGGACGTTGGATCCGAATCACAGCGGGGGCGGGCTGGCGTTCGTACTCGGCGTGGAGCAGGCCGACATTCGAGCCACCAAGGGCACTTGCCACGGTTTTGGAAATTTGGGCCACAGTGATGCCGTGCAGGGCGGCCTTGGCCTGGTCTATGTGGAAGTTGAGGCGGGTTTGGGGTTCGTCCACGAAATCATCCACGTCAACCAGGATATCGAGTTTTTCGAAGCCGTCATGACGCATACGCAGTGTGCTTTGGACCAAATCGTCATAGGCTACTCCTGGCGGGCCATAGACCTCAGCCACTACCGTGGAGAGCACCGGTGGACCTGGCGGGATCTCCACGATTTTGACGCTGGCCCCGTGTTTGGCGGCGATAGCTTCGATATCCGGCCGGATTCTGAGGGCGATTTCGTGAGACTGGTATTCTCGTTCGTGTTTGTGGACCAGGTTGATGCGAATATCGCCTTGGTAACTGGCGTGACGCAGGTAGTAGTGGCGTACCAAGCCGTTGAAATCCATGGGAGAACCAAGGCCAATATAGGTTTCGAAATCGGTGACTTCGTTGACCGTGGCTAGATAATCTTCCAGATCCCGGGCCACCGCATCGGTTTCCTCGAGGGTGGTGCCGCGGGGCATATCGATTACCAATTGCATTTCGTTTTTGTTATCGAAAGGCAGCAATTTGAGGGGAATGGCGAAGACTACCAGTAGGCAGGAGAGAAAAAATAACAGAGCGATAAAGCCGAGAAAAAGCCGCGCCCGCCCTGCGCTGGCGATCAGAGGCCCCAGGGCTTTTTGGTACCAGTAGTATATGAAGCTTTCGTGGATATCGTAAGGCTTTTCCCCGGGTTTGCCGTATTCTGCCTTGAGCAGGTGGTAACTGGCCCAGGGAGTGACGGTAAAGGCCACCAGCAGCGACATCAGCATCGCCACCGGGACGTTGAAGGCCATCGGCGCCATGTAGGGTCCCATCATGCCGGTGATGTAAAACATCGGCAGAAACGAGACAATGACGGTGAAGGTGGCATAGATGGTCGGAGGCCGTACTTCGTCCACTGCGGTCAGCGCTGCTTGCAGTGGCGGCTGCTTGCGGAGCTTGAAATGACGGTATATGTTCTCTACGTCGACAATGGGGTCGTCCACCAGCAGGCCCAACGACAGGATAAGGGCGAATAAAGTGACGCGATTGATGGTGTAGCCGAATACCAAGTCGCAAAACAAGGTCACGCCCAAGGTCATGGGCACGGCAATGGCAACGATGAAGGCTTCGCGCACACCCAGGGCAATGGCTAACAGCACGATGACGGTAGCAATGGCGACAAATAGATGTTCCACCAATTCGTTGACCTTATCATTGGCGGTCTCGCCGTAGTCCCGGGTGATAGTGACAGTTACTTGGGAGGGAATGACGCCGCCATGAAGTGATTTCACTTTTTCGATGACGTCACGGGCCACGGTGACGGCGTTGGCGCCGCGGCGTTTGGGCACGGCGATGGTCACTGCCGGATGGCCGTCACCTGTCACGGCGGTGGGGCCGGCAATGCGCTTGCTGTGTTCAGCCTGGGGCCCGAATCCGATCCGGGTCAGGGTTTCTACCTCCGCCGGTCCGTCTTCCAATTTAGCCACTTCCCGCAGATAGACCGGACGGCCATTATATTGGCCAACCACCGTGGCGGCGGCATTTTCCAGGGTTTTCCAGAAGGGGCCAGCTTCCAGGCGCAGGCGGCGGTTGTCGTGGTCAAATTCACCGGCCTGAAGGTTAAAATTGGCTTGTTGCAGCGCACCCATCAGTTCCAGCAGACTGAGGTGATGAGCGGCCAGTTTGGCGGGATCGGGATAGATGCGCAGCGTACGGCGCTGGCCACCGGAAATCCAGATCTTACCGGTATTGTCCACCTGACCGATCTTATCGAGCAGCTCTTCAGCGATGCGCCGCAATTCATAGGTGCCATAGGCAGGATCCGGCGAGGAAAGGGTGAGCAGAACGATGGGGACGTCGTCGATTTCCACCGGCTTGACCGTCCAGGAGGTGACGAAAGGGGGAATGATGTCCCGGTTGGACATGAGCTTGCTCCAGGTCTTGAGCAGGCTGTCCTCGCGGTCCTCGCCAACATAATAACGCACTGTGGCGATGGCCCGGCCGGGCATGGACATGGAGTAAACATACTCCACCCCCGGAATCTCCCACAGTTTGTGTTCCAGCGGGGTGGCCACCAGTTTTTCCACTTCATCCACCGATGCTCCTGGCGCTTCGACAAACACGTCCATCACCGGAACGACGATTTGTGGCTCTTCTTCGCGGGGAGTGAGCAACAGGGCGGCGAGACCCATCAGTATCGAGCCAATCAGAATCAGCGGAGACAGGCGCGATTCAATGAAAAGTTTGACGATGCGGGCGGTGAAACCCAAGGACTTTTCCTGTTCCGCCATCTCAGTTCCCCTTGGGCAACTGGACTTGGTCTCCCGCCTTCAACCCGGCGAGAATTTCCACTTGCCCGTTGATATGCCGGCCAGTGCGTACCAAGCGGGTTTGTAAGTGGCCTTCGGTGACATACTGGACTTCTTCCAGTTGTCCCACCCGGCGTACCGCCGAAGCGGGAAGCAACAACAATTGCTCCTCGCCACAAGTCTGTCCAAACCAGGCGAAGGCCCCGGGAAGCACTGGTTGATCCGGCGGTAACGCCGCCTTGACCTCAATAGTGTGGGTGAAAGTATCGGCAGCGGCGGCCATTTCCGTCACTGCTGCTTCGAGCTGGAGATCCTGGCCGGGCACGTTCACTTTCACAGGCGATCCCAGGCTTAAAAAACGGGCGCAGTGTTCCGGGACATGGGTTTTGACTTCCAGTTGCCGGGGATTCTGCAAGGTCAGAATGGGTTGTCCGGGCAAGCCCATGTCGCCAGGATCGGCCAAGCGTTCAATGATACTCCCGGTGAAGGGGGCGTAAAGGCGGGTTTCATTGAGTTGTGCTTTGATGGCTTGGATCTGTTGTCTGGCTTGCTCGACTTGGGCCCGGCTGCTGCGTTCGGCGGCCACGGCTGCATCGAGGTCCCGTTGGGTGGCGGCCTGTTGTTTGAACAGATTGCGTATCCGCCGGGCATCTGCCGCCGCGCGTTGGGCCTGGGCCTTTGCCGCGGCCAGGGCGGCCTTGGCGGCACGTAATTGAGCGCGGATCTGGCTGTCATCCAGACGGGCCAGCAGTTGCCCTTTTTGTACCTGGGCGCCGATATCGACCGTAATCTTAAGAATCCGGCCCGGAATCTTTGGCGCGATACGGGCCACGGTATCGGCACTGACGGTGGCGGGCCAATCCAGTCGGCGGGGAAGGGTTCGGGCTTCGACCTTGACAATAGCGCCGGAGGCTTTTTCCAATGCCAGTGGGGTGCGGCCTGGAGGAACCTTTTCCGCAAAAGCACCTTGAATCCAGGCGAGTAGCCCGATCAGACCGAGGACGGCAAGCGGGCCCCAAATGAGTTTGCTGGTCAGTTTCATGATTCAGGCTCCTGATCAGGCCACGTTCCGGTGGCGCGTTTGAGTTCAGCTTCGGCGACGAGAGCATTGAAGCGAGCGACGATCAGATGCAAGCGGGCCTCGGCGGCATCGGTTTCCGCTTCGAGAAAGCGGGTGACGGTGGCAGTTCCGCCACGATGTTGGGCGCGGACCAGTTTCAATGCTTCGTCAGCGGCGGCTAGAGCGCGTTTGGCGACCTCAAAACGGGCCAACGCATCCCGCAAATTGAGCCAGGCCTGCTTGACTTCTTTTTCCACCTGCAACCGAGTTTGTTGGTGCAAGGCGCGGATTTCTTCCAATTTTTGTTTGGCCTGATCGATCCGGGCGCTGATAGCCCCCCCTGAAAATAGATCCACTTCCGCTTGTACGCCCATGGTGAGATTGTCCTTATTGGTTGAAAATTGCGGATCTTTACTGTTTTGGCCATAGGTGGCAAAGACGTTCAATCGGGGCAGGCGGGCGCCTTGGGCCGCTCTTACTGCCTTTTCCTGGGCCTTGACTTGCTTGTCCGCGGCAATCAGTTCGGGCCGCTGAGTCAACGCCTTCTGCAACCAATCGTTAAATTCGCCGGGCTTGGCTGGCACTGGAGTGCTGTCTTCGGAAACGACTTCCAGCCGTGCTTCGGGAGGAAAAGCCAGCAGGGTACGTAAGGCGGTTTTTGCCGCTTCTTTGGCGTTCAACGCTTGAATTTGCTGTTCTTGGGCTTGCGCCAGGCGGACTTCCAGGGATAAGACATCGGATTTGAGCGCCATGCCCTGGGCTTTGCGGGCACGCATGAATTCCAGCTCTTTACTGACGGTTGTCAGGGTGCGTTTGGCTACCTCAATCCGCTGTGGCGCTTCCAGCAGAGCGTAAAACGCGGCGCTGACCGCCGTGGCCAAACCGTTGCGGACAGCGGCCTTTCGTGCTTGGGTTGCGTCGATACCCAGCTTGGCGGCCTGGCGTTGATAATAATCCTGACCGCCCCGAAATAGCGACCATTGCATGCCAATCTCGGGGCGGAAATCTTCTTGGAAGCCAGGATCGTTGATGTCCATGCCGAAGTCAAAGCGGCGTTGGGCGACAATCATGCCAAAAGCCCGGGATGGGTTGTTGCTTGAGACATAACTCAATCCCGCTTTGAATTGGGGATAGAAGGCGGCTTCCACCTCTTTGAGACGCCCTCTTGCTATTTGAATCCGTGCCTGGGCGGCGTGCAGATCGGGATTGCGGGTAAGCGCCAGATCAATCGCTTGAGATAGCGTCAATGGCGCGGAAGGCAAGACATCAGTATGGATTCCCCGGTTTTCGGCGTGAAGAGGGGCTGCCTGAAAATGGATAATCAGGAAACATAGAAAAACAAGCCGGAATGCTTTCATTCGATGCCTTCCTTGTGAGAACGGCTTCCCATTCTATTAGGAATATCGAATAAATCAAATTCAATTCTTTGATTTATGGCAAGAATTAAGGTAATACAGCCAGGGAGGGGAAATGAAGGAAACGTTGAATAATTCAGCGTTTCCTAAACGATTTTTTTCTGTTTCTGGTTACTTTTCCGGCCAGGGCCGGGATAGGGGAGATAAGTTGTCGGTTCATGCGATTGCCCTGGGGGACCTTGCCTTTTATCACGAATAACTGTGATATTTATACATCCGTTGCTTATCCAGAGGCCCAAGGCCCGCTGGGGCAATATCCGGGCTAGATTCCGCCGGGAATCTCCCGGTACAACATCAGGTAACGGCCTGCGGGCAGATAGCGGAACTCAACATTTCGTCCGATAGGACAGACCGCGTAAGCGGTCTGTCCTGTCAGTCCGATAACTTGTGTTTTTGTATCCGGTAACGCAGGGTTTCCCGGCTCGCCTTGAGCAGCCGGGCGGCGGCAGTGACATTGCCTTCCGTGCGGGCGAGTGCGGTTTCGATGATTTTCCGTTCCATCTCTTCCAGAGAGAGACTGCCATCCAAGGGTAAAGTGATGGCGTTTTCGTTTGTTTCCAAAGGTGAATGCTGTCCTGGCAATTGAATCCACTGGCTGGGAAAATGATCGTCTTCCGCCAATAACACGCACCGTTCGATTAAATTGCGCAGTTCCCTGATATTGCCCGGCCAGTGATAATTTTCAAATTGTTTCCACACGGTTTCCGGGATGATTTTGACTCGCCTATCCGCCTTGGCGTTGAATTCTGTAACGAATAAATGGACTAGGGATTCGAGATCTTCCTTACGGTCCCGCAGAGGGGGCATTTCCACCAAAAAGACACTCAAGCGGTGATAGAGATCGCTGCGGAACAAACCTTCTTCCACCAGGTGTTCCAAATTACGGTTGCTGGCGGCGATGATTTGCACGTCCACCTGAATTTCCCGCTCGCCGCCCAAGCGCCGGAAACGCTTGTCTTCCACAGCCTTGAGTAGCTTGGCCTGGATACCGAGATCAAGCTCGCCGATTTCATCCAAAAACAGCGTGCCGCCGTCGGCTTGTTCCAATAGTCCGTGATGGCGGCCCTTGGCCCCTGTGAATGCGCCAGCTTCATAACCGAACAATTCTGCTTCCACCATATCTTTGGGCAAAGCGGCACAGTTGAGTTCTACCCAAGGACCCTGGGAGCGGGGGCCGCTGGAGTGAAGTACACGCGCTGCCAGCCCTTTGCCGGTGCCTGTCTCTCCCAGGATAACCAGGGAAGAAAAGGGAATTTGAGCCAAGCGGCTGAGCAGCTGGCGCAGGCGGCAAACCTGGGGGCTTTTCCCCACGAATACATCGGGACTGAAACGGTTATGCCGCTGGCTGGTTTCGAAAGCCAAGCGCCGTTGCGCCTGAGCGCTGCGGGCGGCGGATTCCAGAACTAATTGGAGCCGGTCCGGGCTGCAGGGTTTCTCCAGGAATTCATAGGCTCCCAGACGCAACGCCCGAACTGAGTCAGGCACGCTGCCATAACCGGTGAGAAATATCCATTCGCAACCAGGCTGACGCCCACCCATTTTTTCCAGGAAATCCAAGGCACTGCCATCGGGCAGATTCATATCGGAAAGTACCACCAAGGGTTCTATTTCTTGTTTTTGATAAAAGTGGTGTGCTTCTTCCAGGTTTTTGGCCAACCATACCTCCCAGTCGAGATGGCGGTAACGCCGGGCCAATTCCTCGCCCAGAAGAACTTCATCTTCAATAATCAATAAGGAATTGCGCATGGAATCTCCAATACAATAAGGGCACCGTGAGGTTGCCGTTCGCCCAAGATGATTTGGCCGTCGAGGCCGGTGACAAATCGTTTGACCATCAGCAATCCCAGACCGGTGCCACCATCTTTCCCGGTGGCGAAGGGGCGGATGCCGTGGGCAAGTAGATCCTTGGGGAAACCAGGGCCGTCATCGCTGACTTCCACTGTCAATTTGCCCTTTTCAGCGTGGGCAGCGATCCAAATATTACCCTTTTGATTGCCCAGGGCCTGGACAGCATTGAGAATCAGATTAATCAGGGATTGGCGCAGAGTGGTTTCGGGAAGGTGAACCCGAAGGGGACCTGCTTTTTGATAATGAAGCTGGATATTGCCGGGAATTTGATATTGCAGAAGTGCCAAGATTTCCTGGATAACCTGGTCCAAATCGATTTCCCGTAGCGGTTCCGGTTGATGACGGGCCTGATCCAGTAACTGGTTGAGGTGGCGGCTGAGACGTTCCATTTCGGCGATGATGAGATCGAAGCGTTGGCGAATACCGGCATCGGTATTTTCCGAACGCAGATTGTGCAGTGCCATCTGAATGCCAGCCAGGGGATTACGCAGTTCATGGGCGACCCCTGCGGCTACTTCGCCCACGGCCGCCAGCCGCTCTGCCCGTGCCAGCGTCCGGCTTTGTGCCAGTAGTGTTGCGGCGGCGCTGCGGACTTGGGATTCAAGAGAGCGGGTGCGTTCTTGCCGGGCCTGTTCCAAGGCGGCCAGTCGGGTCACCATATAGTTGTAGTTATCTAGCAGTGAACGCCAGGGGGGGCCGGTATCTTCCGCCAAGATGGGTTCGAAGCGTCCTTCTGCCAGTTGCAGCAACAGGCCATTCATTTTCCGTAAAGGTGTCAGCAACCAATAACGGGTCAAAATCGCTCCCAGGATCAGCAGCAGCAACAGGGTAATCAAGCCTCCGAGCGCGGCTTCCATTTCCAGTTCAGTATCGGAGACTACTTGATTGAGCAACTTTTGTTCCCGCAGATTTTCTTTTTCCAGAAGTTTTTGTAATTGCTGGCTGACTGCCGTTAGTTGGCCGGATTGGGGTTGATCAAGCAAGCGCAGGATGGGATCGATATCGGCTTTTAAATCCTCCATGGCGAGGGTTTCCAAGTGTTCCCTGAACAAGGGCAGCAAAGCTTGAGCGGGATTTTCCGACAGCATTTTTTGCAGCTGGTAATTGATTGTCTGGAGCCTGTTGACCTGGGTCACCGTGGTTTCAATCCTGTGAATCCGCACCAGGTTACGCCAGGTCAGGAGGATAAAGGCTACCAGTACCATCACCAGCAGCAGGCTCAGGCCTGCTCCGGCGATGATAACGGGGCGGTATAGGAGGGGGTGAAGCGGTTTCATTATCCCTATCCGGGTGGAAACGACGATTCAGTATTATATCTCTGAAGTGATGCAGGGCGTTTCCTGGCGTTTTTTCATTGTGGTGGATATTGAACTGATTGAGTGCCGTGGCACCAAGGAACCTTTGAACAAGTCATCCTTGGCTTGTTCAGAGAGCGAAAAACGAAAATTGCGATTTTTGTTTTTCTCACAAAGTCAATCACTTACAGTGACTGGCTTTGGCGGCACATTCATGTGCCGAAGGAGCCTCTGACTTAATCAGAAGCTCCCTAACCCAGACATTTCACCAACCAGCTTTGGGCCTTTGGGTAAGTTACGAATGTATAAACATAAATCACGGTGATTCCTGACAAAAGGCAAGATCCATCTTGTCCCCGGCCCAAATCCTATCCCGGCCCTGGCTGGTCCAGGCACGCCTGGGCTTGAATTTCCCTCAAGCCGAAAGCCTGGCTTTCGGTCCAAGCCAGCGCCCATACGCGCCTGTCCTGTGTCATCATCCGGGACGCTGATGAAATATCCGGGCTAAGGGGAATGTCTAATTTTTACTCGACCGCAGAGGGTGTCTTTGAGCGCAGACTTTTCCACAAAGCATGGGTCAAAGCCAGGGTAATGTAAAGGGAAACCAGATCGAATGGCAATAAAAGCTCGGTGCCGAAGGTGACCATGATAATCACCGTCCAGGCACTGGCGTACAAAAGGCTGATCAAGCGTATCAGCCGGATCGAAAGGCGGGTTTCGGTAAAACGATCACCGCGGAGGTAGATGTCATAGGCCAAGTGGAGCAGAATGATACCTGTGACTACGTCGCACCAAAGAATGATCGTGGGAGAATCCGTCCAGCCGAAATAGAGAAGAACGCTCCATACCACGGTGTAGACCACTCCTCCGGCCATAATCAGCCGGTACCAGAGAGTTTGCCGGAAAGGAGGACGAAGCGTTTTCTGTTTCATCAGCTGGTTAAGCTTTTTTCACAAACTCGGATTTCAGCTTCATTGCCCCGATGCCGGGGATTTTACAGTCGATGTTATGATCCCCTTCCACCAAGCGGATGTTTTTGACCTTGGTGCCTACCTTTACCACCGCCGAGGAACCTTTGACCTTGAGATCCTTAATGACGGTAATGCTGTCCCCGTCCTTCAATATATTGCCGTGGGCATCGGTAACAGTGGGTTCATCCGCCGCTTCTTGCGGACCGTCTTTACTCCATTCGTGGGCGCATTCGGGGCAGATATATAGATGGCCGTCTTCATAGGTATATTCGGAATGACAGTGAGGGCAAGGAGGAAAAGTGCTCAATGGGATGCCTCGTGTTGTTTATTTCAAAAATGAAAACCAATATTGACAAAGAGAATATGATGGAGCAAATGATTTTTCGATGTGCCTTTGCGGACGAATTGGTTCATATAACCCAGGGTTAGCCTGGACTTGTCCACCAGCGGTAGGGAAAATCCGGCGAAGGCCCGGTTTTCGGTGAAGCCGTCGCTGCGCCAGGCGCTGGAATTGAGATACCACATCGCTTCATCGTTGAGCAGGAAGTTTACCTGCGGCAGACCGGGTAGGGGGTAACTCCATTGCACCAGTTCGCGGATGCGGACGCCCATGTTGTTGGAATCGAGTTTGTCGTTGACCCGCTGTTCCAGGCGGGTGCGGGTTGTCCATCTGCCCCAGTCAGAGACTTTAGAGCGCCAGCCGATCTCCTCGTAGGCGCGGTTTTCGTTGAAGCGGTCGAGCCAGTCGCGGGTGTAACCCAGTCCCACGTGGAGCTGATCGTTGAAGTGGTAATTGAATTGAATAAACAGCAGGTTTTCCGTCAGATCGCGGTGATGGTCCCCCAGGCGGGCCTGATTCAGGAAGCTCCAGCTGAAGTTCTTCAGCCGGGGAGACAGGGCAGCAAAGCCACCCTGCGCGGATAATCCATACCATCCCTGAAAATCCTTTTGGGTTGCCAGGGCGTTACCGGCAAAAAGCAGTCCTCCCAGCAAAAGGGAAAGCAGTTTCCATTGAAAGCATTTGACCATTATTTTCTCCTTTTCCCGATGGCTTCGAGGATACCGGCGAGTAATACGCTTGGCGGCGGCGGGCAGCCAGGAATTTTGACATCCACTGGGATGACATTGTCCACGGCTCCGCAACTGGCGTAGGAAACGCCGAATTCCCCGCCACATACGGCGCAGTCGCCACAAGCGATCACCCACTTTGGATCGGGGGTGGCCTCGTAAGTGCGCAGTAAGGCGGTCTCCATGTGGCGTGACACGGGACCTGTCACCAAAAGCATGTCGGCGTGGCGGGGGGAGGCGACGAAATGGACGCCAAAGCGCTCCACATCGTAATACACATTATTCAGGGCGTGAATTTCCAGCTCACAGCCGTTACACGATCCGGCATCTACCTCGCGGATCGCCAGACTCCCGGCAAAATCCTTGTCCACCATGCGTTTGACTTCCGCTCCCAGGCGTTCCACCTCGGGATCTCGGACAATTTTTCTCACCGGCTCGGTTTTAATGCCGGTTTTGATTGTTTTGACATATAGGCGCCACATAATTTGATCTCTTCTTTGAATTGATGGAATTTTTACCACGGAGGCGCAGGGAATGCAGGGCCGTGCCTCTGCGGTGAGTC
>Ga0256841_1003114_pt1 | contig 12621 bp, 9 predicted proteins | sample 356308metaG_FD_185971 | JGI IMG/M metagenome (GOLD analysis project Ga0256841, IMG submission 185971) | Hydrothermal vent microbial communities from Mid Atlantic Ridge, Atlantic Ocean - 356-308 | ecosystem: Environmental > Aquatic > Marine > Hydrothermal vents | place: Atlantic Ocean: Mid...
GACTTCCATGGACAGCGGCAGGTGGTCGGACAGCGGGTAGTCGAGCACCTCGGCGCGCTCGACCTGCACGGTGGGCGTCACCAGGATGTGGTCGATGTTCCTGTGCGGGCGCCAGCTGGGGAAGGTGTTGAGACCGTGCACCGGCTCGCTCATCAGCGTGCGGTGCATGAGACGTTCCATTTCCTCGCTCTGGGAATGGCAGTTCAGGTCACCCATGAGCACCACGTGGCGGTACTCGTTGACCAGGTCGCCGAGGTAGTCGAGCTGTTCGAGCCGCGCGCGGCGGCTCAGCGCCAGGTGCACGATCAGCACCACCAGCGATTCCTCGCCGTCACCGAAGCGCACCGCCAGTGCGCCGCGGCCGGGAATGCGGCCCGGCAGACGGTGCTCGGTGATGCCGGAGGGCTTGTAGCGGCTCAACACGCCGATGCTGTGCTGGGCGAAGCGGCCGATGCGGCGGTTGGTCTGGTCGTCCCAGTAAGGGAAGCCGGCGGCGTTGGCGAGGTACTGGGTGAGGTTCACGTGCCCGCTGCGCGCGCTGCCCGCGTCCGCTTCCTGGATGCCGACCAGGTCGTAGTGGCTGACCAGTTGCGCGATGCGGTCCAGATTCACGAAACGCTGCGGGTGATGCAGCACGTGTTTCCAGCCCTGCGTGAAATAGTGCCGGTAGCGGCGCGTGGTGATGCCTGCCTGGATATTGTAGCTCAGCAGCTTCAGGTGCTGGCCCTGTGCGTGTTGGTCCTGTCGGGCGCTGGCAGTAGCCGGGTTCATCGTCTCAGATCGGGCAAACCAGCTTGCCCAGCTGTTCTGTCAGTTTCAGATTCTCGGTGTAGTCCACGGGGCAGTCCACGATACTCACTGTCGGCTGGGCCAGCGCGTCCTTGAGGATGTCCGCAAGCTGGCCGGCCTTTTCCACACGGTAGCCGCGGGCGCCGAAGGACTCGGCATAGGCGACGAAATCCGGGTTGGTGAAATCCACGTGCGAAGTGCGCTTGAACTGGTTCATCTGTTTCCATTCTATCAATCCGTAGCCGCCGTCGTTCCAGATCAGGATGACGATCGGCACCTTCAGCCGCATGGCCGTCTCGATCTCCTGCGAGTTCATCAGGAACCCGGCATCCCCGGTCACCGCCACCACGTTGCGGTCCGGGTGCACCATCCTGGCGGCGATGGCGCCGGGCACCGCGATGCCCATGCTGGCGAAACCGTTGGAGATCAGGCAGGTGTTCGGGTACTCGCAACGGAACATGCGCGCCATCCACATCTTGTGCGCCCCGACGTCGCAGACCACGATATCGCTCAGGTCCAGCACCGTGCGCAGGTCCCAGATGATCTTCTGCGGCTTGACCGGGAAACCGGCATCGTCGCGGTGCCGGTTCATCTCCTCGATCAGCGCCTCGCGCAACGCCCGCATGGGGTGGCCATGGTGCGGCGTCGCCAGTTCGGCGATCTCCATCAGGCTGTGCTTGATGTCACCCAGTACACCCACTTCGACGGTGTAGTGCTCGTCCACCTCGGCCGGCGTCTGGTCTACGTGGATGATGGTGCGGTCGCGGGTCGGGTGCCACAGGTAGGGGTGGTACTCGACCAGGTCGTAGCCCACGCAGATGACCAGATCGGCGTTGCTGAACCCGCAGCTCACGTAGTCGTTGGCCTGCAGGCCGGCGCTGGCCAGCGACACGCGGCTGCGGAACGGCACCACGCCCTTGGCCATGAAGGTGTTGGCCACCGGGATGTTGAGCTTTTCCGCGAAGTCCGTCAGGTGCTTCCAGGCGCCGGTGCGCACGACACCGTTACCTGCCAGGATAATGGGGTTGCGGGCCTCGGATATCAACTCGGCGGCGCGCTCCACCTGCAGCCGCGACGGCTCCGGCGCCACCGGGTGCGCCACCGGCAGCGGCACCTCGTCGACCTCCATGGCGGCGATGTTCTCCGGGAACTCGATGAAGGTGGCGCCCGACTTCTCGGTCTGCGCCACCTTGAAGGCCTTGCGCACCACTTCCGGGATTACTTCCGGCATCATCACCCGGGACGAATACTTGGTGATGGGCGCGAACATCTTCTCCAGGTCCAGCACCTGGTGGGATTCCTTGTGCAGGCGGTCGGTGCTGGCCTGGCCGGAGATGGCCACCACCGGTGCATGGTCCAGGTTGGCGTCCGCCACCCCCGTGACCAGGTTGGTGGCGCCCGGCCCGAGGGTCGACAGGCACACGCCGGCGCGCCCGGTCAGGCGCCCGTAGACGTCGGCCATGAAGGCCGCGCCCTGTTCGTGTCGGGTGGTGACGAAGCGGATGGACGAGTCGAGCAGCGCGTCCATCAGGTCCAGGTTTTCTTCCCCCGGAATGCCGAAGATGTATTCCACACCCTCGTTCTCGAGGCACTTCACGAACAGTTGTGCTGCATTCATCGGCATCTCCGGCATGACGAAATGGGCGAAGTCATCCTGTTAGCCCGGCAGGGCAACGCTTTTTCGTCGCCAGGGCACCAGGGGGAACACATCCGGGGTTTGTCCGGCCTCTATTTCCCCTGCTTCCTTGCCGCCCTTTCCTTGCCGATGAGGTAATCCACGACTTTCAGCATGTTCTGATTGCTTCCGGCCAGGGTGGCGCTGGTGCGGTACTTGCCATCCACGACCAGGGTGGGCACGCCCTGCAGGCCATAGCGCTCGCGGGCCTGCCTGGCGCGGTTGGTATTCATGACCACCGGGAAGGATTTCCAGGCCTTGCGGAACTCGGCCTCGGGTACGCCCTGGGCGGCGAACAGGGCGGCCAGGTCGTCGACGGTGCGCAGGCGCTTGTGCTCCTTGTGGATGGCGTCGAACAGCGGCTGGTGTACCTTGTCCACCACATCCAGCACCTGGGCGGTGTACCAGGCGCGTGCCAGCAGCTCCCAGGCCGGTCCCAGCACCGCCGGCACCCGGCGGAAGGCGACGTCGTCAGGCAGCTTCTTCACCCAGGCCTCCAGCTCCGGTTCCAGGTGGTAGCAGTGCGGGCAGCCGTACCAGAAGAACTCGATGACCTCGATGCGGTCGCCGGTGTCGGTCGGCTGCGGACTGGCCAGCCGCTGGTACTGGACACCTTCCTTGAAATCGCCGGCGACGGCGCTTGTACCGACCAGCAACAGGCTGAACAAAAGGGCGAATGTCGTTTTCACTGTAGATTCTCCATCCGTTGTCTCCAACACACATCATGCCCCTGCGGGTGCGGGCCAGCCCGCGAACCCGGCGCAGCCGGGGCGACGGCTGGCGGCTGCCGTCCCCATCGCGGCCGGAGGCCGCTCCTACAGGGGGTCGTTTCCGGCGGACGGCGCTGTCCGTGCCCCCTCAGAGTTCCCCGTAGGAATGCAGTCCCGACAGGAACATGTTGACGCCCAGGAAGGCGAACAGGGTGACGAACAGGCCCACCACGGCCCACCAGGCCAGTGGCGCGCCGCGCAGGCCCTTGGTCAGGCGCATGTGCAGCCAGGCGGCATAGTTGAGCCACACGATCAGCGCCCAGGTCTCCTTCGGGTCCCAGGACCAGTAGCCGCCCCAGGCCTCGGCCGCCCACAGGGCACCGAGGATGGTGGCGACGGTGAAGAAGGCGAAGCCCAGCGCGATGGCCTTGTACATGACGTCGTCGAGCAGTTCCAGCGCCGGCAGCCGGCGCGCCAGCAGGCCGCCGGGGTTGCGGCGTTCGGCGCGCGCCTTGAGCAGCCAGGCGCAGCCGACCATGGCCGCCAGCGCGAAGGCGCCGTAGCCGATGAAGTTGGCCGGCACGTGGATCTTCATCCAGTAGCTCTGCAGCGCCGGCACCAGCGGCTGGATCTCGTGGGCGCCGCGCCCGAAGCTGTACCACAGCAGGAAGCCGACTGCCGCCGACACCACCAGCAGCACGAATCCGCCCAGGGCGCGGGTACGGTAACGGCCTTCGTAATAGAGGTAGATGAGCGAGGTCAGCAGGCAGAACAGGATGAAGACCTCGTACAGGTTGCTGACCGGAATGTGGCCGACGTCGGCGCCGATCAGGTAGGACTCGTACCAGCGCACCATGAGACCGCTCAGCCCCATGGCAGCAGCGCTCCAGGTCAGGGCCGAAGCCACCTTGCCGGTGAACGCCGAGCCGCTGAACAGGGCGCCGAAGTAGGCCACCGTGGCCATGACGTAGAGCGCACTCATCCACATGATGGCGGACTGGCTGGACAGCAGAAACCGCAGGAAGAAGTCGCTGTCGGCGGCCGCCTGACCGGCGTCTCCATAACGCGAAATGGCGAACAGGCTCAGCCCGGCCACCACCAGTGTGAAGGCGCGCATGGGCTTCCACAGCACGCCCAGCGTGATCAGGCCCGCGCTGCTGGCAGCCAGGATGGCGACCTCGTAGTCGTCCATGAGGCCGCCGTACAGGCGCCAGGCCCAGGCGGCACCCGCCGCCACCGCCGCCGCCCACAGCCAGTCGAACCAGCCCAGCCGCTTCCACAGCGGCGCCGGCTCCAGATCCTGCAGCATATCCTGGTGTGTCACTGACATGGTCTCTCTCCCGATCAGGCCCGGGGCCCGATCTGTGCCTCGATGCGTTCGGCGAGGCGGTCGAATTCGGTCTCGAAATCCTGCTGGTGGCGGCTGCCGGAGCCGGCCATCAACAGCCGCGTGCGGCCGCCGTCGCGGTCGATCCAGATCCACAGGCGCCGGTAGGGCACGTAGAACATCAGGAACACGCCGGCGATCAGCAACCCGAAACCCAGATATACCACATTCTTGCCGGGCGCGCGGGCGATCTGCAGGCCGGTGGCCTGCACGAAGTCGTAGTCCTTCAGTTGCAGGTAGAACGGCGAACCGTAGGCCTTCAGGGCGCTGATGGCATTGACCGCATCGTCGAAAAATCGTTCCTCCGCCTCGTCCAGCCCCTTGTCGGGCGAAATGCCCTCGTCTTCCAGCACGTGCAGGTAGAGCTCGCCGAGTATGGCCTGCAGCACCTTCATGTAGGCGGTGATCACCTCCGCCTGCTTGTCCTCCGGCACGGTGAGCCGCACCTGTTCGGCGATGCCGTCGAAGCCGTCGCTGCGGAAATGGCCGACCAGCCGCATCATGGACTGCACCACCTCTTCGCCGACGGCCGCCTGCCCCTCACGGCCGGCAAATGCCGCCGCGGTGGTGCGCCGCGCCACCGCCTCCACGCGCCTGTCGTCCCACAGCAGGGCGTTGAAACGCTGGAAACGGCGGATATCCCCGTCCGCCGTCAGGGGAATATGCAGGTAGCGGAACGGCTCGGCCGGGCTCTCGCGCACGCCGCTGAGGAAATAGGGCCGGCCGTCGAATTCCACCGGCAGCATGTAGTTCTGGTATTCGCGCGCCTGGCCGGTGGCGTCGCGCAGCTTGAACGTGAAGTTGGGCCCGAAGTTCTTCTGCTCCACCCGGCCGTCCGGCCCCTTGACCGGGTTGATGTTGAACAGGCGGAAGTCGGTGAACTCCAGCGTCATCGGCCCGTCCGGCGTCTGCACCTCGACGCTCTCGAATACCCGGCCCTGGATGCGCATGGGCTCGGTGGAGGTGCCGCGCAGCAGCCAGGCGTCCAGCGTCAGCCCGGTGCCTCCGTCGCTGAAGCTGGCCTGGTAGATGGCGTAGCCGCGGTAGACCAGCGGGTGGTTGACCGAGATGGTCGCCTCCAGTGGCTGGTCGCGCTGCGGGTCGTGGATGACGATGTCGCTCTCGAAGGACCTGGGCTGGCCGGTGGCGTAGTGCTCGATGCGAAAATCCTTCACTTCGATGCGAAACGGCAGCGGCTGCACCAGGTAGCCCTCGCCGAGCTGCAGGAACACCACATTGGCCGAACTGCCCTCGGCGATGCGCACCGAGCCGCGGAACGAGGGGTTGTCGACCGGCAGGCGGCTGACGGCGGGCACCTCGGAGGCAGGGATGTCGCGCGTCTCCACCTTCAGGTCGCCGCTGGCCACGCGCAGCTTGAGCGGGATGTTGCCGTCGAACAGGGCGCCGATGCAGATGATGACGATGGCCGCGTGGGTGAACAGGTAGCCGAGCCGGCTCCAGGCGCCTCTCCTGGCCGCCAGCACACGGTGGTCGTCATCACGACGGCTGCGGAACCGGTACCCCGCGGACTTCAGCAGCCGCGCCAGCCATTCTTCCAGCGCCTGCGGCTCGCGCTCGCTGATCCATTCACGCTTCAGGTGGAAGGCCTGCAGGGACTTGCGCTGCACACCGAGCCGGTAGCTGCGCATGTCGTGCAGCATGGTCGGCACGTTGCGGTAGATGCAGACGCTGGTGGACACCACCAGGAAGCCGAGGATGAACAGGAACCAGGCGGTGCTGTAGACGTCGTACAACCCCAGCTTGCCGAACACCTCGAACCAGAACGGCCCGAACTTGATGAGGTAGTCCTGGTAGGGCTGGTTCTGCTGCAGCACCGTGCCGATGACCGAGGCCACCGCCACCGCCACCAGCAGGGTGATGGCGAGGTTCATGGAACCCAGGAACTCGAGCAGGATGCGGCCGCGCGAGACGGGAGCGGGACGGGTGCCGGGGGTGTCGGTCATTACCGGGGTGGCGCGGTCGGGTGTGGGCCACGCCGGCGGGGGTACGGCGGGGTTCGCTTGCGCTCACCCCGCCCTACGGTAGTGCGTGCCCGGGGCCCTGGGGTATTAATGCAGACCCTGCACGTAGGAGGCGACGGCCTTGATCTCCTCTTCCGTCATCTTGGCGGCGATGGTGCGCATCATCTTGCCGGCGTCGTTGCTGCGCTGGCCCTTCTTGAAGGCGTGCAGCTGGTTCTCGACGTACTTGGCGTGCTGGCCGGCCAGGCGGGGGAAGTTGGCCTGGGGATTGCCGGCTCCGGTCGGGCCGTGGCAGCCGATGCAGGCGGCCACGCCGGTGGTCGGGTTGCCGCCCCGGTACAGCTTCTGGCCCTTCTCGAACAGGGCCGGGTCGGCCTGGCCGGGCTTGGTCTTCTGGCTGGAGAAGTAGGCGGCCAGATTCTCCATGTCCTGCTCGCTGAGCGGCGCCACCATGCCCGCCATCATGGCGTTGGTGCGCTTGCCTGCCTTGAAGTCATGCAGCTGCTTGGCCAGGTACTTGGCGTGCTGGCCGGCCAGCTTGGGCCATTCGGGGTTGGCGCTGTTGCCGTCCATGCCGTGACAGCCCGCGCAGGTGCCGGCCTTGGCCTTGCCGGCTGCCGCATCCGCCGCGAAGGCCTGGGCGCCGCTGGCGGCGAACGAGAAAATTGCAGCAAAAACAAACCACTTTTTCATGTTGGTGCTTCTCCGGGACAGGTGGGAGATCGGCGCGCCGACCGGGGCCGGCGACCACCCAAAAAAGAGCCACACTGTATACCAGCCGGGCCGCCAATGGTCAACCGCAACTTTTCCCGCCGATATGAGAAAATGTCTTGCATGACGGCCTCTTACCGACAGGCTCGGTTTCTGCTCAGTGTGCCCGAGGGCCGCCTCGCCCCGGCTGACGAAGGCGCCGAGGCGGCCTTCGCCGGCCGCTCCAACGCCGGCAAGTCGAGCGCCCTGAACGCCATCACCGGCCAGCGCGCACTGGCCCGCACCAGCAAGACGCCGGGGCGCACCCAGCAGCTCAACTTCTTCGCCCTGGACGAACGGCGCCGGCTGGTCGACCTGCCGGGCTACGGCTACGCGAAAGTGCCGCAGGCCATGAAACAGCGCTGGCAACGCAACCTGTCGCACTACCTGGCCACGCGCCGCTCGCTGCGCGGCCTGGTGCTGCTGATGGACTGCCGCCACCCGCTGACCGACTACGACCGGCAAATGCTGCGCTGGTGCGCGGATGCCGGCCTGCCTGTGCACATCCTGCTGACCAAGGCCGACAAGCTCAAGCGTGGTCCGGCATCCAACGTCCTGCTGGCGGTCCGCAAACAGCTGCCGTCCCTGCACCCGGACGCCAGCGTACAGCTGTTCTCGGCGCTCAGGAAAACCGGCGTCGACGAAGCCCGCGCCGTCCTGGACCGCTGGCTGGCATTGCCCTAGGGCACGGTGTGCGTCCCTGGCGTCCTGGCGGGTGGTTTCCGTCTGTTCCGGATCGCGCGCAAAAAAAACCCCGGAGTGCAAGGGGGGGAAGCACCGGGGTCAAGAATACCCGGCTTGGGGAAACCGGGTTGGAGGAATGCCCGTTCGGTCCGCGAACGGGGAGCGCCAGTCAACAGTACGCCTGTTTTTGTGACTGCTGAAATTCAGGAGGGTTCCGTGGCCAACTCCTCGATTCGCATGCCGGACTGCAACTACGCTCACTGTCTGTAACTATAGCCCGGTTTCGTGTTTTTACAGCCTATACGAAAGGCTATATGAGCCGGGTGATGCGCTGTCAGGCGAAGCATCGGCGCGCCCCGGCGGCATCTGAAACGCGGGCTGCGAAAAACAGACATTTGGCTAGTGCGCCTCGTCCCAGTTGGCGCCGGTGCCGATGTCGACGACCAGCGGCACGGCCAGTTCGGCGGCCCCTTCCATGCGCGGGCGGATGGCGGCCACCGCTTTTTCGATGTCGGCTTCGGCAACTTCGAACACCAGTTCGTCGTGCACCTGCATGATCATGCGCAGGTCGCACTCGCCGCCGCCGATCCAGTCGTGCACCCTGATCATGGCGCGCTTGATGATGTCGGCCGCCGTCCCCTGCATGGGGGCATTGATGGCGGTGCGTTCGGCGGCCTGGCGCCGCTGGGCGTTGCGGGCTCGGATCTCGGGCAGGTACAGGCGCCGGCCGAACAACGTCTCCACGTAACCCTTTTCCCGCGCCTGTTCGCGGGTCTTTTCCATGTAGGCCTTGACGCCGGGGTAACGCTCGAAATACCGATTCACATAGTCCTGCGCCTCGCCGCGCTCGATGCCGAGTTGCCTGGCCAGGCCGAACGCCGACATACCGTAGATGAGTCCGAAGTTGATGGCCTTGGCGGACCGGCGCTGCTCGACGCTGACATCGTCCGGCGCCACGCCGAACACTTCCGCCGCCGTGGTGCGGTGGATGTCGTCACCGGCCGAGAAGGCGGCCAGCAGCCCTTCGTCACCGGACAGGTGCGCCATGATGCGCAGCTCGATCTGCGAGTAGTCGGCGGCGACGATGCGGCAGCCCGGTTCGGCGACGAAGGCCTTGCGGATGCGCCGGCCCTCCTCGGTCCGCACCGGGATGTTCTGCAGGTTGGGGTCCGAGGACGACAGGCGCCCGGTGGCGGCGACCGCCTGGTGATAGGAAGTGTGCACGCGGCCGGTAACGGGGTCGACCTGCGCCGGGAGCTTGTCGGTGTAGGTAGACTTGAGCTTGCTCACCGAACGGTAATCGAGGATGAGCCGTGGCAAGGGGTAGTCCAGCGCCAGCTCCTGCAGCACGGCCTCGTTGGTGGAGGGCGCGCCCTTGGGCGTGCGCGCCAGCACCGGCAGCGCGAGCTTGTCGTAGAGGATGGCCTGGATCTGTTTGGGCGAACCCAGGTTGAAGGGTTCGCCGGCCAGTTCGTGCGCCTGGCGCTCGATCTCCAGCATGCGTTCAGCCAGTTCGCGGCTCTGGCGCTTGAGCATCTCGACGTCGACCTTGACGCCGGTGCGCTCCATGTCGCTCAGCACCGGCACCAGCGGCATCTCGATGTCGCGGAACACCGGGACCAGGGACGCCTCCTTTTCCAGCCGCGGCCACAGGTGCTTGTGCAGCTGCAGGGCCAGGTCGGCGTCCTCGGCGGCGTAGGGCGCGGCCTGCTCCAGCGCCACCTGCTCGAAGCCGATCTGCCTGGCGCCCTTGCCAGCCACCTCTTCGTATTTGATGTTGGTGTGGTGCAGGTACTTGCTGCACAGCGAGTCGAGGTCGTGGCGGCTCGCCGTGGAGTCCAGCACGTAGGACTCCAGCATGGTGTCGTAGGCGATGCCGTCGAGCACGATGCCGTGGTTGGCCAGCACGTTGCGATCGTATTTGAGGTTGTGGCCGAGCTTGGCCTTGCGCGGGTCTTCCAGCAACGGCTTGAGCGCCGCCAGCACCTGCTCGCGGTCGAGCTGCTCGGGCGCGCCGGGGTAGTCGTGCGCTACCGGCACATAGGCCGCCTCGCCCGGCGTGATGCAGAACGACAGGCCGACGATGCGCGCCTGCATGTAGTCGAGGCTGGTGGTCTCGGTGTCGAAGGCGAACAGCTCCGCCTCGCGCAGGCGCGCCAGCCAGTCCTCGAACTGCGCCGGCTCCAGCACCGTCTGGTAGTCGGCATCGGGCCTGGGCGGCGGCGGGTCGTCGCCCCCCTCGCCGCCGGTCTCGTCGAGCTGGCGCAGCCAGGTGCGGAACTCCAGTTCCTCGAACAGGCGCCGCAGTGTTTCGGTGTCCGGCTCGCGGCGCCGCAGTTGTTCGGGACGCAGTTCCAGCTCCAGGTCGCGGCGGATGGTGGCCAGTTGGCGCGACAGCCGCAGCTGGTCGAGGTTGGCGCGCAGTTTTTCGCCGACCTTGCCCTTGATCTCCCCGGCGTGTTCGATGATGGCGTCCAGCGAGCCATACTGGTTGAGCCACTTGGCGGCCGTCTTGGGACCGACGCCGGGCACGCCGGGGATGTTGTCCGAGGCATCGCCCACCAGCGCCAGGTAGTCGATGATGCGCTCCGGTGGCACGCCGAACTTGGCGATCACGCCGTCGCGGTCCATGACCGTGTCGTTCATGGTGTTGACCAGCGTCACGTGGTCGTCGACCAGTTGCGCCATGTCCTTGTCGCCGGTCGAGATCAGGGTGTCCATGCCCGCCTCGGCTGCCTGCCGCGCCAGCGTGCCGATGACGTCGTCCGCCTCCACACCCGGCACCTGAAGCAGCGGCAGGCCCATGGCCTGCACCAGCTCCAGCAGCGGCTCGACCTGGGCCGACAGCTCCTCGGGCATGGGCGGCCGGTTGGCCTTGTACTCGGCGAACAGTTCGTCGCGGAAGGTCTTGCCCCGGGCGTCGAACACCACCGCCACGTGCTCGGGGTCGTAGTCCTTGATCAGCTTGCGCAGCATGTTGGCGACGCCGTACACGGCACCGGTCTGCAGCCCCCTGGAATTGCTCAGCTCGGGCAGGGCGTGGAAGGCGCGGTACAGGTAGGAAGACCCGTCCACCAGCACCAGCGGCTTGCGTTTGTCAGTCGTCATGGCAGAAGTTTCGGTGAAAAGCGGCGTCGATGGTATCATTCCCCGGCACAGGCTGCCGCCGCGGCGGCGCAGACCAACCCCAAGGATCCCCGATGGACGAGAAGACCCGACAACGGCGCCTGGGCCTGTCCCAGGTCAACGACACCCAGCTCACGCGCGAGTCCTGGAAGATCTTCCAGATCATGGCGGAATTCGTCGAGGGCTTCGAGCGGCTGGCGCAGATCAAGCCCTCGGTAAGCATCTTCGGCTCGGCGCGCACCCCCGGAGACCACCCCTATTTCAAGCTCGCCGAAGACATCGCGCGGGAACTGTCGGACGCCGGCTTCTCGGTGGTCAGCGGCGGCGGGCCGGGCATCATGGAGGCCGCCAACAAGGGCGCCTTCGCCGGCCGCTCGCCCAGCATCGGCCTCAACATCATGCTGCCGCATGAACAGTCGGGCAATCCCTACCAGGACATCGGCCTGAACTTCCGCCACTTCTTCTCGCGCAAGGTGATGTTCGTCAAGTACGCCTCGGCCTATGTGGTGCTGCCCGGCGGGTTCGGCACCCTCGACGAACTGGCCGAGATCCTCACCCTGGTGCAGACCGGCAAGACCCGGCGCATTCCCATCATCCTGGTGCACCGGCCATTCTGGGAAGGCCTGATCGACTGGTTCCGCACCACGCTGGTGGACGAGAACACCATATCGCCCGAGGACCTCGACCTGTTCAAGGTGCTGGACGAGCCGCGCGAGGTGGTCGACGCCATATTCGCCCACTACGAGAAGCGCGGCTTCGAGCCCTCGCCCAAGGAGCAGGAAATCCTGCTCGAACTCTGACCGGAACCGCCGCCATGAGACGCCTACTGCACGCCCTGCTGCTGTCCGCCCTCTGCCAGCCTGCACTCGCCGCAGCGCCGGACGACCCGCCGCCTCCGCCCCAGTCGCCGCCCCAGTCGCTGCCGCCGTCCGGTGAGGAAGAGCTGCATCCCGAGGTCACCATTCGCCACCACAAGGAAAAGACCGTGGAGGAATACCGCATCGGCGGCCAGCTCTACATGATCAAGGTCATCCCCAAGGTCGGCAAGCCCTATTACCTGGTCGACTCCGACGGCAACGGCTCGCTGGACATGCGCCAGGACGAGCTGGAGCCACGGCTGCTGGTGCCGACCTGGGTCATCTTCCGCTGGTGACGCGGGCCGGCTGAGCGCTGTTGCCATGTCATCGCTGCTGCGCCTGCGCCGGGCACTGGATGCCCTCGCCGAGTGGACCGGCCGCATCACCGCCTGGCTTTCACTGGCGCTGGTGGGTGTGACCTTCGCCGTGGTGGTGCTGCGCTACGCCTTCGACATCGGCTCCATTGCACTGCAGGAATCCATCCTCTACCTGCACGCCACGCTGTTCCTGCTCGGCGCCGCCTACACCCTCAAGCACGATGCGCACGTGCGCGTGGACATCTTCTACCGCGACATGGCGCCGGTGGCGAAGGCCTGGGTGGACCTGGCCGGCGCCCTGTTCCTGCTGCTGCCGGTATGCCTGTTCCTGCTGTGGGTGAGCC
>Ga0256841_1003115_pt1 | contig 12620 bp, 11 predicted proteins | sample 356308metaG_FD_185971 | JGI IMG/M metagenome (GOLD analysis project Ga0256841, IMG submission 185971) | Hydrothermal vent microbial communities from Mid Atlantic Ridge, Atlantic Ocean - 356-308 | ecosystem: Environmental > Aquatic > Marine > Hydrothermal vents | place: Atlantic Ocean: Mid...
CCCTGCAAGAGCCGCAAGAAGTGCCCCTGCGCCGACGCTTTCCGCGCCTTCGACAGCTTCTGCCGCCACGGCCAAAAGGGCGTGGCGATGTGACCCGACGCGCGTCGCCGGTGGGTTCTTCCGAGTCGGCCGGCGGCTGCGCGAGGCCTTCGGCTTCTGTGCGCATCGAGCGTGTTCGACCGTCGCCGTGTGAAGGGGCGGGGGCGGGCGCGGCGCGAGCGCGGGGTGGAGGGGGCTCGTGCGGCGGTCCGTCGCAGTCGGGGCGGGGTGGGCGGCGCGTCCGGCGGGTTCTTGCTATGGTGCCGCGCGGCTCGACATGGCTCGCCCGTCCGACTTCGTCGCCCTGACCAAACCAGGCGTCACCCGCATGTGCGTGCTGACCACGGCGGGGGCCATGCTGCTGGCGCCGGGGACGATCTCGGCGGTGCGGGCCGCCGGGACCGTCGTCGGGGTCGCCGCCATCGTCGGCGGGGCCAACGCCTTCAACATGTGGTTCGAGCGCGACTCGGACGGCAAGATGGCCCGCACCCGGCGCCGCCCCCTGCCCGCCGGGCGGCTTTCGCCCCGCGCGGCCCTGGCGTTCGCGCTCGCGGCCTGCGCGGTGGGCCTTGCGGTCCTGGCGGTCGCGGCGAACCCGCTGACGGCCGCCCTGGGCGCGGCGAGCATCCTGGGCTACGTCGCGGTCTACACGCCGCTCAAGATGCGCACGCCCCTGGCGCTGGCGATCGGGGCGATCCCGGGCGCGGCGCCCCCACTGCTGGGCTGGACCGCCGTGACGGGGGCCGTGACGGGGCCCGGACTCGTGCTGTTCGGGATCCTGCTTTGCTGGCAGATCCCCCACTTTCTCGCCATCGCCCTGTTCCGCGGCGAGGACTACGCCCGCGCCGGGATCCGCACGGTGCCGCTGGTGCGCGGGGCCGCCATGGCGAAGGTGCAGGCGGTCGCCTGGGCCCTCGTGCTGGTGCCCGTCTCGCTCATGCTCGCCCCCCTGGGGGTGGCCGGGCCGATCTATGTGTACGGTGCGTTCGCGCTGGGCATGGGGTTTCTGGCCTACGCCTTCTTGGGCCTCGACGACCGCGCGGGGGTCCGCTGGGCGCGCCGGTTCTTCTTCGCCTCGCTGGCGTACCTGCCGCTGCTTACGGCATTTCTTGCGGCGGACGTGGCGCTTGCCCGCCTCGCGTCGTAACCGATCCGCACCATGGCCGTGCCTCCACCCGATCTCGCCGACCGCCCGGTGCCGCCGCACCTGGCCTTCCTGCGCCGGCACATCTGGCTCATCGCGGGCGTTCTGGGGGTCGTCACGCTGACGGCGCTGCGGCCGTTCCTGCGCCACGTCCCCGATCCGCCCCCGGTCCTGTTCGATCTGCCCGACTTCGAGCTGACCCGCTCGGACGGCACCCCGTTTCGGCGGGCGGACCTCGACGGGCACGTGTGGGTCGTAAGCTTCTTCTTCACGAGCTGCCCGAGCACCTGCCCGAAGGTCACGCGCGCCATGAAGGCCCTGGCCGAGCGCTACGACGCCCACGGCCTGCCCGTGCGGCTGCTTTCGATCTCCGTCGATCCGGCGCGCGACACCCCCGAGGTGCTGGCCGGCTACGCCCGTACCATCGGGGCCGATCCGGCGCGCTGGACGTTCGTCACCGGCGCGCCGGCGGCGGTGCGGGCCCTCGTCGAGAAGGGCTTTCGGCTCGGACTCGGCGGGCGCGAGCCCACGGACGACGGCGCCTACGACATCGCCCACGCCACGAAGCTGGCCCTGGTGGGGCCCGGCGGCGGCGTGCGGGGCTACTATGGGATCGACGAGCTGGGGCTCGACGAGATCTTCCACCGGTCGCAACACGTGTTGCGCGAGGCACGGCGGGCCGGCACGCTCGCGGACGACCGGGGGTAGCGGTCGTGCGGCGTGCGGCGGTGCTCGTCGTGTGGACGTGGGCGTCGGCCTGCGGCGACCCGGCGCCGCGCTTTTCGGGCCCGGTGGTGCTCGGTGGCCGATCCGTGCCGGCGGCGACGCTCGAGCGCGGTGCGAAGGTCTACGCCCTGCGCTGCGCGTCGTGCCACGGTCCGCGCGGCGACGGTCGCGGCCCGTCGGCGCGCACGCTCGCCTACCCGCCGGCGGACCTGACGTCAGGCCGGTATCCGCGGACCACCGGCGGCGCCGATCGCCTGCCGAGCGACGAGGAGCTTCGCGCGCGGATTTTGCGGGGGATCGTCGATCGCGGGATGCCGTCGTTTCGGTACCTCCCCGCAGAGGATCTCGACGCCGTCGTGCAGTTCCTCAAGACGCTCGCGCCGAACTGGCGAAAGGCCCCCGGCCCGGATGCCGGGGCCCCGTCCTCGCCGGCCGGCCCGAAGTGACCCGATTACGCCTTCTTCCTGGCCCGGCTGGGGCAGGGGGGCGTCACCAGGCCGCGAGGAGGTGTCATCTTCGACAGCCCGCAACGGTGCAGCGTGACGCCGATCCGCATGCTTCCTTACGAAGGAAGAACACGTTGATCGCCGGGAGACTGGGGCAACGTGCCCTCGCGCGGGAGGCTTCACAGCGGGACACAGGCGCCCGCCTGGCTGTTGTCACCCCCGTTCGACCCTGATAGGGTCCGCCGCGCCACGAGCGTGGTGCACGCAGCCGTCGCCGGCTGTGTCGCCGAACGACCCCGACCGTCCCCCGTCCACCCGCGAACCCTTCCATGGTCTCCCACGAGAGGTGAACACGCCGTGCCGGCCATCTTCCCCCGTTGGACGAACCAGATCCCAGTCGTCGGAGGCATCCTGGCGCCCCTCGTGGGCGCCGCCCTCGTCTTCGCCGTCTGGTACTGGTTCTCACCGAATTTCACGGACGTCGGTTACCGTCCACACCAGCCCGTCCCGTATAGCCACCGCCTGCACGTGACCGACGTCGGGCTCGACTGCCGGTACTGCCACAACACGGTGGAGCAGGCTGCGCACGCGGCGATCCCGCCGGCGGCGACCTGCATGAACTGCCACTCGCAGGTCAAGTCCACGAGCCCGCGGCTCGAGAAGGTGCGCGAGAGCTTCAACACGGGCGCGCCGATCCGCTGGGTGCGGGTGCACCAGCTTCCGGACTACGTGTACTTCGATCACCGCCCGCACGTGGCGGCGGGGGTGGGGTGCGTGTCCTGCCACGGCCGGGTGGACACCGAGGACGTCATCGAGCTCAAGAAGCCCCTGTCCATGTCCTGGTGCCTGGACTGTCACCGCAACCCGGAGCCGAACCTCCGCCCGCTCGACCAGGTGACGAACATGGCCTGGGATCCGGCCGAGCACGACTACGACCCGAAGACGGATCCGGCCCGCAAGCGTCCGGTTCAACCTCCCACCCACTGCTCGGGGTGTCACCGATGACCACGAAGAAGTCCTTTGGGTATTGGCGCAGCCTCGAAGCCCTCGCGGGAGACCCCGCGGCCACGCGCTTCGCCGAGTCCGAGTTCCTGGAGGGGGCGAGCGAACTGCCCGCCGACGGCGTCTCACGCCGCCGCTTCATGAACCTGCTGGGGGCTTCGGCGGCGCTGGCCGGTGCGGGCGCGACGACCGGCTGCGTGCGCAAGCCCGTCGAGCACATCGTGCCGTTCGCGAAGCGGCCCGAGTACATGATCCCGGGGCGCCCCCTGTACTACGCCACGGCGTTTGCGCTCGGGGGCAGCGTCCAGGGGCTCTTGGTCGAGAGCCAGGATGGCCGCCCGACGAAGGTCGAGGGTAACCCGCGCCACCCGGGGTCGCAGGGGGCCACGAGCGCCTGGGCCCAGGCCTCCGTGCTCGATCTCTACGACCCGGAGCGCTCGCAGGTGGTGCTCCAGGGGGGAGAGCCGTCGGACTTCGATGCCTTCCAGGCGGCCTTCGAGCAGATCCGTGACAAGGCCCGTGCAAGCGGCGGCGCGAACCTCGCGCTCGTGGTGCGTTCGCCGGCGTCGCCGACCCTGCGGGCGCAGATCGCCGCCTTCCGCGGTGCCTTTCCGCGGGCGTTGGTCGTCGAGGACGAACCCGCCGGTCCGCAGGCGGCGATCGCCGCGGCCGAGGCCATCGGCGGCAAGGGGGCGCGGGTGCGCCGCCACCTGGACGGCGCGGCGGTGATCGCCGCGTTCGACGCCGACGTGTTCGGCACCGAGCCGGACACCGTGCGCCTTTCGCGGGAGTGGGCGCGCACGCGGCGGATCGAGGGGCCCGGCGACGAATCCTCGCGTCTTTGGGTGGTCGAGCCGCACTTTACGAGCACCGGCATGGTGGCGGACCACCGCCGCGCCGTCCGCGGCGCCATGGTCGGGCCGATGCTCGTGGCGCTCGCCCGCACGCTGGCGACCAGGCACAAGGACGCCGTCCGCTTCCCCAGCGGTTTCGACGCGCTGCTGTCGCGGCTGCCATCGGTCGAGCTGGGCGAGGGCGAGCGCGCCTTCGTCGAGACCCTGGCCAAGGATCTGGCGGCGAACCGGGAGCGCTCGGCCGTTCTGGTGGGGGTGCGGCAGCCGGCCTGGGTCCACGGCCTCGCCTACCTGGTGGACACGGCGCTGCGCAACGTGGGCAAGTCCCTGCGGTGGTACCAGACGGACTCCGAGGCATCCCTGGCGAGCCTGTCGGATCTCGCCGCCGCCCTGTCGGACGGCGCGGTGGACACCGTCGTCTGCCTGGGGACGAACCCCGCCTACGACGCCCCGGGGAGCCTGGGGCTTTCGGCCCTGCTGGAGAAGGCGACCGTGATCCACGCAGGGCTGTACGTGGACGACACCGGGGCGATCGCCGACTGGCACGTGCCCGCATCCCACGACCTCGAGGCGTGGGGCGACCTGGAGTCGAGCGAGGGGGCCGTGACGATCTGCCAGCCGCTCATCGAGCCGCTGTTCGGTACCAAGAGCCTCCTCGAGTTGGCGGGCTTCGTCGCCACCGGGAACCTGGTGGACGGCTACAGCCTGGTCAAGGGCACGTGGATGAGCAAGCTCGGTGCGGCGTTCTCGGATCGGGCGTGGCGCAAGTGGCTGCACGACGGGCTGGTGACCGGCCTGCCCCGGCCGCCGCGCGCGGTGCCGCCTACGCGCGACTGGGGCGCCATCGCCAAGCTCGCCGACAAGGCCCCGGCCCCCGCGGACGGGCTCGAGGTCGATTTCCACGTGGACCCCAAGCTCTTCGACGGCCGCTACGCCAACAACGCCTGGCTGCAGGAGCTGCCGCACCCCATGAGCAAGCTCGTGTGGGACAACGCGGCGTACGTCTCCCCCAGGACCGCCGAGTCCCTCGGCGTGAAGAACGGGGATGTGGTCGAGCTCACGAGCGACGGGCGCAGCGTGAAGATCGCGGTCTGGATCGCCCCCGGCCAGGCCGACGACACGATCTCGGTGAACATCGGCTACGGTCATCGGGGCTTCGGGGTCGTCGCCAAGGACACGGGCTTCGACGTGCAGCCCCTGCGGGCGCCGGGCGCCTGGTTTGCGCCGGTGCAGGCATCGCGCACCGGTGCGACGTACAAGCTCGTCTCGACCCAGGACCACGGCACGATGGTCCCGGAGCGCCACCTCGGGATCGACTTCCCGGAGCGGCCGATCGCCATCGAGGTGACGAAGGAGGCGTTCGCCGCTGACCCCATGCAGGTCGAAAAGGTCAACCTGATCCCGAAGGATCGGCTCAAGCACCTCTGGACGCCGCCGGCGCTGACCGGCAAGCAGCAGTGGGGGCTCGTCGTGGATCTGGGGGTGTGTACGGGCTGCTCGGCTTGTGTGGTCGCCTGCCAGGCCGAGAACAACATCCCGGTGGTGGGCAAGCCCCAGGTCAGCAACGGACGCGAGATGCACTGGATGCGAATCGACCGCTACTACCGCGGCGACGTGCACGAGCCCACGGCCATCGTGCAGCCGATGATGTGCCAGCACTGCGAGGCGGCGCCGTGCGAGACCGTGTGTCCCGTCGCGGCGACGACGCACAGCCCCGAGGGGCTCAACGACATGGCGTACAACCGCTGCATCGGCACCCGCTACTGCAGCAACAACTGCCCGTACAAGGTGCGGCGCTTCAACTTCTTCAACTACAACCTGGACATCGACCCGCTGCAGCGGATGCAGAAGAATCCGGACGTGACCGTGCGTTTTCGCGGCGTCATGGAGAAGTGCACCTATTGCGTGCAGCGGATCCAGGAGGCGAAGATCGAGGCGCACACCCGGGGTGAGGACAAGGTGGCCGACGGAGCCATCGTCACCGCGTGCCAGCAGGCCTGCCCCACCGAGGCCATCGTCTTCGGGGACGTGAAGGACCCCTCCACGAAGGTTTCGCGTGCGAAGGCCCAGCCGCGCAACTACGCGGTCCTGCGCGACCTGAACGTGCACCCGCGCACGACCTACCTCGCCCGCATCCGTAACCCTCATCCCGACCTTGCGTGAACACCATGGCGGCATCGAACAAGACCCTCGCCGAACGCGATCCCATCGATCCACTCGTGGGCCGCTATCCCCTCGTCGAAGGGGATCCGAGCTTTTCCGAGGTCACCGCGGCGGTCGTCCGCCCCATCGAGCAACCGCCGAAGGCGTGGTGGATCTTCTTCCTGCTCTCGCTTGGAATGCTCGGGATCTTCGGGATCTCCGTCGGGTACCTGTTTTGGGAGGGAACGGGCGTTTGGGGCCTGAACATCCCGGTGGGTTGGGGCTGGGCCATCGTAAATTTCGTCTTCTGGGTCGGCATCGGTCACGCCGGGACGCTCATCTCGGCCATCTTGTTCCTGTTCCGGCAGAAGTGGCGGACCTCGATCAACCGGGCCGCCGAGGCGATGACGATCTTCGCGGTGATCTGCGCCCTGTCCTTCCCGACGATCCACGTCGGCCGGGTCTGGCTCATCTACTGGCCGCTGCCGATCCCGAACCAGATGGGCATGTGGCCCAACTTCCGCAGCCCGCTGTTGTGGGACGTCTTCGCGGTCTCCACGTACTTTACGGTGTCGCTTTTGTTCTGGTACGTGGGGCTCATCCCGGACATCGCCACGATGCGCGACCGGGCCAAAAGCCGCGTGGCGAAGCTGGCGTACGGGGCCTTCGCCCTCGGATGGCGCGGATCGCACCGGCACTGGGTCAACTACGAGAGCGCCTACCTGTTGCTGGCGGCCATGGCGACGCCGCTGGTGCTCTCCGTGCACTCCATCGTGTCCTTCGACTTCGCGGTGTCCCAGCTTCCCGGCTGGCACACGACGATCTTCCCGCCGTACTTCGTGGCCGGCGCCATCTTCTCCGGGTTCGGGATGGTGCTGACCCTCATGATCCCGCTGCGCAAGTGGTTCGGTCTCGACCACATCATCACCACGAAGCACCTGGAGAACATGGCGAAGATCGTGCTGCTGACGGGCTCGCTCGTGGGCTACGCCTACTCCATGGAGTTCTTCATCGCCTGGTACTCGGGCAACCCCTACGAGGCATTCGTCTTCGTCAACCGGGCGTTCGGTGACTATGCCTGGGCCTATTGGATCATGGTCAGCTGCAACGTCATCACACCGCAGCTCATCTGGTTCAAGAAGATCCGGCGCAGTGCCACGGCCCTGTTCATCCTGTCGATCTTCGTCAACATCGGCATGTGGTTCGAGCGGTTCGTCATCGTGGCGACGTCGCTACACCACGACTTCCTGCCGTCGAGCTGGGACTACTTCAGCCCGACGATCTGGGACTGGGGCACGCTCATCGGCAGCTTCGGTCTCTTCTTCACCCTGTTCGCCCTGTTCGTCCGCTACCTGCCCATGATCGCCCTCTCGGAGATCAAGGGGGTCATGGAGAAGGCGAATCCGCATCACCCGTCCTACGGGCACGGGGGCCAGGAGGCCCCCGCGGCGAAGAAGGAGGAACCCCCCGAGGCCGCTGCGGCGCCGGCCGAGGCGAAGGCAGCGGTCGCGACCGAGGAGAAGGCGACGGCGCCCGAGCCCGAGGTGAAGACGTCGCCCGAGCCCGAGGTGAAGACATCGCCCGAGCCCGAGGTGCCGAAGTCCTCCGACCCAACGGGCGCCCCCGGCGCCGAGTCGGAACCGGCTGCGCTTGTCGCGCAAACCCCGAAGGTGGATGCGCCGAAGGTGGACGCGCCGAAGGTGGAGGTGCCGAAGGTGGACGCGCCGAAGGTGGGCGCGCCGAAGGTGGATGCGCCGAAGGTGGAGGCGCCGGTCGAGCGACCTGGGGAGAAGGCGCCCACCGAGGCCGAGGCCGTGAAGAAGCCCGGGGGGCCGAAGAGCCCGACCACGCGCGGGTGGACGGCGTTCATGGATGCCGCGGACATGGGCATCGAGCCTCCGAAGGTCACTCCCGGACCCAAGCCCGCCGCCACGGACGAGACCCCCGACAAGGAGGGGAAAGAGGATGCCTAAGCGCAAGAAGATCTACGGTCTCCTCGCGGAGTTTCGCAACCCGGCCGACCTGTACCACGCCTGCGAGAAGGTGCGGGACGCCGGGTACGCCGCCTGGGACGCCTACACCCCGTTTCCGGTCCACGGCCTTGAGCAGGCCATGGGGCTGCGCCGCTCGGTGGTCCCGTGGATCGTCGCGATCATGGGCTTTTCCGGAGCGGGGCTCGGGTTCTTGATGCAGTGGTGGATGTCCGCCGTGGACTACCCGCTCATCATCTCGGCCAAGCCCTACAACAGTTATCCCGCGTTCGTACCCGTCACCTTCGAACTCGGCATCCTGCTCGGTAGCTTCGGGGCGGTCTTCGGGATGTTCGCTCTCAATCGCTTGCCGCAGCTGTACCACTCGCTGTTCAATTCGGACCGCTTCGCCAAGGTGACCGACGACGGCTTCTTCATCGCCATCGAAGCCCGAGATCCGAACTACGATCCGGCGCGGACCCGCACGCTGCTCGAAGAGGCCGGGGCCGTCGCCGTCGAGGAGGTGGAAGACTGATGCGTACCTCGAATCTCCGTTCGGCCCTCGCCGTCACCATCATCGGGGCGGGGCTCGGGGCCTGCCGCGGGATGCCCTCCGAGAAGCCGCCGGTGCACCTGCAGCAGAACATGGACTTCCAGCAGCGCTTCGACCCGCAAGAAGAAAACGCCATGTTCGAGGATGGGCGTGCGATGCGTCTGCCTCCCGAGGGGACGGTGCCGATGGGCTGGCTACAGGAGGATGACCACCTCTACCGTGGGCGCGGGGTCGATGGACGCCTGGCCGATTCGCTTCCGCCCGGGATGAAGCTCACGCGCGAACTCCTCGACCGCGGCCAGGAGCGCTACGGCATCTACTGTGCGCCCTGCCACGACCACCTTGGAACCGGGCGCGGCATCGCCACGCGCCGGGGCGGCGGCTTCGCCGTGCAGCCGAAGAACCTGCATGAGCCCCGCCTCGCCGCGATGCCGCTGGGCTACTTCTTCAAGGTCATCACAGATGGGCAAGGGACGATGCTGTCGTACGCGGCTCAGATCCCCGTCGAGGACCGATGGGCCATCGCGGCCTGGGTGCGCACGCTCCAGGCGAGCCAGCTCGCTCGCGCCTCGGACGTGCCCGAGGAGGCGCGCAACCGCCCGGTTCCAAAGGCTCTGGCCGCCACGCGCGCGGCGCAAGGAGGTGCCCCGTGAGCGCCCATGGAAAGCATGTCGAAGACCTGACCCACGAACAGACGCATCTGCCCAAAAACTCGGGCTGGCGCAAGCTCCCCGCGATCGGAGCCGTCCTGGCGGTCGCCGGCATCGGCGGAGCCTTCGCGATGAAAGGGGGGCAGGAGCAGCAGTTCTACTTCTCGTACGTGACGTCGCTTTTGTTCTGGTTGGCGATTGCGCTGGGGGGCTACTTTTTCACCCTGGTGCAGCACGCGAGTCGCGCGGGCTGGAGCATCGTGGTCCGTCGGCTAGCTGAGAACGTGATGGTCACGCTGCCCGTCCTGGGGGTCCTGGCGCTGCCCATCTTCCTCGGGATCCACGACCTGTTCCACTGGTCCCACGAAGAGGTCGTAGCCGACGATCCGATGCTGTCGTGGAAGCAGCCGTACCTGAACACCGGCGATTTCATTACGCGTGGTGTGGTCTACATCACCGTCTGGACCGTGGTGGCCGTGCTGTTCTACGGGTGGTCGCTTCGCCAGGACCGCGCGTCGGACCCAGCGCCGCTGGCCCACAGGATGCGGGGGTTCGCCCCCCTGGGGCTGGTGCTCTTTGGGTTGTCCGTGACCTTCGCCGCCATCGACTGGGTGATGTCCCTCGACCCGCACTGGTTCTCGACGATCTTCGGCGTGTACTACTTCGCGGGCATCGTGGTCTCGATCCACGCCTTCCTGGCCATCGTGGTGGTCCTGTTGCAGCGCGCCGGGGCGCTGCGCGGAGTCGTGACGCAGGAGCACTACCACGACATCGGCAAGATGATGTTCGCGTTCAGCGTGTTCTGGGCTTACATCGCGTACTCCCAGTACATGCTCTACTGGTACGCCTCGATCCCCGAAGAGACGTACTGGTTCGCCTACCGCGGACACGGGGACTGGCTCGTGCTCAGCCTTCTGCTGGTGTTCGGGCGGTTCGCGATTCCATTCGTGTTGTTCATGTCGCGGCGTTGGAAGCGGCGCGCGTCGAGCCTGGTCTTCTGGGCGGTGTGGATGCTGGTCGGCCAGTACCTGGACATGTACTGGCTGGTGCAGCCGGTCCTCGCCCACGAGCACGGCAGTGACCAGATCCACTTCGGTCTGTTCGACGTGTTGACCTTCGTCGGCATCGGCGGCGCCTTCCTCGCGGCGTTCGGTTGGGCGCTCGGCCGGGCGCCCCTGGTGCCGATGCGCGACCCGCGTCTCGAGGAATCCCTGAACTTCGAGAACTTCTGAGCGTACGAGAGGAACATCCCGTGAGCGAGCACGACACGCACCACGAGCACGGCGGCGGGCACGAGCTCGACGTCATGCCGAACCGCAGGTTGTTCAACCTGCTGACCTCCCTTACGGCCCTTACGCTAATGGCCTGCATCGGACTGGTGGCGTTCTTCTACCGCCAGGCGGACACCCTCCGGGTCGAGCGGGCCCAGGAAGGCTCGTTCCTCGCCAAGCAGTACCGGGAAGAGGTGCGGGAGGTCGCCGAGGGGTATGGTCCCACCGGGGACGGGCAGCACTTCTTCGTGCCCCACGAAAAGGCGAAGGAACTCGTGCTGTCGGATCCAAGCCGGTTCAAGGCGGCGCCGCCCCCGCCGGGTTGGATCCACCCGGATGACCTGCAAGGGGGCGGCGCCCCGAAGGTGCGTGCTGCCCAGCCTGCGCCGTCTGGGACCGGTGCAGCGACGGGCGGCGACGGGCAACACGGTGCTCCGGGGGTGACCGCCGATGGGCCTGCCGGGGCCGAAGATGCGGGCGCGAAGGCCGCAGGTGGGGCCCCCGGGACGCAGCCGAACGGCGCGAAGGCCGCAGGCGCTGCCACGGGCCAGCCTGCCGCCGCAACGAGGGCCGCAGAACCCCCCGCGGGCGCCCCCGTCGAAGGTGGCGATGGAGCAAATGGCGGGCCGGCCCGCACCGAGAAGGCACCCGCGGGCGAACCCTCGAAGCCTCGCGGCGTCTCGAACGACGGCGACGCAGCGAAATCTCACGGGCCCTAGCCAGACCGAAGTCGGCATTCCCTGCGTTCCATGGACGGCACACTTCATCGCATCCTGCGCACCGCGCTGGCGGCGTTGGCCCTTTTCGCCTGCGCTGCCGTAGGGGGGCGTGCGGGCGCGGCGGACGCGCCGGTGGGCCCGCTCTCCCCTGAAATGCGGGCGATTGCCGTGGAAGAGCAGCGGGGCGTGCGGATCGATCCCGCGCTGGCGTTTACGGACCACGAGGGCCGCAAGGTGCGCCTGGGGGACTTCTTCGGGGACGGCAAGCCGGTCCTGTTCACCCTGAACTACTACCGCTGCAAGGTGATCTGCAGCGTGCAACTCGACGGGCTCGCCCAGGCCCTGTCGAAGCTGGACTGGACCGCCGGCGAAGACGGCTTTCGAGTGGTGACGGTGAGCATCGACCCGCGCGAGGGGCCGAAGCTCGCGCGGCACAAGCGATCGATGATTCTGGAGAAGGTCGGGCGTGGCGACGACGTGGACTGGACGTTCCTTACGGGGGACGCCCTTTCGATTCGAGCGCTCGCAGCGCAACTGGGCGTCGGGTTCGCCTACGACGCCGAACAGGACCAGTACGCCCATCCGGCCGTGGCGATCTTCGCAAGCCCGGACGGGACCGTCACCCAGTACTTGTACGGTCTGACCTACCAGCCGAGGGACCTCAAGTTCGCGCTCATCGAGGCGAGCAAGGGGCAGCTCGGAACGCCCGTCGATCAGCTCATCATGAGCTGCTTCCACTACGACGCGAGCATCGGTCGCTACGGCCCGTTCGCGTTCGGCATCATGCGCCTTGGCGGCGCCGCGACGGCGCTCGTTCTCGGCATCTTTCTTCTGGGTTACTGGCGCTTCGAGCGGCGCCGCAAACGCACCCGATCCGCGGAGGCGAAACCGTGAACCTCAGCACCCTCCTCCTGGCCTTGGCGCCCGAAAAGGACGCCCCGCTTCCTCCGAACGATGCGCAAGGGGGCCCGTGGTCCATGCCGATCCAGGCCTCGACCTTCGCATCGGAGACGGATGCCATCTACCTGTTCATCCTGGTGCTCTGCCTCATCTCGTTCGTGGGGATCGTCGGGGCCACCTTGTACTTCATGCGGGCCTACCGGC
>Ga0256841_1003116_pt1 | contig 12615 bp, 11 predicted proteins | sample 356308metaG_FD_185971 | JGI IMG/M metagenome (GOLD analysis project Ga0256841, IMG submission 185971) | Hydrothermal vent microbial communities from Mid Atlantic Ridge, Atlantic Ocean - 356-308 | ecosystem: Environmental > Aquatic > Marine > Hydrothermal vents | place: Atlantic Ocean: Mid...
CTAGAGCTAAATACATGGAAGCTTTTAGCCGGCTGACTGGACGGACCCTCGAAAATGATTAAGAAGGTGCCAGCGGAAATACGGCTGGATGAGATAAATTTTGCTAATGAGGAGTTTAGGTTTTCAATCGGAGAACCGCCAAAGCTCCTGGCTGACTCGATCAAGAGCTACGGCGTGCTTGTGCCTCCGTGGGTTATTTCGCATTCTGACGATCCGGTCGGCTACAGGATACTTACAGGCTTTCGTAGGTTAGAAGCTGCGAAGCTGCTTGGGTTGGAAAAGGTGTTGTGCCTCCTGATTGAGAATTACTTATCCCATAGAGATCTATTCCTCATGGCACTGAATGAACGAGTTGGAAAGCGAGAGCTTAATCCCGCAGAAAAGGCCCTGGTTGTAGGTAAATCCGAAGAACTTCTCGGTGTTGAAAAGTCAATAAGAAGAGTCCTTCCGCTTATAGGGTTAGAGCCTTCAGAGAAAATCTTTGCCCAATACCTGGCGATCTCTCGTCTCGGGAAAAGAGTGCTGGAAGCGCTTTCAAGGGATGAAATAAGCCAGGCCGCTGCCCTAGAGCTTACCAAGGTGAAGGAGCAGGGTAGGAAGCGTATTGTTGAAGTAGTCACTACCCTCGGATGTAGTTCGAGTATCCAGAAGGAGATAGTTATCTTTTGTAGAGAAATTGCAGCGCGAGAGAAGATCCCGGTGGAAGAAATCTTTGAGGATACCGAGGTGGAGAAAATTTTGTGGAATCAAGAGTTGAATCGCCGTGAAAAAACAGCTTTGGTAAGGGATTATTTAAGAAAACGTCGTTATCCCATGCTGGTTAAATGCGAGAGAGAATTCCAGGAACAGCTAAAAAATCTTTCATTTCCGGCCGGTGCAACGATAAAGGCTCCTCAATATTTTGAAGGCAACAGGTGGACTCTTGAAGTAGTGTTTCGCAACGAAAAAGAGCTAAGGGAAAAAATTTCTGCAATCGAAAATGTAGTAAAGAAGGAAAACATTGCTGGTTTAATTAATTTGAGCCGGGGGTAAAGTAACCGCCCGGCGCAAGTTGTGAGCGTCAGATAACTTTTTCTTTCTCCAGTTTTTTGAGAACTTCCGAGTCGAAACCAAGGTACTTGTTGTAGATGAATTTGTTATCTGCCCCCACCGGCCTGCAGGCCCATTTCAGGTTTGGAGGTGATTCACTCATTTTTGCCGGAAGTCCCTGCAAGGTCAGATCACCGTAATCCCGGTCTTTGAACTTTACGAGGCTTCCACGCTCATACCAATGATCTATTTCCATGGTTTCATCCGGCTTTAAGATCTCTCCGGCTACTGTTACTCCGGGGCCTTTGTATTCGAGCCATATCTTGAGAATTTCCTCCCGGGTCTTCTGCTTGGTGAACTTTTCAATCTCTGTTGTCATCGGTACAAAGTTCTTCGGGTTTGTTCTCTCCTTGAGCGTCGGATACTTTTCCACGAGATCATCCCTGCCGATGATACTACACAGTGCTTGCCAGTTAGGATCAGCGTATCCCGCAAGGAACACGAGGCCGTCTTTAGCCTGGACATAATTGTATGCGTATGCCGCGGGCTCAAAATTTGCCACCCTGTTTATCACCTGTCCCGTGAGATGGTAGAGGTGGAATGCATAGTTATTTAGAGCCATAAGGGCTTCTGCGGGGCTTATGTCTATGAATTGTCCTTCACCGGTAAGGTCGCGGTAGAGTAGCGCAGTCATAATTGAAAATGCTGCCATGGCGCCACCGCAATACCAACCCATCCAATTTCCCATCCTGGTGGGTACTCTCGTGTGCTCGGGGAATTCGGTGTAATCTTCTGGCAGACCCACCGTCCACGCAAATCCTCCGAAAGCCTGGGCAATAACGTCGTAGTCGAGGGTTTCTGGTACTTCGTCTCCTTCAACCATGGGACCTTCTTGGCCAAAATTGTTAATGGCACAGTGAATAATCCATGGGTTCAAGGCTTCAATTTTTTCCCTGCCCAGGCCAAGCTTTTCAAGGTACTTGGGGGGAAAGGTTTCGATAAGCACGTCGAACTTCGGAATTAGTTCTTCAATGATTTCCAGTCCCCTTGCTTTCCTGATGTCTGCGGTAACGTGGTATTTGTTTCTTCCTTCGATCAGGTACGCAAGGCCGGTTCCCTTAATTTTCATTGCTTCGGGAGTCATCTCCCTGGCGATGTCACCCTCTGGAGGTTCAACGCGAACTACTTCGGCGCCCATTTCACTCAATAGCGAAGAAGCAAATAGTCCGGCATAGCTGCCGTAGCTCAAATCTAGTACCTTTATATCGTCCAGGGCCTGAGGTTTTTCCTTTGCCTTCTTCGGATCAGTGTTTTCCTTCGCCCATTCGGTCCAATCTTTCATGATGGTCACCTCCTAGTAGATTATGCCTTTCTTACCATCCCAGTCCTTGGGAGGACTAGTAGCAGGAAAATTTTCATCCCATTTTCCGAGGACTTCTTTCTCGTAGAGTTCTTCCACTTCTGATTCGTTCAGACCGAGTATTCTGATCATCACGTGTTCGTTGTCAAACCCAACCGGTCTCATTGTCCATCGGATCCTACCCGGGGTTCCCTGCAGGTGCCAGGGATTAGGGTATGCAAGGTCTCCGTACAAGGGATCTTCAAATTTCCATACGGTTTTTCGTGCGTTGAAATGGGGATTTTCGTGAATGGTTTTGGAATTCATCACAGGAGCAGCGGCGAAGCCAAGCTTTTTAGAAACCTCAACTATTTCATCGGTTGTTCTTTCTGATGCCCATCTGTCAATTATTGGGTATATTTCTCTTGCATTCTTTATTCGCTCCTCGGGTTCCCTGTATTTTTTTAACTCCTCGTTCCCCATAGCATCACAAAGCGCTAGGTACTCGTTTTCAGGGAAGGCAGCTATTGCAACGAAGCCATCTGATGTTTTTGCGATTAGGGAAGGTACCACTGCCATGTCCCAGTTGCCCGAGCGCTCCCTTCTCCTGCCTGTTTTCTCCTGGAACAGCCATGTCCAGTCCATTACTCGCATTAAAACCTCTGCCTGGGATAGATCTATGAATTGTCCCTGGCCAGTTTTCTCTCTATGATGCAAGGCAGTCAGCGTCAAAAATGCCGCTATGGTACCGGACAGATAATCACCTATCCAGGCCTGCGATTTCACCGGAAGGCCATCCGGGAACCCTGAAATCTCCGCCAGCCCCGTGATACCCTGGGCATACGCATCGTAGCTCGGTCTTTCAGCGTAAGGCCCCCAGTTACCGAAACCTTGCATGCTTACATAAACTATTCCGGGATTGATTTCTTTTAGCTGTCTGTAGCCGATTCCCCACCGGTCAAAGGTCCCTGGCTTAAAATTTTCCATGATCACATCTGATTTAGCTGCAAGGTTCTTTATGATTTCGATTCCTTCCGGTTTATGCATGTCTACCGCTATATAGTACTTGTTAGAGTTGCAGCACATCATGCCTGGAGAAAGATTTCTAGGGAATACACCCCCGGGGCTTACTCCTCGAATCAGTAGGTCGCCCATTTTGGGCATTTCCACGTGGATGACTTCGGCCCCCATTACGGCTAGAAGGTTCGCTGCCCAGGGACCGTAAATTATCCGGGTTATATCAAGAACCCGGAATCCTTCTAATGCCTCGTTTTTGGACATTACCTTCCTGAATTTCTCGTCGAACATAATGCCTCCTTTTCTTTGTGGGTTGAAGGAATGCAGGGATACGGTTCGGTCACCAATTTATGTGAAAAGGGGACAATAGTCAATGATCAGTTCTGTCCCCACTTAAGCTTGCTTCTCAGTATGTCAAAGTAGTTGTTAAAAGGGGTGCGGATAAGGTTGAGCGGAACCGGGGCCTTTTTGACAAGAACCCGGTCATTGGGTACCAATCTCTGGCCTATTTGTCCATCACAGGTCAATGTCACTTCGCCTGCCTTTTCTTCCAGTTCCACTTCTACTTCCATTGAGTCCAGAAGTATTATGGGCCTGTTGGAAAGGGTAAAAGAGCAGATTGGAGTTAGAAGAAACACCTCCGCAGTGGGGTAGACGATGGGACCACCGGCGGAAATGTTGTAAGCGGTAGAACCCGTAGGTGTGGCAATTATAAGCCCGTCCCCTTTGTACGTTGTTAAGTAATCGTTATTTATCGATACCCTCAAGTTAATAATCCTCGCCAGGACTGCCTTGTTGATTACCGCATCGTTTAGAACAGTCTGCTGAAACACCAGGCGATTTTCTCGCCATACTTCAGCAACTAGCCGGATGCGCCTTTCAATTTCATAGTCCTTGTTCAGGATTCTTTCGAGAACCTCGTAGCGCGCTTCCATGCATACTTCTGTCATAAAGCCCATACCGCCTCCGATGTTGATTCCCACCACCGGTATGGTGCTGTTTGAAAGAAGTCTTGCAACGCTAAGTAATGTACCGTCGCCTCCCAGCACCACCACCGCTTCGGTCTCAGGTGCTATCCTTATAGGGACTTCTCCCGTTTTTAACCTTTCAGGTTCATCTACGTTTTGCCTGAGGTTTACCTTTATCCCTTTCTTTTCGAGCCAAAGTTTCATCTCGTGGCCGGTTTCTTTTGCCAGCGACTTTCCTTTCTTGTAGATGATGGCTATTTGGCGTTTTTCGTCGGTCATTTATTACTTTGCTCCTTTAAAGTTCCTCTACTAAGATACCTCTCTATTTTGACAAATGAAAGTCAAATTAAATTTGTATTGCCAGGTACTTTGTGTTAATTTTTCATTAGTAGGGCTAGGATCAAGTCTATGGATTATTTGAGACCAAACAAAGATCAGGAACCACTCTCCCAGAAAATTCTGGTTGTTGACGACGATCCCCAGGTCAGGGAGTTGTTGGGCGAAGTACTGCGCCATTTTGGCCACGAAGTTGACTCCGCCGTTGACGGTGTTGACGCCCTACAAAAAGTTGAAAATGACACTTTCAACATTGTCATAACTGATCTCAACATGCCACGAATGGACGGCATGGAACTAATAAGTGAAATCCACAACAGGTTCACCAATGTCGATACCATTGCCATCACTGGTTACGACATGAAATACAAGTATACCGACGTTATAAACCTGGGAGCCAGCGATTTCATCACCAAGCCCTTTAACCTCAACGAACTGGAAGCAAAACTAAACAGGCTTATCAGGGAACGTACACTGCGAATGGAACTGGAGAAACTATGCATCCATGATTGTCTAACATCCCTCTACAACAGACGCCACCTGGAGTACCAGCTAAGGTTTGAGGCCGTAAGGGCTCTCCGCCAACACCACAATTTATACCTTATTTTCATCGATGTCGATAATTTTAAACAGTACAACGATACTAAAGGCCATCACGAAGGTGATGTAGTACTCGAAAAAATAGGGCGAGTTCTCAAAAAATCTATCAGGGAAAACGTTGATTCCGCATTCCGCTACGGAGGAGACGAATTCGTGGTGCTCATTCCCTACGCCACTGAATCCCAGGCGCTTATGGTTGCCAAGCGTATTCAGAACAACTTTTACGAGTTGGGGCTTGAGATAGTTTCATTGAGCATAGGAATTGCCAAGCTAAAAAATGATCCGTCCAATCCTCACGAGTGCATGGAAGAACTACTAAAAAACGCCGATAGGGCCGCTTACAAGGCTAAAAACGAATTTGGTGGCGACAGGATAGTCATTCATGGTGCGGACAGCCGTGAATAATCTGTAAAGTTTCTTACCATTTTCATTCCTAAACTTTCCTACATGGATTATAAATTAAACTTCTTTAATTCTTCTTGACAATAACTTTTCGGACGATTATATAGGTGCATCATTTCTAAACAATAAGTTTAGTTACGCTAAACTATGGAACCTGTTATTAAGATAGGGACAAAGCTGAGAAAATTACGTCAGGCTAAAGCCTTGACCCAGGAGGAGCTTGCAAACAGGTCTTATTTGACAAAGGGTTTTATTTCGCAGCTTGAAAGAGATTTGACTTCTCCTTCGATTGCTACGTTGAAGAGTATCCTTGATGTTCTTGGGGAGGATCTTGCAAGTTTTTTCAAAGAAGCAGAATCCCACAGGGTTGTGTGCTGCAAAAAGGAAAGAGTACTTCATTCGTCATCCACGGATGAAGTGAAAATTGAATTGATTTTGCCCCAGGCTCACGGAAGGTTGATGGACCCGGTAATTGTTACTATCCAACCGGGACAAAAAACTGAACCTGAAGGTTCTCACGAAGGGGAAGAATTCGGATTTTTACTCAGAGGCAGCGTGGGGCTTTGGCTTGACAGTGAGTGTTACAAGCTGAAAAAGGGTGATTGCTTTTATTTCAAGAGCAATCAAAAGCATTGGGTCGAAAACAATGGAAAACATGTTGCGGAGATTCTGTGGGTGGTGTCACCACCCGTTTTTTAGGTGCCACATCGCTAGGGATACCTCGTGAGGCTTTTTGATTCAGGAAAAAAGTTTTATGTATGAGATTTAGGCAGAGTTATGGAGGTGATGGCATTGAGCAGAAAACCAGAATACGGCTTTGGTCTTCATCTGATGATGGATGGTTACGGTTGTGACAGTGAGCTTCTGGATGATATCAATTATATATACGATTTTTTGAGTAAGTACCCTGATGAGATGGAAATGACAAAAATAATGCCCCCGTATGTCTTTCGTTACGATGCGAAAAAGCCGGAAGATTCGGGGATATCGGGATTTGTATTGATTGCTGAAAGCCACATTAGTATACATACGTTTCCGGAGAAAAATTATCTGAGCCTTGATATTTTTTCATGTAAACCCTTTGACGTTGACCGTGCGGTGGAGGTAGTTACCGGGTATTTCAGGATTGATAAAAAGGAACTAAACGTTGTCAACAGGGGCCGGGAATTTCCGAACAACATAAGGCAATCTAGCAGGATTGTGCAGATGGATAGGGCTCGCCATCGATTTTGACTCGGCAAGACAAAAGGGTCATGGGATAGGCTCAACAGAAAAGAGCAGAGTAAACTGCCGGTTTGTATCAATTATTGATGAGTATTTCGTCTAATTCAAACATACTGGAAATAGAGGGGGATAAATTCTACGAGTTGAATCCCCCTTTTAATTTTGCTGGATTAGAACCCAGGTATTCTAAGTTCCGCAACTCCTGGGCGGTGATTGTTCCTGTTCCGTATGACGCAACCACAACCTTCCAAGCCGGTACCAGAAACGGACCCCCCCAAATAATCCAGGCATCTCAGCAACTGGAGCTCTACGATGAAGAGACCGACACGGAGGTGTTTAGAAAGGGTATCTGTACCCTGTCGCCGATTTTACCAGATGTAACATCGCCTGAAAACATGGTTAAAAAGGTGCAGAAGGTTATTTCTTGGATTAAAAAGGAAGGGAAGTTTCCGGTGTTGCTTGGGGGGGAACACCTTGTGGCTGTAGGTTCAATAAAAGGCGTCAATGAATCGGATGATTTCACGATTATTCACTTTGATGCCCATGCCGATTTAAGGGAGTCGTATCAGGGAAGCAGGTTCAGTAATGCTTGTGTGATGAGACTTGTTGCAGATTTGGATTTCGTGAGCGTGGGTGTTCGCTCTCTAAGCCGTGAAGAGCATCTTTTTATGAAAGAAGAAAAAATTCACTGCGTTTATGCCCGAGATGTGGTTGAAAATCGTGATTATGCGTTAAAAAGAGTGCTTGAATCCGCAGGAAAGAAAACATACCTAACCATTGACCTTGATGTCCTTGACCCTTCGGTGATGCCGTCGGTTGGGACACCTGAGCCTGGCGGAATAAGCTGGTGGGACTTATTGTACTTTTTGAGGGCCATATGCAGAGAATCCCGGGTGATTGGTTTTGATGTTGTAGAACTTTTGCCGCAGCCAGGAAATATTGCCCCTGACTTTTTGGCGGCTAAGTTGGTTTACAAGATACTATCATATGTTGCTTATTATCTGGACAAGAAATCTAATCTTTGATATTCTTTTTTTATACGTCTAGGTATCAGAAAAATTTGCTGGCCTTACCGTGGATTGGCTCAGTCAGATAAAGCACAGGAGGTGTCCGCGAGGGTGAACAATCGGCGGAGACCGCTTAATATTTCACCATCCAGAAGAGGGTTAGAATAATCGTTTGGGAAAGAAACTGATCGATTTTTTCAAACGCCTGTTTTTCCGCAAAAACGCTCACAATCTCGAGGAAGAAATTCAATCACTCATCGATGAAGGTGAGCAGCAAGGGCTACTTACCGAAGACGAAGGGGAGATGATTCAAAGCATCTTCTCCTTTCGTGACAAGGTAGCCAGGGAAATAATGGTTCCTCGTATCGATGCAGTATGCATAAACAGAAGCGCCAAAGTGCCCGAGTTGTTAAAGGTAATTATAGAAAAAGGACATTCCAGGATTCCCGTCTACGAGCATAATATTGACAACATAATCGGTATTCTGCATGCCAAAGACCTGCTTCCGTTCTGGGGTAAAGAGGATTTCGACTGGCCGAAAATTCTCCGGCAGCCCTATTTTGTGCCGGAAACGAAAAAAATCAGCGAAATACTGAGAGACCTGAGGAACAAGAAATCTCACATGGCAGTGGTGGTGGATGAATACGGTGGCACTGCCGGTATCCTGACTATGGAGGATATTATCGAGGAAATAATCGGGGAAATACAGGATGAGTATGATTACGATGATAAACGGATGATCAAGGTAGATGATAATACACTGGTGGTTGATGCCAGAGTAGATATCGAAGATGTTATGGAATTTTTTGGTGAAGAAATCCCTGAGGGAAAGTTTGAAACGATGGGGGGTTTTATAATAAGTCTCCTTGGTAGGGTTCCGACAGTAAATGAAGTAATTAAGTTCAATGATCTGGAAATGGTTATAGAGGCAGCGGATGACAGGAGGATCAGCCGTGTGAGGGTTAAAAGGGTGCCAGGGGAAAAACCTGTTGAAATGCATTCCCACTGACGAAAATGCCTGAATCCCCGGAGAAACTTTATGGTTGATTTGTATAACATGTCTAAATTGATGATTGTAGACCATACGGTCAGGGTGGGTCATTTTTCACCTTGTCAAGCAATCTTTTTCCACCCTGTGATTTGTCCACTTGCGCCGTATCTCAGTCCCAAGTGAACGATTACGGATTCAGGGGAAATGGGTGGTTGTTGGTGTGCGGCACTGAAATTTTCCCCAACCCCCTTCCGGTAACGAAGAATTGATTTTATGAAGACTCTGATAAATCTGGATTTCTAGAATCAGGAATTAGTTAAACAAGTAGGACGAAAACAATTCAAAATCCGTCACTCCGGCTGAAACAAGGCGGAGAGCCTGGGTCTGCTTCCATGGGAACTGGATGCCGGATAAAGGCCTATCACCCGATCAGGGTGCGGCGTGACTCGAACGTATATTTTTTGGTTTAGGAAACATTGCTCGTAAGAGCATTTTTTTTTGCAGCGCTCATGGATAAAACATCAGGGTACTTTAAAAAGATAGTACTTGTCCTTTTGAGTGGGGTGATGCTCACCCTTTCTTTCCCCACCCACTCGTGGTTTTTTTTGGCGTGGGGAGGTTTTATCCCGTTGCTAGTGGCACTGTCGCAATCGTCCTACAGGGAGTCTTTTCTTCTCGGGTGGTTACTGGGTTTGGCACATTTCACGTCGCTTTTGTACTGGATATTCTACGTGGTCAATCACTACGGAAAAATGCCTATTGCTCTAGGAATATTAACACTTCTGTTGCTAACATCTTATCTTGCATTATATCCCGGGTTTTGTTGCGTGATTTACCAATTATTTTGTAACCGGTGGCATTTTCCTCCAGGGCTAGCACTGGCAGTTGGCTGGGTTTCTACCGAATATGCAAGGGGACACCTTTTTACCGGATTCCCTTGGGGCCTTATCGGCTATAGCCAGGTTCCGTGGCTTCCGGTGGTGCAATCCATGGATATTTTCGGAGTCCTTGGAATTTCCTTCCTTGTTGTGTTTTGTAACGGTATTTTTTATTCCTTGATGAAAGATCATGCTATTAAACGTAAACTCGCTGGACTCCTTGTTTTCCTGGTAATATTTGCAGCCAATTTCATCTACGGTAAGTACAGGCTGTCGGAGATAAACAAAAAACTTCTATCATCGACCCCTCTTAAAGTTGCAGTAGTACAGGGCAACATCCCCCAGGATGTTAAGTGGGATGAAAAGTACCAGGTGAGCACTATCAACAAGTATAAAAAACTTACGAAATTGGCCATCTCCGAAGAAAAACCGAAACTGGTTATCTGGCCGGAGACCGCTGTTCCATTTTACTTCGGGATGAACACCAGGTTGAGCTTGAGGGTGATGGATATTGCAAAGAATATGGGTATCTATCTCTTGTTTGGCGCTCCGGGACTCGAATATCGCAATTCTAGCCCCAGATATTACAACTGGGCACTGATTGCTTCACCCAGGGGTAGAATTACGGGGGTGTATGCCAAAGAACACCTCGTTCCCTTCGGAGAATACGTACCACTTAAAAAGTTTCTGTTTTTCGTGAATAAGATTGCCGAAGGAGTGGGAGATTTTGTTCCCGGACGGCAAAACCAGGAACTATTTGACGTTGAAGGAAAAAAGGTGGGAGTGCTAATCTGCTACGAAGTGATATTCCCTGAATTGGCTTTACAGAGGCTAGAACGGGGTAGCAATTTTCTGGTAAATATTTCCAACGATGCCTGGTTTGGGGATACCAGTGCGCCTTATCAACATCTGGAAATGGCTCGTGCAAGGGCAATCGAAACGAGATTACCCGTGGTTCGTTGTACCAATACTGGTATCAGTGCCTTCATAGACCAAAAGGGTGATACTATTGGTACTATTCCTTTAAATACCGCAGGATACCTGGTGAAAGATGTTCTGATATCGGATATAAAAACTACATACCCCCGGGTAGGTGATATCCTGCCATTGCTCTGTGTTCTTTTTTCAGCGCTTGTAATATTTTGTGTATTCTGTGATAAAATAAAATACAAGAGCATTCTCGGGGAAAAGGCATAAAAGGAGAAAATCGATGGATGTTGAACTCAAAACAAGACTAAAAGAGATGACAGACCGCTTTAACTCTTTAAGAGGTTATCTTTGACCTGGATGCGAAAAGGAAGCGGTTCGAAGAACTTGAAAGAATGATGGGGAAGCAGGATTTCTGGAGTGACCAGGAGGCAGCAAAGGAGATCCTGAAGGAGAGAGCTGCAATTGCACAGATGATCCAGAAAGTCGAGGAACTGGAACAGGACCTTGAAGATACCGATATACTACTTGAAATGTGCCTGGAAGAAGACGATGAAGAGACCCTCCAGGAAGTCAAGGAGAAAATCAAGGAACTCGACGGCCGGATCAGGCAGCTTGAGATGGAACGGATGTTTAGTGGGCCAGACGACGATAAAAATGCCATTCTGAATATAAATGCCGGTGCAGGGGGAACGGAGGCCCAGGATTGGGCTGAAATGCTACTGCGAATGTTTCTGAGATGGGCGGAGAGAAAAGGTTTTGAAACGCACATCATAGACCTGCAGCCTGGTGAAGAAGCGGGTATCAAAAGTGCAACGGTAACCATAAGCGGGAAATATGCTTATGGGCTGTTAAAATCAGAAACGGGAATACACAGGCTTGTAAGGATTTCACCCTTTGATGCCAGTGGGAGAAGGCATACTTCCTTTGCCGCGGTCTCTGTTTTTCCAGAAGTTGCCGAAGATATTGTCATTGAAATCAAGCCCAGTGACTTGCGGATAGACACTTATAGAGCAAGTGGCGCAGGGGGACAGCACGTAAATAAGACAAGTTCTGCGGTGAGGATCACTCATCTTCCCACTGGTATAGTAGTCCAGTGCCAGAATGAAAAATCCCAACACCGCAACAAGGACATGGCCATGAAGGTTCTTCGTGCGAGGTTATACGAGCTTGAAAAGAGAAAGCAGATGGAGAAGAAACAACAAATTCATGAAAGTATGGATGAAATCGCATGGGGCAGCCAGATAAGGTCGTACATTTTGCAGCCGTATCGATTAGTAAAGGATCACCGAACCCAGGTTGAGGTGGGAGATGTAAACTCGGTGCTTGACGGAGATATAGATAAATTCATCGAAGCCTATCTTTTGTCAGCATCGATGAGAGAAGAAGGTGCGAAGGAAAAGTAAATCTTTATGCCGGATTCCTTTAAATTCGAAAAACGCCAAAAGTCAACCTTTACGTTGGCATTTTCTGCGTTCAATCCGATTTAGTATAGAAAATCCGAGAACGCGTGCGTTTGGTTCCTCTGAAGAGCGCAAGCTGTTGAGGATACCATGATAAATTCGGACCTCCTTAACTCCTATGCAAAAAGAAGGCTAATAAAAGGAATGCAAAATCCCTCATTTTGGTCAGAGCGAAGCGTAGGACCGGAATCTACCGCCCTTTGACTTGATGCCGGATCAAAACTTCTCCTTCTGGACGAGATGTATGACTTAAAGTGGGTGCGGGATCGCAATGACTGTGCTCTAGCTTTTCGTTTAACCCAAGTTCGTCAAAAAATCCCTTAATATTAACATAACCAAGGTATTTTGGTTTATTTATTACGTATAACCTATTGAAATATATGGAGGTGAGGTTTGAAAATGGCGATGTAGTGGTAGAATATTACTTTCTCTCT
>Ga0256841_1003117_pt1 | contig 12612 bp, 10 predicted proteins | sample 356308metaG_FD_185971 | JGI IMG/M metagenome (GOLD analysis project Ga0256841, IMG submission 185971) | Hydrothermal vent microbial communities from Mid Atlantic Ridge, Atlantic Ocean - 356-308 | ecosystem: Environmental > Aquatic > Marine > Hydrothermal vents | place: Atlantic Ocean: Mid...
ATTAGTTTTTCGAAATAAAAAGGAAAAATATAAAAAATTAGCGAAAAAACAACATGTTTAAAGAGTTTTATTTCCTTGTTTCATCACCAAATAGGCGTAGAGGTGGCGAAAATCGGGCTAGAGATGAGACTGTCTTCAAGCACCCTTAAGGCAGTTTCCACCTTGTAGTTCTTGTGCACAATCTGGCTGACTGCCTTTATCATGTTACCGGGTTTTTTGTATTGGAAGACGTTACGCCCCATTGAGACACCACTTGCCCCTGCATCCATCACGCCACGGACCATCTCAAGTACATCCTTCTCCTTTGCCTTTTTTTCTCCACCAAGGGCGAGGAGGGGCACAGGGCATGCAGAGACAACCTCCTTAAAGCTCTCTACCGAGCCACTATACGGTACTCTGACTACATCAGCCCCCAGTTCGGCCCCAATCCTAGCTGCCCTCATTAGCTCCTTGATATCAGATTGTTTCCCTTTGCGTTCTACTGGGTGCATCAGGGCAAATAGCGGCATGCCCCAGCGCCATGCATCCCGGCCCACCTGCCCAAGAAGTCTCAACATGGCCTTTTCATCTTTGCCGCCTATTTCTATCCTTACTGATACGGCATCGGCGCCAATGGCCACAGCTTCCTCTACATCGGTGACAAGTATTTGGCTGCCATCAGCGGCGGCACCAGTTAAGTGGATAATAAGGCCAATATCTTTGCCAGCCCCCCTGTGAGCAGCCGGCACAATGCCCTTATGAAGAATTACTGAATTGGCCCCGGCTAAGGCCATGGTATCAACACTATTCCTAATGTCTTTTATCCCTTGAATCGGGCCCATACCTACCCCGTGGGTCAGTGGTACAATGACTGCCTTGCGGGTATTGCGGTCCATGACTCTCTCCATTCGTATCCTCTTACCAAGCATTTGAATCCCTCCTTTTGTGAGTGTTCTACATTTAATTCCTCATTCTCAAGCATCCTGCCAGGGTATTGCGCCGCTTCCCGTCTACTGAGCAGAAGGCATTTTGCCAGACGTCAGGCTCTTCTAGTATGGCTTTCCTTATTAGCAGGGGACACAAAAAAAGGCCGTGGGCTTTTTGGTCTGCCCACGGCCTTTTTCTTGCTTTTTTGTTCCAGGTACTAATCAACCCATGGGCAGACCTCCACCTGCGCTAAAATAAAAATAAAAGTAAAAGTCTCGCCCGGATTGATTGTTGCGCATCTTCATACCTTCTTCAAATGCTGCTCAATTATTACTTCTCTACAAACGGCCGGTTATTTTGTCAAGTAAAATTGTTCGTTGATTTCAATGTGCTTCTTTTCTTGTACAACCGGATGCAAAGATGCCGGCTAATAACTAAGCCTGTTACACCCTGCTATCGGGCAAGTGTAACAGGCCGTTTAATCAGTGATGGCGGGGACGACGAGACTCGAACTCGCGACCTCCGGCGTGACAGGCCGGCGTTCTAACCAGAACTGAACTACGCCCCCACGTTTTTATTGGTTATTGGCCAAATAGTCTATCTGTTAAGTAGTCAAATCCGCAAAAACCAATTTCCCATTTGACCACTCAACGGTTTAACTAAGCATGGTAGGCGGAACAGGATTTGAACCTGCGACCCCCGGCTTGTAAGGCCGATGCTCTCCCACTGAGCTATCCGCCTACGGCAAATATTTAATCTATCAATTGCACCTGGACTTGTCAACCAGTGCGATTACGTCAATGAGCTGTGATCTCCGAAGATGTCGGTTTCTCTTTCTTCATCAATTCTTCTACGCAGAAGGGTGCATAATCCTTTTCTGTTGCAAAGAGTTCCTCACCTTCCTCCAAGATGAGGGCATCACGCAGCACTTCATCCATGTGCTCTACAAGTAGTAACTCCACCTTCCTGAGGATTTTTCTGGGGATTTCTTCAATATCCTTTTTGTTCTCCATGGGAATGATCACCTTGCTCACTCCCCCACGGTGGGCAGCCAGAATCTTTTCCTTCAGCCCGCCTATAGGAAGAACTCTCCCTCGCAGAGTGATTTCGCCGGTCATGGCGATATCATGATTAACCGGTTTCCTTGTGAGGGCTGAGACGATGGCCGTAGCTAAGGTAATACCTGCTGAAGGGCCATCCTTTGGTATAGCTCCTTCAGGGACGTGCACATGGATATCTACCTTCTCGTAGAAATTGTCAGGAAGCTTGAGGAGTCTTGAGCGGGATCGCACATAGCTGAGGGCAGCCTGCGCAGATTCCTGCATTACCTCTCCCAGCTTGCCTGTCAAAACCAGATTTCCCTTGCCAGGCATGACCGTTGCTTCTGTCTGAAGCAATTCGCCTCCAAATTCAGTCCACGCAAGCCCTGTAGCCACACCTATGGTATTTTTGTCTTCTGTGCGTCCATATCTGAATTTAGGTACCCCAAGGTATTTATGCAAGGAACGGGCCGTGATCTGAATCCTGGTCTGTTCCCCTTTCTTCACAACCTCCTTCGCTACTTTGCGGCAAATGGAGGAGATCTCTCTCTCGAGATTCCTCACCCCTGCCTCCTTTGTGTAGAGGCGGATAATGCTCAGGATAGCATTGTCTGTAAAAACGATATTCTCTGGCTTCAAACCGTTTTGCTCAATTTGTTTCTTTATAAGGAACTGCTTGGCAATATTAAGCTTCTCGAGTTCAGTGTAGCCGGGCAGCCTGATGATCTCCATCCTGTCTTGCAAAGGCAGCGGGATACTGTGTAGGGTATTTGCTGTTGTTATGAACAAGATATCAGACAGATCATAATCCAGATCAAGATAATGGTCATTGAAAGCGAAGTTTTGCTCAGGGTCAAGGACCTCGAGCAATGCCGCTGCAGGATCGCCCCGGAAGTCCGTGCTCATCTTATCCACTTCGTCAAGACAAAAGACTGGGTTGTTCGACTTGGCCTTCTTCAGATATTGGATGATCTTACCTGGCAGTGCCCCAATGTACGTTCTTCGGTGGCCGCGGATTTCTGCCTCATCCCTTACTCCTCCAAGGGACAGGCGCACGAAGTTTCTGCCCGTGGCTCTTGCAACTGACCTCGCAAGAGAGGTTTTGCCCACACCGGGAGGGCCGACAAAGCAGAGTATCGGACCCCTGACTTTCTTTGTGAGGCGTTGTACGGCTAAATACTCCAATATCCGCTGCTTGGGTTTTTCCAACCCATAATGATCTTCCTCAAGGATTGTCTCGGCCTCTTCAATATCCATCTTTTCTTTTGTCTTATCATACCAGGGCAGAGACAGAATCCAATCAATATAGTTGCGAACAACGGTAGCCTCTGCCGACATGGGCGACATCATTTTGAGCTTCTTAAATTCATGTTTTACTCTGGCATGGGCTTCCTTGGGGAGGCGTTTGCGCTTGATGCGTTTTTCAAGTTCTTCCAGCTCTGCCTTGAAGTCATCCTTTGCACCCATCTCTTTTTGTATGGCCCGCATCTGCTCATTGAGATAGTAATCCTTCTGAGTCTTTTCCATCTGTTTCTTTACGCGGGCCCGCAGTCGCTGTTCGAGACGAAGGATACTGATCTCATTTCGTAGTTTTTCAAACAGTTTCTCGAGGCGCTTGTTCAGTTCCTCTGTCTCTAATAATTCCTGCTTGTCGCGTACCTTAAGAGACAGGTGCCCGGCAATGGTGTCTGCGAGGCGTTCGGGGTCTTCAACAGAGGTAACCGTGGCAACGATTTCCTCGCTGATCTTGTTGTTGAGCTTTGCGTAGTCCTCAAAGCTCGAATTGATGCTTCTGACTAACGCCTTAGTCTCGAGATTGATTTCTCCTTTTGTGTAAAGCCGCCTTACCTCTACCATGAAGAACTCCTGGTCGCCCAGGAAGTTCTCTATTCTCCCTCTGAACTTCCCTTCGATCAGGGCCTTCACCGTCCCGTCAGGAAGCTTCAGGAGTTGAAGCACACTGCCCAAAGTTCCGTGGGAGTATATATCCCGCGGTGTAGGGCTATCCACCTTTGCATCTTTTTGAGCAGAGAGAAAGATTTCTTTCTGGTGGGACATGGCATATTCAAGGGCCTTTATGGACTTTTCTCTCCCAACAAAAAGAGGCACCACCACGTTGGGAAAAACCACCACGTCCCGCAATGGCAGCAAAGGATAGAAAAATGTCTCTTCCCTGATAAAACCTTTGGGATCCTTCTTTAAGTTAAACATGCCGCTATGCATACCCCACTTGATTCTCGTAAAGTAACAGAGGTCTTTCGCCTTTTGTTATAACCTCTTCACCGATTATGCATTCCCTAATACCGGGAGTAGATGGGATGTCATACATGATGTCAAGCATCACAGATTCCATAATGGCCCTCAAGCCTCTGGCTCCGGATTTTCTGTTTACGGCCTCTCTGGCAATGGCCAGCAGTGCCTCGTCAGTGAACTTCAGTTCAACCCCCTCCAGTTCAAACAGCTTTTTGTATTGCTTCACAAGGGCGTTCTTTGGTTCGGTGAGTATGCGGACGAGCGCTTCTAGGCTTAGTTCGTCTAATGTGGCCAAGATGGGAATCCTGCCTATAAATTCGGGTATCAGCCCGAACTTTATAAGGTCTTCGGGCTGCACAAGGGACATGATCTCGTTCATAGGCATCTGGCCTGATCCAGCGATGTCTGCCTCAAAGCCCATAGCCTTCTTCCCTATGCGACTCTGAATGATCTTGTCTAGTCCGTTGAAAGTTCCACCGCAAATGAACAGGATATTGGTGGTATCTACCTTTACGAAATCCTGCTGAGGATGTTTTCGGCCACCCTTTGGTGGAACATTAGCCATAGTGCCCTCGATGATTTTGAGCAAGGCCTGCTGGACGCCTTCTCCTGAGACATCGCGGGTGATTGAAGGGCTGTCGGTCTTTCGCGCAATCTTGTCAATTTCGTCAATATAGACAATGCCTTTGCTCGCAGCCTCAACGTCATAATCAGCCATCTGGACAAGATTCAGGATAATGTTTTCCACGTCTTCCCCTACGTAACCTGCCTCAGTCAGGGTAGTGGCATCAGCTATAGTAAAAGGAACTTTCAAGATCTTTGCCAATGTCTGGGCGAGGAGAGTTTTTCCACATCCCGTAGGGCCTATCAAGAGGATGTTACTTTTTTGAATCTCCACACCCTCCATATCTACCTTGGTGTTGATTCTCTTGTAATGATTATGAACAGCCACCGAAAGGATCTTCTTGGGGCGCTCCTGCTCAATTACATATTGATCCAGAATCTCTTTGATCTCTGAGGGTTTTGGAAGCTGACCTGCACCTTCTTGCTCAGCTTCCTGGGCATACTCCTCTGCAATAATTTCATTGCACAATTGGATACACTCATCGCAGATATAAACGGATGGACCTGCAATGAGTTTCTTTACCTCATCCTGGCTCTTACCACAAAACGAACAAAGCAAATCTCCATTTGAATCATTTTTTCTAGCCATAACAATTCCCGTCTGTCATTTATTATTTGATATCTTTGGTGTTTCCCTGCTGGCAATCACCTTATCGATGATCCCATAGTCCTTTGCCTCATGAGCGCTCATGAAGAAATCGCGCTCTGTATCCTGTCTAATTTTCTCAATATCCTGACCAGTATGCTTGGCCAATATTTGATTGAGCAAGTCACGGATCTTGAGTATTTCCCTGGCGTGGATGTCAATGTCGGTTGCCTGGCCTTGGGCGCCTCCAAGGGGCTGGTGGATCATGATGCGCGCGTGGGGCAGGGCATAGCGCTTACCTTTGGCCCCAGCGGCCAACAGGAGTGCTGCCATGCTGGTGGTCTGGCCCATGCAGATAGTGGCAACGTCCGGCTTGATATACTGCATGGTGTCATAGATGGCCAGTCCAGCAGTGACAGACCCTCCTGGGGAATTGATGTATAAATTAATATCTTTGTCAGGGTCCTCTGACTCCAGGAATAACATCTGGGCGATAATGGTATTAGCCATGCCATCGTGGACCTGTTCACCCATGAAAATGATGCGATCTTTAAGGAGTCTGGAGTAAATATCATAGGCGCGTTCGCCGCGGTTTGACTGCTCAATTACTATAGGTATCAACATAGTGCTCAACTGTTCTCCTTTTCTTCGGACTATTTGTGATTAGGGCCGTCAGTGGTTTGCTCTTTTGTAATAATGTTAGCATGGTCAAGTAGGTAATTCAATGTTTTTTGCTCAAGCAGCCTCTGCTTCAATGACTCGATCATTCCCTTTGCCTCGTAATACCGCCGCAATGGCTCTATTTCCTGACCTGTTACACTGGCAAGGTCCTTAAAGGCCTGATCGATATCGTCCTCTGTAACAGTGATATTATCCTGTTTTGCAATTTCGGTGAGAATCAACGAATTCTTGACCTTTTTCTCGGCCGAAGGCCTTAAGTCTTCCCTTAGTTTCTGCTCGGAGAAGCCCGCTTTGTCCAGAGAAGCTCCGCTTCTAAGCAGGTCTTGCCTAAGGTTTTCAATGCTTCTCGTAACCTCGTTTTCAACAAGGCTCTGGGGAAGTGTGATGTCAATGTCCTTGCTGATTTTATCCAGGAGTTGCTCTTTTACCTCCCGTTCAGCCTGCCTCTCCCTCTCCTCGACTATTATCTCCTTTAGTCTATTTCTAAGGGCATCCAGGTTTTCCAATTCCGGGTCAAGTTGCTTTGCAAACTCATCGTTGAGTTCGGGCAGTTCCATGTGCTTTACGTCAATCACTTTAATCTTAAAATCTACGGGCTTGCCGGCGAGGAGGGTATGGTAATAGTCTTGTCCGAACTTTACATGTATTTGCCTCTCCTCACCCTTCTGGGCACCAAGCAAACCCCTTTCAATGTCAGGATGAAAGTCCCCGCTGCCAATGTGGATCATGAAATTGGAAGAGCGCATGCCTTCTATTGGCTCTCCCTGAGTCAAGGCCTCGTATTCCACGATCACGTAATCGCCCTCTTGGACAGGACGCTCAGGCTCTACAGCCTTAAGCTTCCCATGGCTCTTACGAATATTGTTAAGACGTTCGTCTATATCTTCCTCCGATACTTGGACTTGTTGTTTTTCAACTTTTATACCCAAGTATTCCCCCAACTGGATCTCCGGACGAACTTCCATGATAGCCGAATACTTAAAGCTTTTTCCCTTTTCAATGGATCCCTTTTCAAGGACCGGGAAGTTCAGCGGATAAATCTCTGACTCTTGCAAGGCCTTCGGAAATGTCTCTCCTATAAGGTCCTTCTGGACATCTTCAATTACCTGCTTCCCGTAATACCTTTCAAGCAACTTCAAAGGCACTTTACCTGGCCTGAAGCCCTTAATCTTGGCATGTTTCCTTATCTCTCTAAAAGCCTGGTCAATTCTTCTGTCAACTTCCTCAGATTCAATTTCAATCATCAACTTTTTGTTTGTAGGACCCAATTGTTCTACGGTTGCCTTCATCTTTTTTCTTACCCTTTCCTTGTGTTAGCTTGAAGTTTTTGGGCGCACGCAAGCCTCTCCTACTTATATAAGCTAGTACCTGCGGCCGAACTGTCAAATGGAATTCTTACTTCCCTGCGAAAGCTAGTGGAAGAGACACCCCATTTCTCGTGCGTACTGCATCTTTGCAAAAAGGCGCAGTCCTATGAGCCGGCTGGGGCCTGTGTCCATAAACGCGCCTCGTATATAATAAAAACTACAAGAGGAATTCTGACCTGTCAACGTCAATTTCTGAGTCTGTTGTTGACTCTTAAATCTCCCGAATTAGTCCTTCAATCCCCTTATGCACGGCAAAAGGGCAGGGGAAGTAGAATGAAGCTTCTTTGCTTTAGGAATGCGGGAGAATTTTCGATTTGTATTTTAGATGAAGATGTCATAAAGTTATAAGGCTAAGAATGAAGAAAAAGGTTGAGTATGAAAAGGTTCCTTCTTTATGTAAGTGTGATTTCCTTGCTATTATGGTCACCTAGGGCATGGGGCTCTGATACGCAGAGTTTCACGGTAACCAGAGTTTACGATGGTGACACGGTTATGGCTGTCAGCGACGGTACTGTCATTTATGTAATGCTTATGGGTATTGATGCACCTGAGATCTCTGAGTCTTCCCATGTGCCCGATCAACCTTTTGCAAAAGAAGCGAAGAATTATCTTTCGAGCTTGATACTGCACAAGGATGTGAAAATAGTGGGATATGGGAAGGGACCCTATCCGGATAACAATATCCTGGGCGTTATCTTCTTAAACGGTGAGAACGTAAATCTCGAAATGGTGAGGAAGGGTCTGGCTGAGGCCTTTGAGAGAAACCTTCCCCCTAATTTTGATATCAGGCCCTATATTGAAGCTGAACAGAAAGCAAGGCAAGAAAAAGTTGGGATGTGGTCCCTGGGCAAACGCTACATTAGCCCTTCACGCTGGAGGCAAATGCATAAATTGGATGTGGCGGGCAGCCGCTGAATGGTAAATCAGACCTTTGAGCGCCTTCATAGCGCTGACAGAAGAAGGTGCTGTTGTGAGTGAGTACTCCAGCACCTTCTTTTTTATCTAAACAGTTTCCATGAGAAAGCCAGAGCTATATGTACAGAAGGATTTTGACTGGAAGCCTGTCCTTATCCTGCTTGTACTTGCCATGGTATGGGGCGCGAACATGGCGACCATCAAGATCGCCGAACGCGAAATGGCACCCCTATTTATGGCAGGTATCAGGTCTGCGGTTGCCTCTATTGGGCTTCTTGTCTGGATGAAAATAAAGAGGCTCAAGATATTCCCCACTAGGGAGATTCTTTTCCATGGTGTGGTGATCGGGGCACTTTTTGGAACTGAGTTTGCACTCCTTTATGTGGGCTTGAAATATACCTATGCATCCAGGGTTTATGTACTTCTGTATACTGCTCCTTTTTTCGCTGCCCTGGGAGCGCACCTGTTCCTGAGGGGTGACAGGCTGAACATATGGAAGTTCGCTGGACTGGTGATTGCGTTCCTTGGAATTATCACCCTTTTTTTCAGAAATCTTGGTTCGTTTACCCGCGAGACATTGCCAGGAGATCTGATGGCTCTGACAGCAGGGGCCATGTGGGGAGGTACGACTGTGTACATCAAAAGGTTTGTAGCTGCAAGAATAGACCCGTTACAGACCCTTTTTTATCAGGTTGTTTTTTCCATACCCCTCCTTTTCTGCCTGAGCTTTGCCCTTGAGTCTCCCTTGGTCCATGGTGTGACGGTCACAGGTATAGCGGCCTTGGCCTATCAGTGTATAATGGTAGCATTCTTGAGTTATCTGGTTTGGTTTGAGCTGGTTCACCGATACCCTGTGAGTCTCCTTCACGCCTTTTCTTTTTTTACGCCGGTCCTCGGTGTGCTGATCAGCGGCGTTGTAATTTTGGGTGAACCTGTACATGTGGCTCTGCTCGTGGCTCTCGCACTCGTTAGTACCGGGATGGTGCTTGTGAACAGGGGCTAGTAAAGCAAAAAAAGCCCGCTCCGAAGAGCAGGCTTTAGTCCATTCATATCTTGGGTTAGCTGGCCTGTGAGGGATACAGGACTGTCCCGCAGATCAGTGAGGTATCTTACACTTGAGGTCTCGGTAGCATACCAGCCCTTTCGGCTATTTCAGGAACCCTGTGCTCCCATTCAATGGCCATGAGGTGAACGCCAGCCACCCCTTCCATTTCCTTGAATTCTTCTATCTGTTCAATTGCGAACTTGATACCTTCTTCAGCAACCTTTCCTTTTCCCGCCCCTTTGAGGCGTTTGATGAGAGACTCTGGCACGTCCATGCCTGGCACCATCTTTGCCATATACTGGGCCATACCAACGCTTTTCATTGGGGTTATACCGGCCAAGATATAACACTTCTCGTGAAGCCCCATGTCAACCGCTCGCTTCATAAATTCCCTGAATCTATCCATGTTATATATACACTGGGTCTGAATAAAGTCTGCGCCAGCTTCAATTTTCTTGGCCAGACGGTACACACGGAACTCATAAGGCTCAGCAAAGGGGTTGCAGGCCGCCCCTATGAACAGGCGAGGGGGTACATCGATATCCTCATCATTAAGGAACTTGCCCTCATCCCTCATCTTCTTGACCAGCGCAATGAGCTGCATCGAGTCAATATCATAGACGTTCTTAGCTTGGGGGTGATTACCAAACCTTTGGTGGTCTCCAGACAGGCACAGCATGTTGCGTATACCCATGGCATACACACCTAGAATATCACTTTGTATGGCAAGGCGGTTTCGGTCCCTGCATACCATCTGGAAATTGGGCTCAACACCCTCCCGGACCATGATGCTTGAAGCTGCCCAACTGGACAGTCTTACCACTGCGGTCTGATTGTCTGTGACATTTACGGCATCAACTACGCCCTTGAGATGAGAAATCTTTTCCTTCAGATGTTCAATGTTGGCACCCTTGGGAGGGCCGCATTCCCCTGTAAGGGCGAAGTGGCCGGCTCGTAAGACTTTTTCCAGATTGCTTCCTGATTTTAGCTCAGTCATATGATCAGTTCCTCCCTAACACTCTTTCTCGGCCCTCCGTCGCGGGCCGTGGTCCAATCCTTAGGAGGTTTAATCTCCAGCAAATCCTGGAGACGACCCTGTTCCATTTTTTTCCTGACTATCATGTCCCATATACACTCAATGTCTTTAGAAACTTCACACTTCCCACCGGCAGATCCGCCACACGGTCCATTGAGCAGACTCTTGGAGCATCGGGCAATGGGGCACAGGCCGTCGAAATAATGTATAATACACGTACCGCACCCCGCACACCTCTCAGCCCATACGCCGTGCTGCACTGCACCTCCGAAAAAAGTGGTGTTCACTGCAGGGTATACCTTCTTGTGGGGATAACGTTCTGAGAGGAATTGCGGCCCCACTCCGCAAGCCATGGAGACAATGGCATCATAGTCGTCCACCAAGTCTTTGATCTGACTCACATATTCGGGATCGCACTGCCTCTCCAGCGTCTTCTCATCCACCTCCAATGGATTGCCTTCCTTGGCCCTTGCAATGCGGAGAATCGAGCCCAGGATGCCCACCTCTTTTGCCCCACCCACATTGCAAACGGTCACACAACCCTTGCATCCTACGAGCAGGATCTTTTTGTAATCTTTTACCATTTCCAGGATTTCATTAAGTGGTTTTCTATCAGCTACAATCATGGTACACCTCTCTGGCTCTATGCAGCCTTCTTAAGCTTTATGGGGCTGGGCCCCAGGTTCTTGATCCTTTCCACCATTTCTCTGGCTATCTCTGCAAAACGTGGGCCTTCACCCGAAGACAGGTTAAACATCTCAACCCTGTCGGGTTCGATCCCTATTTGTTCCAACACCTTCTTAACATACTGCACGCGCTTTTTTGCCTTTAGGTTCCCTGTCATAAAATGGCACTCGCCTTCTAGGCATCCAGCAACATACACCCCATCAGCGCCATCCTCAATGGCCCTTAGCAGGTGAATGATGTCAACCCTGCCGCTGCAAGGCACCTGAATGATCTTTACGTTTGGGGGATAATTCAGCCTCATGGAACCTGCCAGGTCCGCAGCCGAGTACGCTCAATATTGGCAACAGTAGGCCAAAATCTCAGGTTCAAAGTCTTCTTGGGACATATCGGTTTTCCTCCTGAATTGTTTCACTATTCAGCTAATGCACCAAAGAGGGCATCAGTCTTGGCTATAATTTGTTCATCTGTAAAATGCTGGAGGCTTATTGCTTTACCCGGGCATTCAGCCACACATGCCCCGCAGCCCCTGCACTCGGCAGGGTCGATCACAGCATGGCCTTCTTCGCCTATGCTGGGAGCCCCATAAGGGCATGTTCTCACGCAGGTCAGACACACTGCGCACTTATCGGGCGAAACAACGGCTACAACGCCACCAAGAGTAATTGTTTTCTTGGCTAGGATTGTGGCAGCCCTCGCTACAGCCGCATTTGCCTGGGCGATACTCTCGTCGATGGGCTTAGGGTAATGGGCAAGGCCTGCCATGAACAGACCCTCAGATGCGAAATCGACAGGCCGCAGCTTCATGTGGGCCTCTATGAGGTATCCCTCATCGTTTATTGGTACCTTGAATAATTCAAAGAGTTCCTTGTTCTCATTGGGGAGAATAGCACTGGCCAAAATAACCAAATCTGGATCTATTTTGATTTCTCGTTCTAAAACGTGGTCCATGACGCTCAATGAAAGACCATTATTTTCATCGGCAACAAGGCTGGGGAGATGGTCAAGATCATATCTCACAAATATGACACCCAGCTCCCTGGCTTTTCGGTACAGGTCTTCGCGGAAACCATAAGAGCGCATGTCGCGGTAAAGGATAAAAATATTTATGTCAGGATTCATTTCCTTGAGTGTTAGAGCGCTCTCAAGACTGTGGGTACAACATGTCCTGCTGCAGTAAGGTCTCTCAGGGATCCTGGATCCCACGCACTGGATAAACACAGCAGTTGCCGCCTTCTTAAGCCTGGGGTCGTCACTCATCAAGGCCTGGTCGAAATCGAGGTGAGTCAGTACGTTCGGGTGTTCACCATAGAGATACTCTGTTGGTTTGTATTCGTGGCCTCCGGTTGCAATTATGGTAGCCCCGTGCTCTATAACTGTGGAATCGCCTTTTCCGTTTACAGGTGCAAGGGTTGTGGCAAAATTACCCAGTATGCCGGTTGTATCCTTTACCTTTGTTTCCAGAAAAACTTGTA
>Ga0256841_1003118_pt1 | contig 12611 bp, 14 predicted proteins | sample 356308metaG_FD_185971 | JGI IMG/M metagenome (GOLD analysis project Ga0256841, IMG submission 185971) | Hydrothermal vent microbial communities from Mid Atlantic Ridge, Atlantic Ocean - 356-308 | ecosystem: Environmental > Aquatic > Marine > Hydrothermal vents | place: Atlantic Ocean: Mid...
CTGGGCGTAATAGCAAATTTCGAAGGTTTAAGCGAATACAGTAAAGCTTTATATCTTGCCGCCCATTACATAGACAAAGATTCCTATTTACCGCTCTTAAATTTGGTAGCTTGGTCATCAAGAAAAAATCTGTTAGATGAGGCTATGGAATGGGTATATAAAATAATAGATAAATATCCGGATTGGTTGGAAAATAAGGAAATAAGGATTTTCTTCGCAAATGATGAATCTTTGCATAAATTAAGATCCTATGATATTTTTAAGAACGAAGTACTTAATAAAATAAAAAAGAAAGGAGGTGAATAGTTAAACCCGATTTTTTGAGGAATTATGAACCAAAAATTACGGGAGGAATTATGAACCAGAAAATTATAATTGGTATAGTTTTTACCTTTTCGCTATTGATTGGTTCAAGTAATTTTGGCCCAAGAATTTTAAATAGCGACCGAGACGGAATAGCACCAACACCAACCGAAGCATTTGGAGTAGTATCCGTCGATGGTGATGGTAAAACTAAGAAATACGAACCGGGCAACCATCAGATACCGAACGATGGAAAAGTGATGCCAGGAAAACCTGGCGCGTCCGGGAAGTAGCAGCCGGGAACCCAAACAGATTTATTTTAACCCCCTTTATGGGGTTTTAGGAGTTTTTCAAAATGAGGTCTGAAAAACGGCTAAGAGGGAAGATTTACCCAAAAATCAAAAAATGGGTAGACAAAAAAGGCCGTGAATTCACAATTTGTTTTAAAGAGTTTTGTCAGGGTAACCGCGCTTCGCTTTTCCAGTTGGACGACTATATCAAGGATTTAGGTATCAAAGTTTTTGTAGTGGATGGGTTAAAGCTCGATGAGGACCTATTGTGGGATTTGGAGTATAGGTTATTTGACCTTATCGGGAAGTATTCTTCCACCCCGGGCGGCGAAGAATTATTAAAGGCTATCGAAACTACGATCGTCGATGATCTTACTGATATCTTTATTTCAGCCAAACGGAAATGGAATTTCTACCACTACAAACTGACCGAGTCATTGGAGGAAATCGACCCGAATAATAGTATAATCCCTACAAAAGAGCCGGATGAGGATTTTCCCGAACCGGAATTGATCTATGCGCAAGCTCAAGATATCCTCGGCGAATTCGCCAAGTTTGCCAGGAGAAGACTAAGGGGACCTAGGATTCGGTTAGTTGCGTTTTACTGGTTGAAATATCCGGAACGGAGCGGCGATTTTGAATGGCTGGCGGCAAAAGCAGGCACCAGTCCGGGAGCTGTGCGGGTTATTTTAACCAGATTTAAGCAGAAGTTGCTCAAAGCATATTCTCTTGAAAGAATAGGGAATAGATTAGTATTACATCGAATAGATTAGTATTATATCGCACTGACGGACTCTTTTAGTTTTTAAGTTATATATAATAGTAAAGGAAACTTCCTTTAATGGCTAAAGCTAAATAGGTTTAGCTTTAACAGGTTGGTTATATTAAACTTAAGGACTAAGTAAATATATTATTATAAAGGGTGTGGTATATTAATTTTGGTAGTTGATTATATTTTCTTTCTCATACAATGGGATGGAATTATTATCTTTGGCTAAATAGCGCAATCGCTTCTATATGGGGGGTTTGAGGAAACATATCCACACAGATTACATTCTCCAGTTCATATCCAACCTCCGACAAACCAATATAATCCCGTGCCAATGCCGGCGGATTGCAGGAAACATAAATCAATTTCGATGGAGCTATCCTACCTAATAACGGTATAATTTCAGGATGCAACCCAACGCGAGGCGGGTCAGCAACGACTATGTCGAATTTACTGTCTTCCGAGACGGCAATTAGTAAATAATCCAAACTATCCGCCACATAGAAATCGCAATTTTCTATGCCGTTCAATTCCCGATTTGTTTTAGCATTCTCGATAGCTGAAACTTCGGAATCGACACCTATGACTTTCTTCACCCTCTTCGCCAGATTCAGGGATATCGATCCCGTCCCGCAATACAAATCCAGAGCATTTTCATCCCCTCGACAATCCGCCATAGAAATTATCTTCTCAAATAACAATCCCGAAGTCAAGGAATTAGTTTGGAAAAAGGAGTTTGCGGATATCTTAAACTTGATGCCGTTTGTCTCCTCAATTATATGATCTTCACCCGAAATCAAAATTTCGGATTCACCATAGGCTATACTGGCTTTCTTCGAGTTTATATTGTTGACTACCGACTGAGCGGCGACGCCTGATGGAAATGCTTTTTCAAGTATGTGCAATATCTCGTCCTCGGCAGGCTTCGAAGTCACAAAATTCAACATTCGCTGATTTGTATTTTTACCCTCACGAATGGTCAAATAGCGCCACAAGCCGATGTGTTTCTTTATATCGTATATCGGTAGGTTCGATTCTCTGACCGCATCGCCTATTGCGGGGACAATCGCAGCCGATTCCGGCGATTGCAGGAAACATTCACGAAGATCGAATACCCTCCCGAACCTCCCCCTCGGATGTAATCCTAATGACGGTTCATTATCATAATTCAAGCCGAAAGAATACTCCATTTTATTACGATAGTAGAATTGTTGTTTGGAAGGTATTAATTTGGAAACCGGGGGATTATCTATCTTCCCAATCTGCCTTAAGGCATCAATCAATTGTTGCCTTTTGTATTCGGTTTGTTTTTGATATTCCAAATGCTGAAGCCGACATCCCCCACAGGTAGGGAAATGTCTGCATCGAGGTGCAATTCTATATGGCGATTCACTTTCGATTTGAACAAGTCGGGCTTCCGCATAATTCGATTTGCTTTTATATACATCCGCAACAACAACCTCTTCCGGTAACGCACCCTCGACAAAAACGACAAAATCATTGTATCTGCCGACACCGGCTCCGCCATAAGCAAGATTATCGATAGTTATTTTTATCCGTTCGCCTTTTTTCGGTTTGCCCATATTACATTCCACCTTTTATCGGGCGATATTGTTTCATATTATGATTAAATTCAATTAATTAAAGTTCGAAAAATTTTCTGATAATCCCCAAAATTTTGCTCTTCTCGATTTGCCCTTTAGTTTGTATTTGCTGTAGTTTGTTTGTCTCCCTTATTTTCTCTTTTATCTCCTGAGCTCTAACACTTATTTTCTCGCTCAATTGCTCAGCCAAAGATGGATTGTTCGATAATATATCTTTGAAACTCGCTTTCGTTATCTCAACAATTTCGGAATCTTCAATACATCTAACGGTGGCGCTCCGTTTTTCCCCAGTCAGTAATGACATCTCGCCAAAAGCTTCTCCCTCGCCAAGCTCCGTTATCACGGTTTCCCCAATTTTATCCTTGACGATAATTTTTACTTTGCCCGAAATTATGATAAACATAGAGGATCCCTCATCGCCCTGAATAATAATATCCTCCGATACACCGAAATAATACAGAGGCGTGTTTTTGGTCAACCGCTCAATCTCATCATCGGATAAGGATGCAAAAAATGGGAGCGACCTCAAATATCCCTTAATCCGCCGATGGGCGCTTTCGGTTTGCGATGTCGCTCTCTTCTCCGCGGCTTCCATACTGCGGACGGTCCGGATCGGGAATGGGATTTCAATCCCTTCCCTTTTGAATTTATACCACAAACGCGTCGTAAAATCATCAGCTATTTCCTGATGATGTCTGAAATCACGAATATAATATTTGCAATCGTATTTTATGTAAAAATCGGAGTATTCTTTAGTTCTCAAACGGGGAGCGGGATTCTTCAGGATACCCGGGACTTGAAAAGCAACATCCTCAACGGCTCTTTTTACTTTATTGGGGGGATCATTATAACTCGTTCCTATATACAGGAATTGGCCAACCACCGAACTCGGTTGCTTGAAATTTATTATTTCAGCCCTCGAGATTGAATTATTCGGGATAATGACAAAATTGTTTTCGAGAGTTCGGATTCGTGTTGCTCTCCAACTTATTCCCGCAACCTCCCCCTGTTTCCCCGCTATCTGCACCCAGTCACCGATATTAAAGGGCTTTTCAATATTCAAAACCACCCCTGCCAAAATACTGCTTAAAATATCCTGCAGAGCTAATCCCAAAACGGCGGTTAAAACAGCGGAGGAAACCAAAACAGTGGATAAATTAAAATGGAAAACGCCAAAAATTACCGCATATACTATCAGGAACAAAATTAAGATACGGAGGACATCCCGCAGAAGCCCCGGTGTGGATAATTTGTTTTCGGGCGTGAGTAATATTTCGAAAACGAAATATTCCGCCAGAGAGATAAGCAAAAAGCCGGCGAAAACCAATATCAACGCCAACAGAGGATTGATAACAATCTCGGCTTTTACACCTATTCCCCATAAAAACATATATAAAGTGAATAATAAAATTGTAAGATTGGAAAGTCGCAAATGCCGTTGTATGGGAGAAAAGCGTTTGAGATATCGTAATAGGAACTTAAATATCAAAAAAGAACCCGCAGCATAAACAAGCGCTTGAGCTAAGATCCTCAATTGGGATAAAGGGATAGACGCAAAAATATTCTGCATACTTATAATTTAGTATAAATTAAGAGGTAGCGCAATTCCAAAAGGATTAATAAAGTCGGCGCCGCAAACAAAACCGAATCGAATCTATCCAACACCCCCCCGTGCCCGGGGATTAACGAGGATGAATCCTTGATATTCGCAATCCTTTTAAGGGAAGATTCAAATAAATCTCCGACAGTTCCGATCCCCGAGAGGATTATCGAAACCAAAAAGATGAAAAGCGGACCATTTCCATTCATCAAAGTTAAGGCTAAAACAACCCCGGCCAAGGCAGCGCCGAAAAACCCCCAGTACAAACCGGCAACCGTTTTCCCCGGACTGATATTGAGCGCCAATTTCTTCTTCCCGGTCAAAACACCTCCGAAATAAGCGGCGGTATCCGATGACCAGATTATAATAAACATTGAGACTACCCATTTTCCCCCATCAGGTAGGAAAGTGGATATCATCGGCAATGCGGCGAAAAGATAACCGCAATAGAAAATACTGAAAACCGATTTAATCACTACATTACCCAATACCTCAGCTTCCCCGGAAACAGACCCGACAATCGCTGCAAAGATTACAACTACGAAAGATATGGCTAACGCCCAATTGGATTGCCCGAAGTATAAAAGTAAAATTATCCCGATGGAAGCAAAAGATAAAACCAACTTGAAATAAAAACGGTTAGGGAGAGAAAGGATTTTGTTCAACTCCAATGAACCCAAAAGGGCTAAAATACTGACAAAAGTTATCAACCAGATTCCCCCTTTAAGCGAAACAAAAACAATAGCGGGTATGCCTACAACACCGACAATTACCCGCAATAACAGATTCCTACGAAACCCCAACTTTACTCCGATGAAGGCGATATTTTACCAAACCTCCGTTCACGACGCTGGTAATCCAAAATCGCCATATAAAACGCCTCTTCATCAAAATCGGGCCAAAGGGTGGAAGTAACATATAGTTCCGTATAAGATGTTTGCCATAAAAGAAAATTGGAAAGTCTCATCTCCCCCGAGGTACGGATCAATAAGTCCGGATCGGGCAAACCTCTGGTGAATAAATGCGATGAGAACATTCGCTCATCTATATCCTCGGGTTTGATATTCCCCTTCAGGCTCTCCTTGACAATGGAGCGGACTGCAGATAATATCTCATCCCTACCACCATAATTCAACGCTAAATTCAACACCAAGCCGGTATTGTGCTTTGTCTTTTGAGCGGCTTCCTTTAAAATTTTGTATTGTTCTTCTGGAAGTTCTTCGATCGGCCCGGTGGTTATCAGTTTAACATTATTCTCATTTAATTCATCAATTTCGCGTCTGGTAGTCTCGGATAACAATTGCATTAAAGCTGATACTTCATAAGGAGGCCTAAGCCAATTTTCCGACGAAAAGGTAAATAGGGTAAGATATCCAATCCCGATTTGATCAGCCGCTTTTACGATTTTTTTAACAGCCCGAACACCAGCTTGATGGCCGTCGGTCCTTGGCAGCCCGCGCTTTTTCGCCCATCTCCCATTGCCGTCCATAATAATCGCAATGTGCCTTGGAACAGCAGAGGAGTTTTCCTTAATCTCTGATTTTAAATATTCTGCGGACAGTGTAGTATCCATATCTATCAAGACAGCTTATACTTCCAAAATTTCTTTTTCTTTCTTCTCAAGGATACTATCGACTTTTTCTATATATTTGTCGGTAAGCTCCTGAACCTTCTCCTGACCTTTTCGCTGGTCATCTTCCGAAATATCCTTATTCTTCTGCGCTGTTTTTAATTTGTCATTTGCATCACGACGGATATTGCGTATGGCTATTTTGCTTTCCTCCCCGATTTTCTTTACCAATTTAACCGTATCTCTCCGTCTTTCCTCGCTGAGCGGTGGAATAGGTATTCTAATAATATTACCATCGGAGTTGGGATTTAAATCGAGATTAGACATCCGAATCATTTTGTTAATCTCTCCGACCATATTTTTCTCCCAAGGCTGTATTACCAAAAGTCTGGGTTCGGGGGCCGAAATATTCGCAACCTGATTTAAGGGAACTTTATTCCCATAATATTCAACCTTCAAATTCTCCACTAACGCAGGAGAAGCTTTACCTATACGAATCGATTTTAGCTCAGTTTCCAATGCATTAATCGATTTTGACATTCTGCTTTCCGTTTCTTTGAGCACCTCATCTATTATCATAAAATCCCGCCTTTAAATTTAAGCGTTAACTTAACTAACCAAAGTTCCTATTTTCTTCCCTTCGATAATCTTACGCAAATTTCCTTTTTCACGCAAATTAAAGACAACAATCGGAATGTTATTATCCATACAAAGGGAGGTCGCCGTCAAATCCATAACTCCCAACTGTTTTCCCAAAACTTCAAGGTAAGATACCGAATCATATTTAACGGCAGCCGAATCGTGCACAGGGTCAGCATTAAACACGCCATCCACTTTTGTTCCCTTTAGAATTACTTCCGCGCCTATTTCAGCCGCTCGCAGGGCAGCAGCGGTATCGGTGGAAAAGAAAGGATTTCCTGTCCCGGCAGCGAAAATTATAACTCGATTTTTCTCCAGGTGTCTAATAGCACGCCTACAAATATAGGGCTCCGCAAATTTATCGATATTAACGGCTGTCATAACCCGGGTCGGGATATTTTTTGATTCAAGGTGTGTCTGTAAGGCAAGGGAATTAATCACCGTAGCCAACATTCCCATATTGTCTCCAATAACCCTGTCTATCCCCAATTTTTCGCCGAGCGAACCTCGAAAGATATTACCTCCGCCAACTACGATACCAAATTGTATCCCTTCGTCGGCTAATTCAGCTATTTCCCCGCATATCCCATCTATTGTCAGGGGATCCAAACCAAATTCAGTATCACCCATCAGCATCTCACCGGATATTTTTAACAATATCCTTTTATATACAAAACGAGATTCGCCTTTATTTGGAGTCATTACGGGTCCTACTGTTTATTCGCCGAGTCTGAAACGGGCAAAACGCTTGATAGAGATATTTTCGCCGATAATCGCTATTTTTTCTGTCAGCAAATCCTTTATGGTCCGATCGGGGTCCTTGATGAAGGGCTGGTCAAGCAAACAAACTTCCTGATAATATTTCTCCAATTTACCATCAACGATTTTATCAATTATCTTTTCCGGTTTGCCATCATTAATAGCTTGTGTACGATAAATCCTCTTCTCCTCTTCTATTTTTTCGGGATCGAGAGTTTCCCTATCAATGACCAATGGATTAGCGGCGGCAATCTGCATAGCGACATCTTTAACAAAGTTTCTAAAATCATCATTACGCGCCACAAAATCAGTTTCGCAGTTCACTTCAACTAAAACCCCTAATTTATCCCCCGGATGAATATACGCATAAACGATACCTTCGTTCACCGCCCTGTCGGCTTTTTTGGCTGCTTTAAGTATTCCCTGCTCTCTTAGATAACTTGCCGCTTTTTCCATATCTCCGCCAGTTTCGGTGAGTGCTTTTTTACAATCCATCATCCCGGCACCGGTCTTCTCGCGTAATTCTTTAACCATTGCTGCAGTTATTTCCATCGCATCAATTCCCCTTGTCAATATTTTATGTTATTCCTTATCGGTATCAGCCTTCTCCACCGACTCCTTAACTACTTCGCTTTCGGATTCCCGTGGAGCTTCTCTATTTATTTCTAACTCTTGCTCCTGTTTATGTTCGAACTCATCCTGTGCCGCTTGCTGCTTTGCTTCCAGTACCGCGTCCGATATTACCTTCGTGATAACGGAAATCGATTTTATCGCATCATCATTGGCGGCTATAGGATAATCTATGGGGTCCGGGTCAGTATTTGTATCTATTATGGCAATGACAGGAATATTTAATTTATTCGCCTCGGCGACAGCTATTTTCTCTTTTTTCGCATCCACGACATAAAGTAAGTCAGGGACACGATTCATCTCCAAAATTCCCCCAAGCACCCTTCTTAATTTCTCGCTATGCTTAGTGATTATCATAGCTTCCTTTTTGGTCATCTTTTCGAGGGAACCGGCTTCTTTCATCTTTTCGATGTCCTTAAACTTCCGCAAACTTTGTCTTATAGTTTGGAAATTAGTTAACATCCCGCCAAGCCAACGCTCATGGACATAAAAAACGCCCGCCCTCTCGGCTTCTTCTTTGATAACATTCTTAGCCTGTTTTTTCGTCCCGACCATCATTACTGTCCCGCCGGACCCGACTACCTCCTTAACCTTATTGACCGCTCTCTGAATGGATAAGATGGTTTTATGAAGGTCGATAATATAAATACCGTTACGAGCGGTAAAGATGTACTTTTTCATCTTTGGGTTCCACCTGCGGGTTTGATGCCCGAAATGTACCCCAGCCTCTAAAAGGTCCTTAATAGTCAATTTCATTTACGCCTCAGTAGTTTGGGTTATATCTTCCACCTGCGTCAATCCCTCGCTCACCCAGAGTAGGGACCCGATTGAGGGTCAACAGGAGTGTATGATTTAAATTGTCCTTATATCTGTTAAACCTGTAAAATTTTATAGAAAATAAATTAACGCTTCGAGAATTGGAAACGCTTACGGGCTTTAACCAGCCCATATTTTTTCCGCTCGACCATTCTTGGATCGCGTGTTAAAAAGCCTTCGCGCCGCAATGGTTTTCTGAAATCCTCGTTTACTTTAACTAAAGCCCTCGAAATAGCCAAACGCATCGCACCTGATTGTCCGGTAAATCCTCCGCCCTGCGCCTTACAAATAATGTCGAATTTGCCCTTCGATTCGGTAATTTCAAGCGGTCGATATATATCTTGGATAATCATAGGATGGTGGAAGTAAGTCTCCAAATCCTTCCCGTTAACCGTAATCTTACCACTCCCGGGTTTCATACGAACAACAGCGGTCGATGTTTTTCGCCTTCCAACTGCAAGTATCGTTTCCTCCAAATGCTTATCCTCCAAATTATTTAAATTCCATTCTAATAGGTTTTTGCGGTGTATGCGGATGCTCGGCTCCCGCATAAATATGAAGCTTTTTTATAAGCTTTCTTCCAAGACGGTTTTTGGGAAGCATCCCCTTAACGGCATGCTTAATAACAAATTCCGGGTTTTTGGCCATCATCTTTTTATAGACGACTTTCCTCGCCCCTCCGGGATAGCCACTGTGACGGAAATATGTCTTTTGATCCGCTTTGTTTCCGGTTATGGCTACTTTATCCGCATTAACGACAATGACATAATCGCCGGTATCCATATGGGGCGAGAATAGAGTATTATATTTCCCACGAATCCTTTTGGCAATCTCAGCCGCCAATCTGCCTAAAACGACATTTTCGGCATCATATAAAAGCCATTTTTTATCAATGGTGTTTGGCTTTGGTATTACAGTTTTCATATATATCCCTAAGAATTGGTAATGTTTTTCCAAATTAAAACATTAAATATAATTAATATTCCCCCCTTGTCAAGAAAAATGAACCCTACATCTTGTTTTATTTCAGCTAATTCATACAAATTTAGCGGATATATCCCCAGCGTTCAAAATTCCTTTATCCGTAATAAATCCCGATATCAGATCCGATGGAGTGATATCAAAGGCGGGATTATATACATCAATCCGCCCTTTTATCCCCTCATATTTTTCTTTATTCACAATCTCTTTTCCTGAACGAAACTCAATAGGGATATCATTACCATCTTTTGCCCGCTTATCAAAAGTGGAATAAGGAGCCGCCACATAAAAAGGAACACCATAATTTTTAGCAATAATAGCAATATTCAAAGTGCCGATTTTATTGGCTGTGTCCCCATTTAATGCTATTCTGTCCGCACCGACAATTACCTTGTCCACTTTGCCAGCCGATAGCAATGAGGCAACCATATTATCGCAGATTAAGGCTACATCCAAACCCGAAGCCGCCAACTCCCAAACCGTCAATCTTCGTCCCTGATCGACAGGCCTCGTTTCACCGGAATAAATCCGAATATTTTTCCCTGAAAAGGCGGCTGTGTATATTACTCCGAGTGCGGTTCCAATTCCGGCTGTGGCCAATGCGCCGGCATTACAATGGGTTAATACACCATCACCATTATTTATCAGCCCCGCACCATATTCCCCGATTTTTTGGCATAATTCCACATCCTCTCTCTCAATGGTTTTGGCTTCTCTCACCACCAATTTATCGATTTCCTCAGCAGGTTTATCTGCATTCTCTTTTATTAAACCCGTTATTCTCTCAACCGCCCAGCGAAGATTAACCGCAGTGGGACGGGCATCGGCTATTTCTTCAGAGGCTTTTTTCATCAATTTGAAATATCCCTTTCCCACCGACTCCAAAAACTCCGCCGAAGCCAAAGACAAAGCATAAGCGGCCGCTACACCAATAGCGGGAGCTCCCCTTACGGTTAAATCTTTTATTGCGCCGATAACTTTTCGGTAATCGGTATATTCGAGATATTCCAGTTTTTCGGGTAGCGCTTGTTGGTTTAGGAGAATCAATCTCCTATCTTTCCATTCAATTGTCCGAAATGGGAGATCTATCGTTAACACTTCAAACCCCGATTATTTGAACGATGATATCGCGTGTTCTGGGCTTATTGTCGAAATTGATGACCACTATTTGCTGCCAAGTGCCAAGCAGCAACTTTCCGTTCTCAAACGGAACCGTCAATGACGGACCTAAAAGCGCCGACCGTAAATGCGAGAAGCCATTACCATCGCCCCAAGTTTTATCGTGATAATATGATTTCCCCGATGGGATTAATTTCTCGAAAAGCTCGGGCAAATCCTTCCCTAATCCCGGTTCATATTCGATAGTGGTAACACCGCCGGTGGAACCACCGATAAATATCGTTACATTCCCCTCGCTGAAACCTATTTCGGATATCTTCTCCCGCACCAAGGGAGTGATATCCGTAATCCCGCAAACAGCTTCCGCTCTGATTTTTACTCGGGTGGTTTTGATTTTCGCCACGCTTAAATTTCCCTTAAATTAGTTTAAAAAATTTTTACGAATAAATATCAAATCCCAATATTAATAAAATAAAAGAGGAAACGCAAGAAGCGTTTCCTCCATCAGGTTTATAAATAATTATCCTATACAAGCCAACTATGATTCTTTAACTGCCTCGATTAAATCAAGGAACGCCTTTTTCCCATCGGAGAAAAACATCAAAGTATTATCGGCGGCGAAAAGAGGATTGGGTATCCCCGCGAAACCGGGGCTTAAGCTCCGTTTTATCACCACCACCGTCCTCGCTTTATCAACATCAATAATCGGCATTCCGGCAATGGGAGATTTAGGGTCGGTCCGTGCCAACGGATTGACCACATCATTCGCCCCAATAACCAAAGCGATATCGGTCTGTTGCATCTCAGAGTTGGCTTCGTCCATCTCCTTAAGCTTATCGTAAGGGATATTCGCCTCCGCCAATAAAACATTCATATGGCCGGGCATCCTGCCGGCAACGGGATGAATCGCAAAATCGACTTCTATCCCCCGCTTTTCAAGAAGTTCTGCCAAATCCCTAACCGCATATTGGGCTTGAGAAACAGCCATACCATAACCGGGTACAATAGTTACTTTTCTTGCCGTGTCAAATAACATCGCCACTTCTTCCGCAGTGGTGGATTTAACCTTACCGGCATAAATCTCATCAGCGGTTGCGGTCTGCTCGCCGGGTCCCAGTACCCCAAAAAGAACATTGGTCAAGGAACGGTTCATCGCTTTACACATAATATTTGTCAATATGATTCCCGAAGCGCCGACCAACGAACCAGCTATGATAAGCACATTATTCCCAATTACAAAACCCGTAGAGGCAGCCGCCAATCCGGAATAAGAATTCAAAAGCGAAATAACCACCGGCATATCCGCCCCCCCTATTTGATTGACCATCAATACGCCCAAAACCGAAGAGACCGCCACTAACAACCAATAAAGCATTACGGATTTGGGATCCAAAACGATAAAAACCCCAAGTGTCACGATGATAATTCCCAAAATAGCGTTGATGAGATGTCTTCCCGGAAGAAGCACTGCTTTGCCGGGCATTATCCCTTGAAGCTTGGCAAAGGCAACCAAACTTCCCCAAAATGTAAC
>Ga0256841_1003119_pt1 | contig 12608 bp, 8 predicted proteins | sample 356308metaG_FD_185971 | JGI IMG/M metagenome (GOLD analysis project Ga0256841, IMG submission 185971) | Hydrothermal vent microbial communities from Mid Atlantic Ridge, Atlantic Ocean - 356-308 | ecosystem: Environmental > Aquatic > Marine > Hydrothermal vents | place: Atlantic Ocean: Mid...
CCGGCGTATCCTCCGAGCAATGAACCCAGCAACAGCGCCGGCAACCAGTCCCAGCGGATATGCCCCAACCATCCCAGGGTCAAAGCGCCTGCGCCATTCCAGAAGAAACCGACCAGCACCAGTACGTAGGTCACCGCCATGCGATAATCGAACCCGAACCATCGCACCAGCCACAGCGTGACGAAAAGGCCGGTACCCGAGGTCAGTGAACCATTCAGAAAGCCCAGTATGAACAGCACCACCCCACCGAGCCACAACCCTCCACCCTGTCGATGGCGTTCGACCCGCGACTGACCCAGCGATGGCGTCAACCATGAATACAGTCCCAGTCCGATCGTCAGACAACCCAACGCCATCTCGGCGATACGATCCGGAATATCGAGAATCACATGCGCTCCGACCACGACACCGGGCAGACCCCAGACCAGCATGAAAAGCGCCTCACGCCAATGAATACCGCCCTCGCGCCAGTGACGGGCGGTAGCGCCGACCCCGAGGGCAACAGTGGCAACCTTATGCGTCGCCAACGCCACACCGAACGGCAAGCCAAGAAAGATCAGCACCGGCAGCTGCAACAAGCCAGCGCCGCCGCCAGCCAATGCCGAAAAGGTATTGGCGATCAGTGAGGCGATGAACAAAATCGTCTGATGCAGGAAATCCACGGTCGAAACATTTATGGTCACTACTCAACACAGTGATGGCGCGTTTCAGTAGTGAGCCAAGTCGTTATTGCTTTTTTTTATCCGAAATCTGGCAGACAATAGCAAACATGGAAGGATCTCACAGCCGCTTCGGTCAGCGTCCGGTCATCAACCATGGACTCCAACTGCTGCTTGGCGCGGTCTTCCTGCTCACCGGACTGATGCTGATCAACTCGGTCTACCTGGTCTCGGTCGCCCTGGCCGAGCACCTCCTGCAAATCGACTTGCAAAATTCCGCCTATCTGCTGATGTTTCTCGCCCATCTGGCACTGGGACTGCTGCTGTCAGTACCACTGGTGGCATTTGGCCTGCTGCATTATCGCCGTGCCCGCCAGCATCCCAATCGCTATGCACGCCTGGCGGGCCTGACACTCTACTTCTCTGCACTCGCAGTGATCGTGACCGGCCTGCTGCTGACCCGCTTCCCATTCTTCGAGATCGACGACCCGCAGATCCGGACACCCGCCTACTGGCTGCACGTCCTGACACCACTGGCCGCCATCTGGTTGTTCATCGTCCACCGCATGGCTGGCCGGCCGATCCGCTGGCGTCGTGGACTGGTATGGACTGCCATCTCACTGCTGCTGACCGGGTTACTAATCGCCCCTGGCCTTTGGTCAGCCAACAAGGAAACGACCACGACGACATTCGAACCCTCACTGGCGCAGTTCAAGGGCCCTCATCCCCTCGAACCCCGATCACTGATGATGGATGACTATTGCGCCCGCTGTCATCAACAGATCGCGAATCAGACTCATGCCAGCATGCACCGGCTCAGTTCGTTCAACAATCCTGCCTATCGCGCCAGTATCGACGACACCCGCCGGCTGCTCCTTGCACGCGATGGCGACACACGACAGTCCCGGCTGTGCGCTGCCTGCCATGATCAGGTGCCATTGTTCAGCGGCCATTTCGATGACCCGTCCTTCGATCCCGACCAGGATACCGGCGCCAATGCCGGCATCACCTGTCTGGGCTGCCACGCCATCGAAGCCGTCAGTTCCCCCAAGGGTAACGGCAGCTATGTCCTGGCAGAACCCCAATTCTATCCCTTCACCTTCAGCAAGAATCCGGTACTGCAAGCCATCAATCATCAGCTGATCCGGGCCAAGCCCGAGTTCCACCGCAAAACGCTGATGAAACCCGTGATGAAAACCGCCGAATTCTGCTCGGTCTGTCACAAGGTGCACCTCCCCAGGTCACTGAACCACTACCGCTGGCTACGCGCCCAGGATCACTACGACAGCTTTCTCTTCTCGGGCGTCTCCGGGCATCGTGTCGACAGCTACTACTACCCGCCCAAGGCGGTGAAAAACTGCGCCAGTTGCCACATGCCCCTGAAACCTTCGCAAGATCCGGCTGCCCGCCAGCGGGACGGACAAGCACAGCCCACCATCCATCACCACGGTTTTCTGGCCGCCAACACCGCCGTACCGGCCATGCTGCAACTCGAACATCCACAGCAATCCGCCCGTCAGCAGTTCATGCGTCAGGCTGCCCGGGTCGATCTGTTCGCCCTGCGTGACGGCGCCACCGCAGAGGCGCCACTGACCGCGCCGCTGGGCCCCAAGACACTGACCCTGCAACCGGGGCACCGCTATCTGCTCGAAGTGGTCGTGCGCACCACTCGCATTGGGCACCAACTCACTCAGGGCACCGCTGATTCCAACGAACTGTGGCTGGAACTGACGGCCCGCGGCAATGACAAGATTCTTGCCATGAGTGGCGCCCTCGACCGCGAAAAAGCCGTCGACCCCTGGGCCTACTTCCTCAACGCCTACCTGCTCGACCGTAATGGACAACGCATCACCCGCCGCAATGCGCAAGACATCTTCGTCACCCTTTACAACCACCAGATCCCGCCCGGTGCCGCCAGCGTGGTGCGCTATCGGCTCGATGTCCCGGACGATCTGAAGACACCACTGACACTGGACATCAAGCTGAACTATCGCAAGTTCGACAGCCGGTTTCTCAAATTCGTCGAGCAGGCGCGCTACGATGGCAACCATCTGCCGATCACCGTCCTCGCCCATGACCGGATCACACTGCCAGTCGCAGGTGCCCCAGCCCCGGATGCAATCCGGCTATCCCGCATCCCCAACTGGGAACGCTGGAACGACTATGGCATCGGCCTGCTGAGGAACATCAGCAGCGGCGCCAAAAAGGGAGATCTGCGCCAGGCCGAGCAAGCCTTCCGGCGAGTGGAGCGGGAAAATCCAGCACAGGGCGCACTCAACCTCGCACGCACCTATTTTGCCGAAGGCCAGCTTCAGCAAGCCTGGCAAGCGCTGGATCGCGCCGAACGTCACGGAGGCTACCCCTGGACCATCGCCTGGTATCGCGCCCAAATCGACCAACAACAAGGTCGGCTGGCCTCCGCCGCACAACGCTTGATCACCCTGCTCAACACCGACTTTCCTCAAGCGCGCCAACGGCAGTTCGATTTCTCCAAAGATATTCGCGCCATCAACCTGCTTGGCCAGATCTACTACGAACAGGCGCTGCAGTTGCGACGAAGCCGCGACCGACAAGCCTATCGACGCCTGCTCAAACAGGCGGAAGAAACCTTTTTCAAGACCTTGAAGATCGACCCCGAGAATGCCGCGGCCCACTTCAACCTGGCACAACTGTACACACTGACCGGAGAAAAGGAGAAAGCACGCCACCATCGGGCGTTGCACCAAAAATACCACCCCGACGACCAGGCCATCGCACAAGCGGTCGCCATCCACCGCCAGCGCCACCCCGCGGCCGACCATGCCGCCGATGCCGGATCGATCTATACGCTGGAACCAGCCTCGTCCGCGATCAACTTCTGAAAAGCCTCCACCTGATCGAGCAGATCGATCACCGACTGGGGCGCACCCTGCTCCTTCAGATAACCACTGAACGCCTTGCTGACCAGTTTCGGATCATCGCAAGTCTTACTCAGAATGCGCAGATCATGGATGGCCTGGCTGTGTTTGAACTCGGTCACCAACGACGCCAGCGAAATCATCGCAGTGACCATGTCCAGCTTGCCCAACTGACCGTTTTGCGCCACGTGACTGGAAACACCCTGTAACAGCCCCATGGCCGATTTGGCCTTGTTCTTGAAATCGCTCATTGCCTGATCGACACGAGGCTTGATCCATTTGCCGGTACATACTTCTTCCGGATTGTAATGTTTGGCGCAACCACCAAGCAGCAGCGCAGTCACCAACACAACATGGAAAACAAATCGGTTCATGCTATTAACCGGGCTCGAGATCTGCCCGCGCCCAAACCTCCTGAGTGACTTGATTTACACTAACCCGCGCTGGCCACAAGAAAACCATGAAAATATAGAGGTTTTTCCAGTGACCATCGAATTTCCGGACTATTTTCCTTGATATAGATTAAAAAACCATGGCGTCAGGCCACGTATATTGTCCCATCAAATCAAACCTACAACCACCAAGAAACATCGTGTCCGCCAGACCCATGACTTTATCGACCCGATCCCGAATCCGTGCACCAACTTCCTGCACCCGCTGTGCCATTCGCCAGCAAGCCTTGTTCCAGGGCGTTCCCTACGGGCGCCTGGAATGGACACAGCAATACCGCGAAATGCAGCTGCAAGTACAACCGCGCAAGCTGATCTACCTGGAGAAAACACGCCCGACACATGCCTACACCCTGTTCAGTGGCTGGGCCGTTCTGTACAAAACGCTGGACAATGGCAAACGCCAGATATTGAGAATTGCCCTTCCAGGCGACTTGCTGGGCTTCCAGGTTGGCAGTGACGGCCTGAGCACCCACAGTGCCGAAAGTATCACAGCCACCACCTTGTGTGCCTTTCCATCCGAAAAAATCGCCGAAATGTTGAGCGAGCAACCCGAAATCGCCAGCCGACTGGTGGAATTGAGTGCCCGTGACATGGCCATCTGCCAGCAACACCTCGTCTGTGCCAGCAAACGCGATGCCCGCGAAAAAATCGCCTACCTGTTCATGGAGACACTCTACCGTGTTCGCCGCCAAGCACCCGGCGACTACAACGCCGAAGACAACTCCATCTTCTTCCCGGTCACCCAAGAAGACCTCGGAGACACCGTTGGCCTGACCAACGTCCACGTCAATCGAACCGTTCGACAACTCACCGCAGAAGGTATCCTCAAATGCCAGCACCGCCGCCTCACTGTACTGGACGAGGAAAAACTGGGCGATATTGCCCAATTCGACATCAGCATGCTGGATACCCATCCACTATTGACCGCGGATCACTGAGCAACCTGCCACTGGAACCACAAGGGATTTCGTTCGGTCGGAAATACAGCCTGACCGAGTGAACACCAGTCAGCGCGCCGCATCAGGCGGTCTCAATCGCGATTCGATCAAATGCGGGCCAGCTCACCCACCGGTAGACGACATGAACCGGACCACCTGCTCCGGCTTCTCCCTGAACTCATGCTTCATGGGTTTCAGCGCCAGCGCCTCGACGATCGCTGCCTGCAACTCTGCCTGCGTCGCGCCATCCCGCAACAGCGGTCGCAACGGATAACTGTTCTCCTGCCCCAGACAAAGATACAGCACCCCATCGACCGATAACCGAACCCGATTGCAGGTCTCGCAAAAATGCTGTGAAATCGGCGTAATGAATCCGATATGCAAATCGGAACCCTCGACACGAAAATAACGCGCCGGCCCACCCCCTTTCATCACACTCGGCGTCAACGGAAACCGCGCCTCCAACTGACGCCGCACCACCGTCAAATCCAGATACTGATGACTGGCGTTACGTCCCGTATCACCCACCGGCATCGTCTCAATAAAACGCAGGCTGAACCCATGTTCGGCACAAAACTCGACCATATCGACGAACTCATCGTCATTGACACCTTTCATCGCCACCATATTGATCTTGATGGGGTGAAAGCCAACCGACCTCGCGACCATCAAACCCTCGATCACCCGGTCGAACTGCCCGCTTCCGGTGATCTCCAGAAAACGATCCGCCCGCAACGTATCCAGACTCACATTCAAACGCCCAACCCCGGCCTTGAACAATCGTTCCGCCTGCTCCGCCAGCAACACCGCATTGGTACTCAGAGAAATATCCTCCGCACCCGGCAAAGCTGAAAGCCTGGCTGCCAAATGATCCAACCCCCTGCGCGCCAAAGGCTCACCACCAGTCAAACGAATGCGGCGAACCCCCAACGCCGTAAACGCACGCATGACACGCTCGACCTCTTCATAGGAAAGATAGTCCTCGCGCGACTCAAAACCTCTAAACCCCTTGGGCAAACAATAAAAGCAACGCAAATTACAGCGATCCGTCACCGACACCCGCACATAGTCGATACGACGACCAAAAGGATCAACCAACGAATTCGAAACACTCATGGCAACCTATACTACGCTCCCACCCAGCCAAATTCCACGCAACCCCACACAATGAAATGAGAAATTGGATGACGCTTCTCTGGCCCGTCATCACAGAACCACCAAACACCTAACCCGAATTTCTCACAGGGTCGCGTAGCGAGGCTGTTCAAGGTGGTGTGATGGCTGATGTATCGAACCCAAAATCCTCACCGGCGCTCTACTGCGGCCTGTCACTGCGGGGATGCGAGGGTTGGAAGAACATCCATGCTCGAATATCATGACCGACCGCCATACAAACCAACTCGCATGCACTATTCCGGCCACCTTCACAAAATGCACAGCCAACTCGCCGATCCGGTTCAATACAGCCTCCAGTTCGGCGACCAGACGATCGACCTGACCAACGCCGTCGGCACACAAATCCACCTGTGCCACAGCGGCGCGATCCACTGCATCCACTGCGGCCGCAAAACCAGCAAAAGCTTCAACCAGGGCTATTGCTACCCCTGTTTTCGCAGACTGGCACAATGCGACCTGTGCATCGTCAAACCTGAACAATGCCACTTCGACCAAGGCACCTGCCGCGAACCCGAATGGGGCCAGGCCAACTGCTTCCAACCCCACTACGTCTATCTTGCCAACGCTTCTGGCATCAAAGTCGGCATCACCCGTGCCAGCCAAATCCCCACCCGCTGGATCGACCAGGGCGCCAGCGCTGCCCTCCCCATCATCCGGGTACAAAACCGCAAACACTCCGGCCTGATCGAAGTCGCCTTCAAGCAACATGTTGCCGACAAAACCCAATGGCAAAAAATGCTCAAAGGTCCCGCCGAGCCTGTCGATCTGCCCGCCGCCCGCGACCAACTGATCGAACGACTCATGCCGGAACTGGAAAACCTGGCAACCGACCACAAACTCCCCGCCATCGACTACCTGGACGACCAATCCGCGACCGAAATTCATTACCCCGTCACGGAATATCCACAAACGGTTCGCTCACTCAACCTCGACAAAACCCCCGACATCCAGGGAAAACTCATGGGTATCAAAGGGCAATACCTCATTCTCGATCGTGGCGTCATCAACCTGCGCAAATTCGCCGGTTACGAAGTCAGCCTCGACATCGGTTGATCTTCACACCACGCGTTCGACAAACCAGAACCCGCCGACAAAAAAGATCACCACCGACAACGCGCGGGCCACGGCGAACTCCAGCTTCCGCCCCAACACGTGATGCAACAACGGAAAGACTGGCGCCACGACAATCAACTGACCGGCCTCCACCCCCAGATTGAACAGCAACAACGCCGCTGGCAACTCACTGCCAAGCCCGATTTCCCGCAAGATGTAAGAAAAACCGAAACCATGAATCAGGCCAAAGCCAAACGCAATCGCCAACCGGCGCCGCCACGGCGTCACAAATGGCTCACCGGCATGATACCGGCGTAATTCCCAAAGATTCTCTACCGCAACATAGACGATGCTCAACGCAATCATCGATTCGACGAAGCGTGCCGGCAGCACCACGATATTGAGTACCGACAACGCCAATGTCATTGAATGCGCCAGCGTAAATGCCGTGATCAGCGCCGCCAATTCACGAAAACGGAGCGGCAACAACAATAAACCAACCAGAAACAGAATATGATCAGCACCGGTCAGGATGTGGCGAATACCGAGCGGAAAATAACCTGCTGCCTGGCGCAACGCCTTGAAAAACGGCTGACCTGGCTCATCCTTGAACTCGAAATCCTTGTCCGGCAACTGCTTGCCCCACACCTTGAGCATGAATGCCACCGGAAACTCGACATGGCGATGGTGCGCATCGAAAGTGTCCCCCGAATGCTCCCCGGCAACCAGCAGACGAACAAAATTCTGGTGATTCGGAAAACCTTCAGTGAACAAACGATAATCGATCGACAGCTTGTCGATTTCGGCATCGCAGTGAAACAGCAGACCAAACTGCCAGGAACCGATATCCTCGAGTGAGCGCTGCCGCACCGGTGCCAGCCGACATGGCTGCTGGTTGTTGCGGACTTCGAACGCCCCTCGCACCAGCGATTTGCGCGACGGATCATCGACCGCTCCCACCTTTTCCAGCAACGACTGGGGCACGGTGAATACCAACAAAACCCCTGAATGTCCCACCTGCACGCTGGTATCCGTGACACCCGCCTTGTGAGCAAACGAAACCGGGCTTGCCAACACAAGCATCAACAACAGAAAAAAAGCCTTCATGAAAATCCCTGCCTCTTTGTTCTATCCATATCGACTGTCCGGAGACAATCGGCAAACATGCGTCATCCGCCGGCATCCAGCGCCTGAAGGATAACTGTATAAACATCCATCTCTGCATGCCGACCGACCAGGCAATCGACATCGCCATAACCTGGCAGCCAATGATAGCGCCAACCCCGATCAGCCGCCTCGCTCATCCGCTGCGTCAGAACCGCCCGTGCCGTGCCGATCCCCAGCCTCGGATGTTCAGCGCCAACAATGAACGCTACAGGCATCGATGGCCAGGCCGATTGTAGCCGCTCCCAGGTCATTGGCTCGAAAGCCTTGGTGGGTAACAAGCTTTCCGACAACAGACCGTCCAGGCTGGCACGCGTCGCGGCATTGAGGTTCCCATCCATATAATAAAAGGGCCGGTCCATCGGATGCATCCCGTCATTCATCAACAAACTGTTCATGCCCACCGCCACCATCAGTGCCACCTCCCCATCCACACAGCCCAGAGCCATCGCCGCCGCCTCTCCATCGGCGACAACCGACGGTCGTGAAACACCAGCAGCACGACGCAGCCAGTTCAACGCCCGACGATAACCCGCCAGCCATTGCGGCGCCGCAGTCGTACCAACACCCGCCATACCGAGCACCCACACATCGAACCCCTCCCGACAGAGAAACTCGACCAGATTGGTATGCACCGTATCCAGCGTGAACAGCCGATCGGAAGCCGAGGGCCGATGCAGCAACAACACGACACCGCGCGAGCCACCCGAAAAATGTTGCAAGCGCAACGTATGATCGTCACAAGCCAGATAGTGGACAGCTGGCGGTGACACCCGCAGCGCACGACGATAGCGGGGCGGCTGCCCGCCGAACCGACCATCACCCTCGATCCGTCCATAGACCGATGCCAGTTCACCAAACATCAGTCGGCCGGCACGCGCCAGATAACCCAATCGTTCCCGGGCAGTCGCAGCACCGAAAACACTCATCCCCGCCAGTTCACGCACCAGCTCGCCGGGATCGATCTCCATCACCCCATTCCCCGCCTCTGCCGCCGAATCAGCCGGGCGAATGGTAAACGGCATTCGCGCCCCTCCGGTCCAGGCACGTTCATCCGGCTGCTGACAGACCAGCCGATGGCCCTCGAACAACCACTTGCCACCGTGCCCATCATTCAACATCCCCCGATAGATGAATGCCGCGATGCCATCCTCAGCCGACTCACGCGAAATCTCTCCCGCCACCAACGACAATGGCTCAGCCGACAGCGCCGGCGCAATGACCTGCCCCGTAAAACGCATCTCCGGCTCGGGCGTTGCCAGTTGCGCAACCTCGACGACCCAGTTCGCCTCGATCATGTAACCATGATCACGCCCCGTCTCCGCAGCCAGCTCACAATCCGCCTCAGCGCCCGATTCGGGCAACCAAAAACCGCTCAGACGCTGCGGCATGCAAACTCGGGGAGATGCACGTTCCAGCCGCACACCATAGACTGGCGGCGCTTCATCGATCGTCCACCCTCGGGAGCGGGCAAACAGCCGTATATTCCTTTCCGCCAGCGCGGTGATCGTCAACATCGGCCCAACCCCCAAAGACATCGGTATCAGCGAACCATCGGCCACCAGCAAACCCTCATGAACCGCCGTACCCGTCTGGCCACAGAACACCTCGCCCCGATGATTGGTGACGCCATCTTCCGCGCACTCCGCCATCACACAGCCACCCAGTGGATGCATACTCACCATCGGCGACAACTGCCGGGCGTGCCAGCGAATCCGCGAACGATAGGTCGCACCATTCGCGCGTGCCGCCCGCGCCAACACCGCATCGATCGAGTCGAAAACCGACTCCGCCTGCAACCCCGGCCAATCGATGACCAGACGATCATCTTCCAGCCGAATTTCCCCCGCCGCGCTGTCATGCCCCGTGGCGAAAAAAAACTGCGTCCGCGCCAATGCCCCCCGCCGACTCATCCACTGCCGCGCCAGCCGCTCCGCAATGCGCCTGCCCAGGCCCGTCAACCAACGCCGTCCATCCCCACCCTGATACGCACCAGTCAACGACAGTGTCGCCGGTGCTGCCAACGCGGCGGGCAATGCCAAATCATGAACCACCAACTGCCGCATCAGTGCCCGTCCCGGACGCAAATCCAGTACACCACCAAAGGCGGGGCCTCCCGGTGACGATGCATCATCACCATCCGCCACATCGACAGCCACGGAATGAACCATCCTGTCCCCTTTCCAGGCTACTCCGACGAGATTGCCATTACCGGAAAAATGCCGCCCCAACCGATCCGACAGACTCAGGCCATGCTGCCGCGAACGCAGCAAGATCTCCGTCGTACCCAACGTCCCCGCCGCCAGCACCACACAATCCGCCGTCACAAACTGCTCATCCGCACGCCCGCGGAAACCCGGCTCGCTGGTCACTGGCACAAAATACACCCGCCAACGCTTGCCATCGAAGGTCCGTTCCACCCGCCGTACCTCGATGCCGGTAAACACATCCGCGCCATACTGCCAGGCATCATGCAGATACGTCCGCGCCACCGTATTGGTCGAATCCACCGGACAACCCGTCAAGCAGTCCCCACAACGCTGACACGCCGCCTGCTGCTGCCCAAAGGCATTCAAACGACGCTCCACCGCGATCGCCACCTCCGGTGCCACCGCCCGCGTCCCCAGCGCCGCCGCCGAACGCTCCAGCGCCTCCCAGCGCCGCGAAGCTGGAGCGCGGGCCGGGAAAGGCGCGGCCTCCAACCATGCACGCGCCCGCTCGAAGCCCTCGCGCAAACCACCCTCCAAATCCTCCACCAGTGCCGACGGCCATAGCGGCTGACTGAACACCTCCGCATCCGGCTCCATCGCCACCTGTCCCCCCACCAGTGAACCGCCCCCCAAACCCCAACCATTCAACACCGTCACATCCTTGCCCAGATGACAATCGAACAACCCCTGCGATGCCCCGGACTCCCGAACCTCCCCCACCTCATGACGCAGATGAACATGCTCCATCACCGCCTCTCCATGCGGCAACCCCGCCGCTGGCCATTCACCACCTCGCTCCAGCACAGACACCGACACCCCCGCGCGAGCCAGCCGCGACGCCGCCACACCACCGCCATAACCACTGCCTACCACCACCACCGAATATTCCGAGCCGAGTGCTTCCAGCGGCGAAGAAAGGCGCATCAGGCAGCTCCCGCCTTACATCGTCGACAAGCGGAAAAACCCAAACGTATCAGTGAAATACCGAAATAATGATCACGCATCTTTCGATTGTATCAGATCACCTTCAACCACCGGCACGCTACTGGCGCCACCACGGAACAGCTCTGCAGCCGGGCGTCATGCGCGGATAGAAGCCTGCACCCGCACGCGATGAGCCAATCCCGGATTGCTACCACCCAATGTGGCACGGTGAGGGCATCCCCGGCTATAGGGCTATTTCGGAGCGCTCCGGTAGCCAATCGGGCGTTCTTGGGCGTCGGCCGCAGGGAAGCTGCCGTCAGGCTCACAGTGACGTATCCACGCCCCGGATCGCGGAGGTCAGAAGAAGGTCAAAACGCAATAACGCAAGCCTGACCCCCGCCTGCCGAGTGGTTGTCAGAATCCGCCTCTGCAGTAGGGATGCGTACCCAAAGTCGACCCTTTCCGATAGAATCCGCAAACCTGAACGCCAGCGAACTACCCTTCGCCAACGAACGCCACCCAAACCCGACAACCCAGCAGGAACACAACGTGGACTTTCTCCCAGTCTTCATGAACATCCGGGATCGCGACTGCCTCGTCGTCGGCGGTGGCAGCGTCGCCGCCCGCAAGGCCGCCATGCTCGCCTCCTGCGGTGGCCGCATCACCATCGTCGCCCCCGAACTGTGTGACGACATCGAAGCGCACACCGCCAGCGGCGAATACACCCACATTCCGCGCCCATTCGAGGCCAGTGACCTGGACGGCAAAACCCTCGTCATCGCCGCTACCGACGACGAACACACCAATCGGCAAGTCTCAGAACTGGCCAAAGCCCGCAACCTGCCCGTCAACGTCGTCGATGCCCCTGCGCTGTGCAGCTTCATCATGCCCTCCATCGTCGACCGCTCACCGATGCAGATCGCCATCTCCACCGGCGGCGCCTCTCCGGTACTGGCCCGTATGCTGCGCACCCACCTCGAAAGCAGCATCCCCATCGCCTACGGCAAACTCGCCGCCCTCGTCGAAGATTATCGCCAGGCCGTCAAAGACGCCTTCCCCAGCGTCGAACAACGCCGCATCTTCTGGGAAGACGTACTCGAAGGCCCGATCGCCGAACTGGTATTCGCCGGCAAGG
>Ga0256841_1003120_pt1 | contig 12607 bp, 5 predicted proteins | sample 356308metaG_FD_185971 | JGI IMG/M metagenome (GOLD analysis project Ga0256841, IMG submission 185971) | Hydrothermal vent microbial communities from Mid Atlantic Ridge, Atlantic Ocean - 356-308 | ecosystem: Environmental > Aquatic > Marine > Hydrothermal vents | place: Atlantic Ocean: Mid...
GCTTGCTCTAAAAGAACAATCAAGATTTTTTTGCCTCTAGACGCTGTTTCCGGTGTTGAAAGGCGTGTAACCATTCCGTTTTCCTACTGTATGGGTCCAATTCGGATAAAACCGCAATATCCTCCAGAGCCCGTCGGGTATTTTCCAGTGCTTTTCTATAATCTTTGGCGATATGTTCGTAATATTTTGCCGACTCCTCCAGAGCTACGAACAGATAGTCTTTACTAGCCTGTAATTCTTCCCAAAGCAACACGGCCTCATCCCATCGGGCTGATCTTTTTAGAAGAAAACTCTTCCATAACAGCAATTTATACGGTACGCGACCATAGCGTTCTTGAAAGATGCCGGCAATGTGATCCAGATAGGAAAGATTCCTCCGTTCATAGGATAGGCCTGCAAGGCGCAGTAAAGCACGGTCATCCAGGATTTCCGGCTTTTCTTCCACCCGATGTAATTGCAATAGAAGTTCGACCAGTGAAACGATGTCGAGATAATTATGTTCGATGATCCGCTGCATATCATGGATCACTCCCATATGAATAAAATTAAAATAGGCCTGGGGAATGAGACTTCCCGGGATATCGCTTGATCTTGTTCGTTGCAATACCTGCGTTTCAATGGTGTTCAAATTGCAAGATTCAAAACTATCTTTCCACAAACGCCGGGCAAGATGCAATAAATCGAGGTGATTAAAATGATGCCATTCTATGTCTAGTCGATTTAATATGAATCGGCTCTTTAATAAAGGTAAATCGTATGATTTTCCATTGTACGAGATAAAATATTCAAAATTTTCAAAAAAAGGTATCAGTTCTTTAAACACGGAATATTCCCGCCCGAAATCCGGAAGCAGATATTGACGTACTTCGAAAGTATCCGATGTAAAATATCCGAAACCCTGCAAAAATGGAAAAGTACCTGCGCCTCCGGCCAGACCGGTTGTTTCCAAATCAAAGAAAAGACATCTATGCAGGGGAATGGAATCGGAAAACGGTTGGCGATCCAGGAAGTGGAATTTAACTTCAGCTAATGCATGATCCTTCGCAGTTAGATTATAGGGTCGGACGATCTTTAAATAAGGTGCTTCCGGGTCACAGATTTCAGCCTGAAAGTGTTGTTGCAAAGCATGTAAGGAGGCCGGAATCTTAAGATCCTTAGCGCTTGTCTCGACCTTTGCCCCTGGTGTTGAATTCCGATAGTATTTTAACTTTTCATTAATATCCATTTTACGCCGAATTTAATCGTCAAGATGAAGCTGTTGCAAGATTTTAACAGCGCTTTCTTTACCGAACATTCCCCCTTCGAGTGTTGGCCCGGTACAGCTCGGACATCCGTGACTACAGGGGCAAGCGGTGATGTGATCCAAAACCGCCTTCAGAACCCGACGGTCGATATGAAATAATTTTTTACTTAGCCCTACTCCTCCCTGAAATTTGTCGTAGACATAGATAGTCAGCTTGTGAGTAAAAGGATCACTGACCCTGGGAATAACCGCTATATCGGAAACATCACACATGATATATAACGGAATCAGGTTTTGCAGAGTGTACGCAACGCCTTGCAGGCCTTCACCGATAACGGATTCTTTAAAATAGGGATCGATAAACAGGTCTTGCGGAAAGGTCCACCACAAAGAGGTGGTTTGCATTTCCTGTTCCGGAAGATAGACACGTCCCATACCTATATTCTCGTGAGTATGAAATTTTACCTTTTTAAATCCGGTCGTCACACGTGTAACCGCTACTTCACCGAAAAATTTCTGTAGACCGTCTGCGGCTGGGGGTTCTTCCTGCAGAATATCGAGTATTTTTAAATCGGTCTTGGTGATCGCATCTGTATAGTGATCCACATGGACCTGATGCACATACGCTTTCTTTTCATCCCAGTCCAGTTCATCCACATGATATTGAATACTGTTATGCATGTAAATGGCATCCGTATGCACCAATTCCGGCGCTGAGAAGAGGTCTACTTCCCCGATTACATTGGACTCGTGGCCGGTGGTATTAATGATTACCACATTTTCCGCAGCGCTACTGCGCAGACTTACTTCATCGGCAGGATAAATTTCCCGCATCCAAAAATATTTTCCGTCCGTTTTCCTTAAAACCCGCTGATCGACCAGAAAATCAAGTAAATGAGCAGTGATATCCGGGCTGAACACTTCGCCCTCTTCGAAGGGCAATTCGAAGGCCGCACATTTGAGATGACTCATTAAAATAGGTAAATTCTCACGATCAATCTGAGCCGTTTCCGGATTTTTATGGAAAAAATAGTCGGGGTGTTCGATTATATATTGATCCAGAGGAGAGCTGGAAGCTACCAGAATCGTTAAACTGGTACTTTGTCTTCTGCCTGCTCTTCCCGATTGTTGCCAGGTACTGGCCACCGAGCCCGGATAGCCGGCCATTATGCTCACATCCAATTGACCGATGTCTATCCCCAGTTCCAGGGCGTTCGTGCTCACCACGACCTGAATAGAGCCTTCTTTAAGCCCTTTCTCAATCTTACGTCGTTCGCGGGGTAAATAACCACCCCGATAGCCCCGGATGCGCTCCGGATTAATCTTCAGCTGCCTGGCTACCTCACGTATATAGGTAACCAGGATTTCTACGCGCAGTCTGCTGCGTGCAAACACAATGATTTGCACTCCTGTGGGCAATATTTTCCTCATTATTTGCCGGACTTCCGAAACAACGGATCGACGCAGACCAAGTTCCGAATTCACTACGGGGGGATTATAAAAAAGAAAATGTTTCTCCCCTCCCGGTGCGCCGTTATTATCGATCAGAACCACTTCTTCTTCGATAATTTTTTCAGCTAATTCTTTGGGATTGGCAATGGTGGCACTGGCACAAATAAATTGGGGGTCACTGCCATAAAAGCGGGCAACCCGTTTTAAGCGCCGGATTACATTGGCAAGATGGCTGCCGAATATGCCGCGATAAGCGTGAATTTCATCCAATACGATAAATTTCAGGTTCTCGAACAACTTGATCCATAAAGTATGATGGGGCAGAATGCCCTGGTGCAGCATGTCGGGATTGGTCACCACAATATGTCCGGCAGAACGGATGGTTCGCCTGACATCGGCCGGTGTGTCGCCGTCAAAAGTGAACGTTTTGATATCAGCCTTTAACAAAGTTACCAATTCCTGGGCTTCGTGCACCTGATCCTGGGAAAGCGCTTTTGTGGGAAAGAGGTAGATCGCCCTGGCCTGCGGATGCTGCAGAATATATTCGAAGACCGGTAAATTGTAGCTGAGTGTTTTTCCGGATGCGGTTGGGGTCACCAGAACGATATTGTTTCCCTGACTTACCTGTTCATACGCCGAAAGCTGGTGGGAATAGAGACGATGAATACCCTTTTTTCCTAAGGCCTCTGTTAATCTGGGATCGATGCTCCGGGGGAATTCTTGTTCAGAGGATGGATGAGCCGGAAACACCATCCACTTAGTCAATTGTTTTTGGAAGTCGCTGTCATCCGAAAGATAATCGATGAGTTGTGGTAAATTCATACGAAAAAAGCCTTTAGATTTTTGTTTAAAGAATGAGGATTACTTTCTAAGCAATTTACAAATTAATTGTATGAGTTGAAAGTTTGGGATTTTATATTTCGGCTCTACCGGGGTTCTTGTGAAGCCATATATTAACTGAAGACGGATAAAAGGAATGAACCAATTTTTTATTGTTTTGTTCATCTTGTATATAAAAACAATAGTATCCGAAGGATACGAATATGAGTAGCCACAGGCGGAGCCTGTGGTAAAGCGGAAAAAGCGAGCGTGACGCTGAAGGCGTCGAATTTGGGACACAGAGCATTCTAACGAAATAGGAGACCCTATATGTTGAAAGGCCTGGTTTATTTTACCGCTTTGCGGTAACCCTATTCGGTTACATCTTGCCCACAGGCTTCGCTCCTACCCGGCGGCTGACGGGTGTGGCTACTCATATTACATCACTTCGTGATGATTTAAAGATAAGGTGTGAATTAAATCCAATTTTTTAGAAAAATGATTTAAGGATGCGGCGTTTAACCACAAAAAACCCGGTAGAGCCTATATTTCAGGGGAGGATGAAATATTCAAAGAGTGTAAAATCACGCCGGATTTTTAAAGCTGAGTGAAAAGGGTAGATCATTTCGACCGCATACCGTAAAAGCGGATTGAAGAGGAAAATCTGCAACAATGGGAACAATTCCAATAGCGGATTCTTAAACTCGCTTCGCCCACCGGGAATGACCTTAAATAGTATGAAAGACCAAGCCCATGTATGCTATTGAATCGGCTAAAAATCGGGTTCATTCGGGACTATTAAATTTTTTCCCAACTCAGCGTTTTTATACAGCCTCTATCTTGAGGGACAGAGATTAGTAACCGTTTACATAGCCCGGTCGATACGGCTGATCAAATCGGAAATGGTAATCGGCGGAGCCTTCTGCGAGAGATCCATGATAAAAATATCATAATTCCCGTCACGGTTGGAATGGAAAATCACCTTTTGTCCGTCCGGCGAAAAAGAGGGATTCAAGTCATCGGCCGGGTTGGCAGTCAACCGTTGCTGGGCGGAACCGTCGCTGTTCATCATATATAGTTCATAGTTTCCATCACGATCGGAAAAGAAGACAATCTTTTCATTAGAAGAAGAAATCTCCGGAGCCACATCGTTTGCTTTTGGGGTAAATGTAATTTGGCGTACCTTCTGACCTTTGAAATCGGTTTGGTAAATAGCATAATAGCCGCTGCGATCGGAATCAAAATAGATCGTGCCGTCTTCTTCGGTACTGCCCGGTGCAATACAGGGGTTCCCGTCATTAAACTCACCTTCGGACAGTTGCAACTGAAAGCGACCATCCCGTTCCATAACGAAGATATGACCGAACAACTGATAGAAAGGTACATCCCTCAAATCACTGCGTGTAGAGACGAAGGTGATATAATTCCCATCTGCAGAATATCTCGGCGCCCAGTCATCCGATCCGTTCGTGGTTAAATTAATCTGGCGATGATCATTTAGCCCCATGATATAAATATCACGTCGTTTTTGGTTAAAATCCACGTCACGGTGATCTTCCATGGTAGAAGTGTAAACTATTTTCCGACCGTCCGGAGAAAATTCGGGATTTTCTTCCTGAGCCGGAGTGGCTACCAAAGGTTTGGAAGCTTGCGTTTCCATATCATATTCGAATATATCCCAATTTCCATTTTGATCCGATTGGTAGATAATTTTTTTACCGTCTGCAGAGAAATTTGCAAAGCCTTCCTGAGCCGGAGTACCGATCACTTTTGTAACCTGAAAGACATCGACGAATTGCGGTGCAATACGATCCAGGTAATCCATACCGCTGGGGCTTTGTAAAACTTCCTTATAGGCCTGATATGCTTTTTCTTTCTGGCCGTTGGCCAGGGCAATTTGTGCGTAGAGATAGCGGGATTCGGCATCATTAGGGTCGATGGCAAAGCCTTTTTCCAGAACTTTCATGGCTTCCACATTAAATCCGTTCTCGTGATAAACCGTGGCCAACTGACGGCGGTATCCAAGATTATTCGGGTTTTTTTCCACTTGTTTTTGCAGGGCGTCAATCTGGGCCTGAAGCTGTTCGTTCTGTACTTTAACTACCGGTCCTTCCGAACCTTTTCTGGATCCGGCGCATGCTGCCAGAAAGAGAGCCAGACCGGCAATAAACAGGTAATGGATCAATGTTCGCATGATCACTCCTTATTGAATCTGTTTTATTCGCTTTTGTGCTTCTTTTTTCAAAACAAGATCGATTCCCGGACGTCGAACGATTTCCCGGTACATACGCACTGCATCGGAGGTGCGTCCGAGTTTTTCATAACACTGGCCGGCATAGTAAAGCGCACTGGCTTCCCATTGTAATTTGGTCTTCTTGGAAAGTAATGGAATTTTTACATATTCCGCAATAGCATTTTCATACTGGCCGGCTTTCATCAAGGCGTCGCCGATATAGAATTGTATCTCCGGTTCACGGTCGGCGTCTGCTTCCAGCTTTATTTTTTTTAAATAATCTACTGCATTTTGATATTGATTCAAATTTATATAAGCTCTGGCAATGATAATCTTTTTATCGAGAACATCCGCAGCCTGCGGAAATTCTTCAATATATTTTCTGGCCAGTCCCTGAGCTGCATCCCAAAATCCGGTTAAGGTATAGGTTTTAATCAGATTGGACAGGATATTTTGAGTAAGCTGTTCATCCCGGCTCCCTTTCAGGGCATTTTTAAACATGGTAATGGCATTATCGTATTTCTCACCGCGGAAATACAGATTACCAAGAGTATTTAAGGCCGCAGGCAACTGATTACTGCGGGGATGATTCTGATAGAAGGTACTCAAAATTTTAAAAGCATCCTCAACTTTGTTTAGTGTTATATAGGTCAACGCCAGATAATAATCGGCATCATCCACATATTCGGTAGATTTATACTTTTTCTTTACCTCTTTAAAAAATTTTATAGCCCGATTAAAATTTTTATTTTTCCGGTTATATTGTCCATATTCCAACACAAAGGCCGCCAAATGGTTTTTTGAACTGAGTCCGGACTTTTTAAAACGTTGAACAGCCGATTTACTTTCCTTGAGCTTACCGGAGCGAATCAGGGATATGATATATTTTTCATAAAATTCTGCTTTCGGCTTTTTCCCTGTTTTCATCCTGGTCAGATCCCGGTACATGGCAGCCGCTTTATCATATTCTTTTTGATCAAAATAAATCCTGGCCAGGTTCGCTTTTGCCGAACGATACAAGGCGGTATCTGCAGAGCTTACATTTAAAAAATTAGCCACAGCGAGATTTTTCTGCCCGGTGCGGGCATATATTTCTCCGAGATTATATCGTATATGAGAAAGGATAACAGGGTCTTTTCCGGAACGCAGATACAGGTTATAATATTGCAAAGCAGATTTAAAACGGCCCGTGTTTTGATAAGAGGCCGCCAAATAAAACAGATTTTCCAACCCGAAACCGGAAGAAAATTCCGAATGAAGGACAAGATCATTTAAAAAAGGAGTGTTGACTTTTTCTTTCAGATACTGAATGGCCTGCTCATATTTTCCTTCTTTGAAATAGAGAGGGCCGATCTTGTCTCCGGCTTCTTCGGCCAGCCAGGTATATTCATATTGTCTGATAAGCTTATTGTATAATTGAAGAGCAGCATGATACTGTTTATTCTGTTCGTAAAATTTGGCTACTTCCTGTAAGGCCGAAGCCGCTACGGGCGACATGGGATAGTTTAATGCAATTTCTTTGTAATCGGCAATAGCCTGTTGCTCATCCGTTGATTGAAGTAGATGCGCATAATGATACAAATTCCCGGCATAATCCGATGAATTTTTATATTCGGTAAGCAGTAATTTAAAATATTTCATTGAATCCTTCAGATGTTTCCGGCTGAACGATAAATCAACGGCCAGGGTCTGATACCACTTTTCTTTGGATACGCTCTGCGGATACTCCTTAATGAGTCGTTCGATGTAATTTTTTTCCTGATCGTCAGAAAGAGAATCGTTGCTCATCATGGCTTTGATTAACCCCCATGAGGCTTCATCAGGAGCCGAACAGGTCTTGGCCGCTTTCAGTGCTTCTTTAAATTCATCTCTGGCCAGATTAATGTACTCATTGACAGCATTGCTCGTCAATCCGTCCGCCTCGGAAAGGGTTAAATAAATCTTGCCGAGAGAAAGATGAATATCACCTCTATGCAGTGAATCCGTTCGTAAGGCTCTTTTTAATAATTGTTCGGCCTTGTCGAAATTTTTAAGATTATCCATATAAATTTTAGCCAAAGCGAACTGAGCTTCCGCCTTATTGTTTTGATCTAAATACTCGGCAAAAAGGTTAGCCATGGAATAAAGGGCCTGATTCAGGTCCGTAATTTTGAAAGTAATCAGTTGATGGCGGTGTTCCAGGGCTTGTTGATAATATTGAGACGAAGCGAAATCACTGATGATCTGATCGTAAAAGGTTAAACTTTGCTCATACTTATGAAGATGTTCATAGGCCAGGGCTCTGTAAAATAACAAATCGTCTTTCCATTGCAAGGGCAGAGACAACGCTGCCGGAGTCTGGATCAGGCGGATCATCTCCCCCCATTCTCCCTCCTCTTTCAGAAGTTTAAACAGGGTTATGATGTTCTGGTCGTACAGATGATCCGTATCGACCAAGTTTAGGGTTTGTTTTAATTCCCCTATGGCCTGTTTCCTTTTATCGGATTGTATCAGCCAGTTAATATACAAGCGTTGCAAATAGGGATAAACGGCCAGATTTTTAATGCTTTTCCGTCCAATCAGGGTCTGAAGGGTTTCTTCCGACTTTTCTTTTAGACCCTGATGCCATTCGGAAAGAGCCGTTTTGAGTTGAAATATAGTGCGTAGGGAATCGGAAGTAGTAAGGAGCGTCGCTTCTCTATACAACTTTTCTGCGAGCGCATACTTCTTTTGCAGATAATCGGTATCTCCTCCCAGCTCTTTAGCCCGTTGTTTGGAAAGAGAATCCGTTAAGACCTTACTATACTTATTCAGAATTTTATTCGCCTGATTATATTCCTGGTTCAGGATGTAGAGTTCACTCAGGGTTAGAACGGCATCATTTACGATCGATGTCTTCGGATATTCATTTAACACCGTCAGAATTTTTTGACGGGCATCGGAATTTCGGCCCTGCACCATGGCTAAGCGCCCCAATATAAAAAAGGCCTCGGCCTTGCTGTCATCATCGGCAGCACTTTTAATGATATGATCCGCAAAGGTTAACGCCTTTTCATAATTCTTTAATGTGAAATAAGCCTCTGCGATGCGAACCATGGCCGGAAAATAATAAGAGCTTTCATGGTAGCGGCTTAAAATCATATTAAAAGAAGAAATAGCCCGGTTCGGATGTTTGTTTTGTAAAAATAACTTTCCCGCCTCATAGAGTCCCTGAGGTGCCAGAGTATCTTTTGGATATAACAAATAGATGGTTTCAAATGATTTTATGGCGCTTTGTGTATCCCCCAGGCGTAAATCACACTCTCCCACTTTAAACCAGCTTTCGGCTGCATGACGGCTTTTGGCAAATTCCAGAGCCAATCCCTGAAACTGACTGCGGGCTTTATTAAACTCTTGTAATTTAAAATAGGATAGTCCGGCATAATATTTTGCCTCATCAAGTTTTGTACTGGAGGGATATGAATTATAGAATTGTAGAAATTGTTTGGCCGAGAGATCATAAAACTGCTGATTGTACAATTTTAAGGCATAGGAGAAATCATTGTTTTCCCGTTCCGACTGGGCATTTAGTACGATAGTTAAGGTGAGGATAAAGATGAAAATATATTTTAAAGTTTTCATAGGACTATCCATTTTAGTTCTATTCTTCAAGAGCTGAAAGGTTAGCATATTGTTTTACTAATTTTTTAATCAACTTATTTTCCTGAAATTGAACCGTAATTTTCATAGAATCACCACTTCCTTCTAAGCGAACTATTTTCCCTTTTCCAAATGTGGCATGATAGACAGGTTGTCCTACTTTGTAAAAAACGTCATCTGTATCCTGGGATTCCAGAGATGAAAAATAAGATTTAACGGCTGAGCGCCTGGCATTTTTGCCACGTTTTTTACGACCTTTTCCTGCGGCTTGTAAGCCATTTTTATAGATCATTAATTCGTTGGGAATTTCTCTTAAGAAGAGTGAAGGAGATACTTCCATCGGATTGCCGTATCTACGTAAACGATTGGCATAGCTTAAATAGAGATTCTTTTGAGCACGGGTCATGCCCACATAGAGTAAACGACGTTCTTCTTCCAGCTCATCAACATTTTCCATTGTCCGTTCCAGAGGGATCAGACCGTTTACCATTCCGGCAATAAAAACAACCGGAAATTCCAAACCCTTGGCTGCGTGCAGGGTCATTAAAGTCACGGAGTTTGTATCGGAATTCCATGTGTCCACGTCCGTTAAAAGACTGACTTCTTCCAAATAAGTAGCCAAATTAGCATCAACTTCATCCTTGCTGTGTTCATCCATGAATTGTTTAATACTGTTGAACAGCTCTTTAATATTTCCGATTCGTGTTTCACTCTCATAATGATCATATTCGGATTTATAGTGATGAATCAGCCCCGATTCGGAAGCCAGCGTCGAAGCCAGTTCCTCTGCCGATAATTCTCCCCGGAGTTCGATGAATTTCTGAATTAACTGCACAAATTCAACCACCCGGCTCTTCATGGCCGGGGAGATGGAAGCAATCTCTTCAATACGTTGCATGGCCGCGAACAGAGTAATGTTTTCTATCTCCGAGAATTTTTCAATTTTGCCTACCGTTGTTTCGCCGATACCCCGTAACGGGAAATTGATGATTCGTTTCAGGGAAATATTGTCGGCCGGATTTACGATCAATTTCAGATAGGCCAGAAGATCCTTTATCTCTTTACGATCATAAAATTTTGTTCCGCCGACTACCGTGTAAGATATAGCGTTGCGGCGCAGGGCATCTTCGATGATCCTGCTCTGGGCATTGGTTCGATAGAGAATGGCCATTTCATTAAATGAACGTTTTTTATTGTACATTTCCTCGTGGATTTGTTCCACAATGAATTTGGCTTCACCGACCTCATCCCCGGCAGAATAAAGGATAATTTTATCACCTGTTTCTTTGGCTGTCCAGAGATTTTTACCGATCCGGAATAAATTATTTTTAACAACGGAGTTGGCGGCATCCAAAATATTTCGATCCGAGCGATAGTTCTCTTCCAATTTAAAAGTCTGGGCTTCCGGATAATCTTTATGAAAATTAAGGATATTATTGATATCAGCCCCGCGCCAGCCATAAATGGACTGGTCCTCATCGCCCACTACGCAAATATTCTTGTGACCGTTGGTGATTTTTTGAGCAAAAAGATATTGTACGCGGTTCGTATCCTGATACTCATCAATCATTACATATTTAAATTTATCGGCATATTTTTGTTTAATATCCGGAAATTGATCAAACAACTCTAAAGGTTTCATCAATAAGTCGTCGAAATCAAAGGCATTACTCTCTTTCAGATATTTTTGGTAAGCCCGGTAGATATTGGGCATCATACGTTCCAAATCCGTTACCGCTTCATCAATGGTTTGATCCAGGTCTTCAGGGTATATAAACTGATTTTTAATACGTGACAGCCGGCTTTGAACCAGGCGTGGCGGAAATTGCTGCTGAGACATTCCTAAAGAGCTGAGCACCTTTTTGAGAGCCCGGACCTGATCATCTACATCGTAAATCGTAAAATTACGGGTATAACCGGCGTGTTCCGCTTCGATACGAAGAATACGGGCACACACACTATGGAAGGTACCGATCCATAAAGGGACCACGGCCGAATTCAGCAACTGCGCGATACGGCTCTTCATTTCATTGGCTGCTTTGTTCGTGAAGGTCACGGCTAATATTTGTGAAGGAAGTACTTTCTTTTCCTTAATTAAATAAGCGATTCGGTAAGTAAGCGTACGCGTTTTGCCGCTTCCGGCCCCTGCTAAAATAAGAATAGGCCCGTTTACCGCTTTTACGGCTTGTTGTTGAATTTCATTGAGATCATTAAATGGGAATGACATTATTTTACCTTAATTTAATCGGGCCCTTTTTTCGCGGGCCACCTTTCTTCTGATTTTGTTAAATGCTCGCTTGGCACGTAGATGTTCTGTCGCTGTCCGACAGAAAACATGTCCCCCGTCTCCACTGGCTACAAAGTATAGATATTTTGTGCGAGCGGGAAATAGTGCTGCGATTATGGAAGCCCGGCCCGGGTTGTTAATCGGTGCCGGAGGCAACCCGTAATGTAAATAGGTGTTATAGGGTGAATCGATCTTTAAGTCCTTGTATAACAATCGACGTTTATCTCCTTTTAATAGAAATTGGATCGTCGGGTCTGCCTGTAATTTCATATGCCGTTTTAGGCGGTTATAATAAACAGAAGCGATAATAGGGCGTTCATTGTCCTTCATTGCCTCCCCTTCTATGATAGAGGCAAGTATCAATATCTGATGCCTGCTCATACCGAGAGTACGCATGGCCTGCCGTATCGAATCCGCCTGAAAAATTTTCAATGTTTGATGGACCAGAAAGGACAACAGAGACCTTTCATCTTTACCATAGTCCAAAAAATAGGTGTCCGGCAATAAATAACCGGTCAATGTATTCTGTTTCAGACCCAGAGTCTGGCAAAAATAGGGATTTGTTGCCAAGGAATCCAATTTTTTCTCATTTAGCCCCAAACGATCGGCTAAGGTATTCAAAATCCGACTTGTAGGCCAACCCTCAATCAACGTGACACGCACCGGTAGCGAACGCTGCGTTCCGAGATACCTGGCTAACTGAGCATTGTTCATTCCATAGGGTATTTTAAACATTCCCGCTCGGATTTTCTTATCATACCCTAAGGTCGTTGCCCAAAAAATAAACAGCTTTTTATTATCGACCAGCCCTTTTTGGAACAAGGAATCAGCAACCTGAGACAGAACCGATCCTTTGGGGATCAATAGGAGCTCATGACGTTCCGAAGTATCTTCCGGTATTTTAAAATATTTAACAACATCTATTACAAAAATGGTCAGTAATCCAATTAAAATC
>Ga0256841_1003121_pt1 | contig 12603 bp, 8 predicted proteins | sample 356308metaG_FD_185971 | JGI IMG/M metagenome (GOLD analysis project Ga0256841, IMG submission 185971) | Hydrothermal vent microbial communities from Mid Atlantic Ridge, Atlantic Ocean - 356-308 | ecosystem: Environmental > Aquatic > Marine > Hydrothermal vents | place: Atlantic Ocean: Mid...
TCACCAATCTCAAGACCCTGGACAATTTTATAATCACCACCAGAACACTGAACCGGGAATGAGTATATCAGACCCTCTGGAATACCGTAGCTACCGTCGCTGGGAACGGCCATGCTGGTCCAGTCACCATCCGGAGTTCCCGTGACCCAGTCACGAATATGCTCGATCGCACCATTGGCAGCCGAAGCAGCACTGGATGCACCACGAGCAGCAATGATTTCAGCGCCTCGTTTGGCAACACGTGGAATATACTCATCGGCGTACCAGGATGGATCGACCAGATCCTTAGCCGGTTTTCCGCCAACAGTTGCCTGACTAATATCAGGATACTGAGTTGTGGAATGATTACCCCAGATGATCATCTTTTTAATCTCACGGGTACTAACCCCGGTTTTTTCTGACAATTGAGCCAATGCCCGATTGTGATCAAGACGTGTCAAAGCAGTAAAGTTCCGCGAATTCAGATCCGGCGCAAAACGCATCGCGGTATGAGCATTGGTATTAGCAGGGTTACCAACCACAACCACTTTTACATCTTTGTTGGCATTCCCATTAAGAGCTTCACCCTGAACCTTAAAAATACCACCATTGGCTTCAAGCAGATCGCTACGCTCCATGCCAGGCCCACGTGGCTTGGCACCGACCAGCAACGCAACATCGGCACCTTTGAAAGCTTCATTTGGATCGTCCGTTAAAACCATGCTATCAACTAATGGAAATGCGCAATCATCAATCTCCATGGCGACACCTTCCAGTGCCTGCATCGCAGGTGTAATCTCGAGACATCTCAGCACAACTGGCTGATCAGGCCCCAGCATTTCGCCAGCAGCAATACGGAATAGTAGTGAATAAGCAATCTGACCGGCGGCGCCAGTCACAGCTACATGTACGGGTGTTTTCATCGTCAACCTTCCCCTTTTTTATTTATAGTTACTCAAAAAAAAGGGCACCCCACAATGTGGGAAGCCCCATCTGTTAAACAGACAACACACCAACAGGAAATGTTGAGCGTTCTGTTATATTTCCCGGCCGGTATTTAGCCACGTTTGTCCAGCGGTATATAGTCCCGTTTTTCAGAACCAATATACAATTGGCGTGGACGGCCAATACGAAAATCAGGATCTTCCATCAACTCCAACCAGTTTGCGATCCAGCCTGCTGAACGCGCCATTGCAAAGAATACCGTGAACATAGACGTTGGGATACCCAGTGCCCGAAGGATAATACCGGAGTAAAAATCAACATTTGGATAAAGTTTTCGCTCGATAAAGTATTCATCTTCCAGTGCAATTTTTTCCAGTTCCATGGCAATTTCCATTAATGGACGTAACTCAGAATTTGGATCCATATCATCAAGCACTTCGTGGCAGGCCTTACTGATGATTGTGGCACGAGGATCAAAGTTTTTGTAGACACGATGACCAAAGCCCATCAGACGATAATTATCATTTTTGTCTTTCGCACGATCAACAAACTTGTGAACATTTTTTGGATCACCAATTTCTTCCAGCATTTCCAGTACGGCTTCATTTGCACCACCATGAGCCTTACCCCAGAGTGTAGAGATACCAGCGGAAATGGCAGCAAATGGATTGGCTTCAGAACTACCTGACAAGCGTACGGTTGAAGTACTGGCATTCTGCTCATGATCGGCATGCAGGATCATGAGTTTATCCAGCGCCTGTACTGCCTGAGGATGAAGTTCATAAGGTTCAGAAGGAATTGCGAACATCATGTTCATCAGGTTTTCTATATAGCCCAGAGAATTATCCGGATAGATAAATGGCTCACCAACACCATGTTTGTAGACCTTGGAACCAATATTCGGCATCTTTGCTATCAGGCGATGAGCCGTTTGCATTCTGTGTTCAGGATTTTTGACATCAACCGTCTCATGGTAATAAGAAGCCATTGCACCCGTCACACCTACCATAATCGACATAGGATGTGCGTCATAACGATAGCCATTAAAGAAACGCATCAGATGTTCATGGACATTATTGTATCTTTTAATCTGGCTTTCATAATCAGCAAACTCATCTGCTGTTGGTAATTCACCGTGCAGGAGTAGATACGATACTTCCAGAAATGAACTCTGTTCTGCCAGTTGTTCGATGGGATAGCCACGATGCAAAAGAATACCGTGTTCACCATCAAGGTAGGTGATAGCACTACGGCAACTTGCGGTTGTTGTAAAACCAGGGTCAAGGGTAAACATCCCTAACTCTTTATACAAGGCTGCGGTATCAATAACTGGCGCACCATAAGTCCCTTTTAGGATTGGACATTCGACCGTCTTCCCTGTTGAATTATCAGTAATGGTTACTGTCTCAGATTTCATTAAACACTCCAGTGAAAATTTTATAAATAATTCAGATGGCACGCCATCTGAGTAAAATCTTATTGCAACGTGATTACAATAGTAAAACGATGCATAATAGCATAATCTAAATTGTGGCGTTGCAACAAGTATACTTTTTTAACAGGGACCAGACCGAATGATGATTGCTCTCAATGACGACAATATAGACTACATAGAGTCTCTATACGAGATATATCAGGAGAATCCTGATGCGGTCAATAGCTATTGGAAGACCTATTTTTCGCAGCTGGAAGAGATTTCAACCAAAAAGTCTCCGTCTGACGAAACTCAACAGCGAGGCCTGGTACCAACCACGCAAACCGGATTACCATCAGGTTTATCGGAACAGGCTCTGGCCAGCCATGCCAGCAAGCAGGTTTCCGTGTTGCAACTGATCAATGCCTATCGTTTTCGCGGACACAGGCGAGCCAATCTGGATCCCTTACAGCAATATGAACGGCCTGATGTCGCCGAACTGGATCCGGCCTACCACAACCTGTCTGATGAGGACATGGATACGGTTTTTAATGCGGGATCATTACAGGGTGTCAATCAGGCCACATTGCGGGAAATTCTGGATATTGTGCAAAACACCTATTGTAAAACCATGGGTGCGGAATACATGCACATCAGTGAAACGGCTCAGAAACGCTGGATCCAGCAACAGCTTGAGCCTCAACGGGGCAATCCAGGTTTCACCTTTGAGAAAAAACGTCAGATCCTGGAAAGAATTGTCGCTGCAGGCTCACTGGAAGAATATCTTCATACCCGTTATGTGGGACAAAAACGCTTTTCACTGGAAGGTGGCGAGAGCCTGATCCCATTGCTTGATTGTCTGATCCAGCATGCGACCAAAGACAGTGTTAAAGAAATGATCATTGGTATGGCACATCGTGGCCGGATCAATGTTCTGGTAAATACGCTGGGAAAACAACCTTCCGATCTGTTTGATGAATTTGAAGGTAAGAAAAAAATTCAGTCGGGTACGGGTGATGTCAAATATCACCAGGGGTTTTCTTCTGATATCGAAACACCCGATGGTACCTTACACCTGACACTGGGATTCAATCCATCTCATCTTGAGATTATTAATCCTGTGATTGAAGGTTCTGTCCGAGCTCGCCAGGATCGACGGCACGACATCGCCCGCGATCAGGTGATGCCTGTTTTAATTCATGGTGATGCCGCCTTTGCCGGACAGGGTGTCGTTATGGAAACCTTTAATCTTTCACAGACACGCGGCTATACAACGGGTGGCACGATTCATATTGTGATCAATAATCAGATCGGATTTACCACCAGTGACCCACTGGACTCCCGATCAACGCTATATTGCACCGATGTAGCAAAGATTATTCAGGCACCTATTTTTCACGTTAATGGTGATGATCCTGAAGCCGTTGTCCATGCTGGCATGCTGGCACTGGCCTATCGTCAGGAATTTAACAAGGATATTGTTATCGATCTGATCTGTTACCGACGGCACGGTCATAGTGAAGCGGATGAACCGATGGTTACACAACCTCTGATGTACCAGAAAATCAAAAATCATCCCAGTGTTCGCCAGATCTATGCAGAAAAATTGGTTCAGGAAGAAATACTGACAGATGATCAACTTCAGATCATGAGTGATAATTATATTGCTTCGCTGGAAAATAATGAGTCCGTTTCCCGACCTGTCATCTGTCTTTTAGACAACGAATTCAAAACAGATTTTCACCCTTTTCAGGGCACTCACTGGCGTGATGAAGTTCCAACGACCATCAGTGAAGTCCATATTGATCTGCTCAGCAAGCGACTCACAACCTTACCCACCGGTTTTACACCACATCGGGGCGTTAAAAAAATCCTGGAAAATCGCCGCATGATGGCTGCCAGTGAAATTTCTATGGACTGGGGATTCGCTGAAAATCTGGCTTATGCAAGCCTGGTTGAAGCAGGTTACCCGGTCAGACTATCGGGTCAGGACAGTGAACGTGGAACGTTTGCCCATCGCCATGCAGTGATCCATGATCAAAAAACCGGCGATACTTTCACACCCTTGCAGCATATTAAACCTGATCAGGCTCATTTTCGGATCATCAACTCAATTCTCTCTGAAGAAGCCATACTCGGCTATGAATTTGGATATAGCAGCTCCGAACCCAATGTATTAGTCATCTGGGAAGCCCAGTTTGGTGATTTTGCCAATGGCGCACAGGTGGTCATCGATCAGTTCATCTCTTCCAGTGAGGCAAAATGGGGGCGCTATTGCGGACTCACCATGTTCCTGCCACATGGCTATGATGGCCAGGGGCCGGAACATTCCTCGGCTCGGCTTGAGCGTTATTTACAGCTCTGTGCTGAAGATAACATGCAGGTCTGCATTCCCAGTACGCCGGCACAAATGTTCCACATGCTTCGCAGACAGATCTTGCGACCCTACCGGAAACCACTCATCGTCATGACGCCTAAAAGTTTATTGCGCCATAAACTGTCTGTTTCAGAAATGACTGACATCACACAAGGACGGTTTGAATACGTTCTTGATGAGATCGATGATTTGAAAAGAGACAAGGTGACACGCCTGCTTTTCTGTAGTGGCAAGGTTTATTATGATCTGCTTGAAGCACGTCGTTCACACAAAATTGACGACATTGCCATCCTGCGAATTGAACAACTTTACCCTTTCCCGAAACCGGAAGTAGAATCCCTGATCAGTACCTACCCAAATGCAACAGAAGTGGTCTGGGTACAGGAAGAGCCGGTCAATCAGGGTAGCTGGTTTTATTTGCTGGGACGATCACATCTGCCCGGCGCTCTGGAAAGTCATCATCAATTAACGCGGGTAGCAAGACCTTATTCGGCTTCCCCGGCAGTTGGCTATCTGTCTTTGCATATTCAGCAGCAGGAAGCTATCGTTAACGAAGCGTTGAAACTGGAAAAATAATGTTAGTAGAAATAAAAGTGCCTGATCTGGCAGAATCTGTTGCAGATGCAACACTGCTCGAGTGGCAAAAATCTGAAGGTGATTTTGTCAAACGTGGTGAGAATCTGATTGATCTGGAAACAGACAAAGTGACACTGGAAGTAGCGGCTCAAAATGACGGGATCCTGAAAGAAATTCGGCGAAAAACCGGTGAGACTGTCGTTGCCGGTGATATTCTGGCTGTCATCGATACAGATGCAGAAATCCCTGATCAGACAGGAAAAGAGACGACGATCGAAATCCTTGATGACAAAGCATCTGAAGATAAAACCAGGACTCACGTAGCAACAAGCCCGGCTGTCAGAAAGTTACTCTCGGAAAAGGATCTACAACCTGACGAGATCCTTGCCAACACCGGAAAGACGGATCGGATCACTAAAACAGATGTTCAAACTTACCTGCAAAAAAAGTCGGGAACTGACACAAAGACAGTAACGCCATCTCCAGCAAATGACGCGGATCTGACGGGACGGCAGGAACGTCGTGTACCCATGAGCCGCCTGCGCCAACGTGCGGCTGAGCGTTTACTGGCAGCCCAGCATAAAAATGCCATTCTGACCACCTTCAATGAAATTAATCTGTTTTCCGTCAAACAACTTCGCACAAAACTCCAGCCCAGATTTGAAGAAAAATACGGTTATCGTCTGGGCTTCATGCCGTTTTTTGTCATGGCGACAATCAATGCCTTAAAAGAATTTCCATTGGTCAATGCATCCATTGAAGGTCAGGAAATTGTCTACCATGATTATTATGATCTTGGGGTCGCCGTCAGTTCGCCCAGAGGCCTGGTTGTTCCGGTTATGCGTGATGTTGATCAGCTTTCTTTTGCCAGTATCGAAGGTAAAATTCGTGAACTTGCAGACAAAGCCAATCACTCAACACTGACAATTGAAGATCTGACCGGTGGCACATTTACAATCACGAATGGTGGAACCTTTGGTTCAATGTTATCTACGCCGATTATCAACCCACCACAAAGTGCCATCCTCGGTATGCATGCCATTCAGGATCGCCCTGTCGCAGAAAATGGTCAGGTAGTGATCAGACCTGTCATGTTTGTTGCATTGTCTTATGATCATCGGATTATTGACGGCCGTGAAGCGGTATCATTTCTGGTGTCGATTAAAAAACAACTGGAAGATCCTGCGCTGCTCTTCCTTGGAGAAATATAGTCTATGGATAATTACGATGTCGTTGTGATCGGTGGCGGGCCTGGTGGCTATGTTGCGGCCATTCGCTGTGCCCAGCTTGGTATGAAAACCGCCTGTGTCGAAAAATGGCAGGATAATAAAGGCAAAACCGTTCTCGGTGGCACCTGTCTCAATGTTGGCTGTATCCCATCCAAAGCGTTACTGGATTCATCACATCATTTTGAGAACATCACCAGCCATGCGAAAGATCATGGCATTACGATTGAGAATGCGCAGATGGATGTTGGCAAGATGCTCAAACGTAAGGACAAGATCGTGAAAATCCTGACCATGGGTGTGGCGGGTTTATTCAAAAAACATCACATCACTCTGCTGGAAGGAACCGGTAGCCTGAAATCAAATAACGAAATTGAGATCACTTCTATTGATGGAAAAAACCAGAGCGTTTCAGCAAAATCTATCATTATCGCCACCGGTTCCGTTCCAGCCACACTGCCACCGGCACCCGTTGATAATGATCTGATCGTCGATTCAACCGGTGCACTGGATTTCTCTGAAGTTCCAGAATCACTAGGTGTGATCGGTGCCGGTGTGATCGGTCTGGAATTGGGAAGTGTCTGGCGTAGATTGGGTTCCAACGTCACTGTCATCGAAGCACTGGAAGAATTTATGCCAGCGGCTGATCACGACATCGCCAGTGCCGCTGAGAAAGAGCTGATTAAACAGGGACTGAACATTCAGCTGGGCGCGAAAATGACCGCTTGTGAAAACAAAAATGGGAAAGTTAAAGTCCAGTACGAACAAAACGGTGAGTCCCATGATCTGAAAGTAGATAAACTGATCGTGGCTATCGGTCGTAAACCGAATACTGATGGATTGCATGCTGAGCAGGCCGGATTAAAGCTGGATGATCGGGGTTTTATCGAAACCGATGGTCAATGCCGGACCAACCTCGATAATGTTTATGCCATTGGCGATGTCATTCACGGCCCAATGCTGGCGCATAAGGCCATGGAAGAAGGTGTTGCTGTTGCCGAACTAATCGATGGGCAAAAACCGGACTTCAGCCATGACAATATTCCATGGGTAGTCTACACCTGGCCGGAAATTGCCTGGGTAGGAAAAACCGAACATCAACTGAAAGAGGAAGGCCGTCATATCCGCGTGGGCAATTTTCCATTCATGGCCACTGGTCGCGCCCGCGCCATGAACGAAACATCAGGCCTGATCAAAATGATCGGTGATGCCGAAACGGATGAATTACTCGGCGTACATATCTTCGGGCCAAATGCTTCAGAACTGATCAGTGAAGCTGTACTGGCGAGATCGTTTGAAGGAAGCACTGAAGATATCGCACGAACAGTACATGCTCATCCTACGCTTTCTGAGGCCATGCACGAAGCCGCTTTAAGCGTTGATGGAAGGACACTGCATCTTTAAGAGTAAACTTAACTTTCAGGAAGGGAAAAAAATCCAAAGACAGTTCAAATAAGCCAATAGCAGTGAAACAGCCCGTTATTCTTAAACATTGAGACGAACTTTACTAATTCTGCCCTTCGGTACGTTTTTTGTCTGCAAAGATTAATAAAATCATGCATAACGAAAACGATAATAGAACCTTTACCTTTTCAACAATTTTCATATTATCACCCCACCATCTGCGTTTTAATCAACAACTTTTTTTTATTTATTTGTAATTGAAGAGTAGTTGCTGTTAATAAAAAGCACATCCCCCATTTGGGCTATATAGTGTGAATGATGTGGGCTTGTAACAATAGTTTATATTTAACCAGCTGTTAATCCCAGCCGGAAACCTCATAACCTCTGTCCATCAGACAGCGAGTTACAAAGTTTTTATAGGCCTGACTGGGTTCAGATCCTTTGAATAATCCGTGAATCAGGCCAGCGGTGGCTGCCGTGGCTGCTCCAATGGCGGCCCCTTCTCCAACAGACCCTGCGACAGCGCCACCAACGGCGCCTGATGCAGCACCAACAGCGCCCGATTTAGCTGTGCTGCTGGCAACATCGCCAGCCTTACTACCACCGGAAGCCCCGGCCTGTTCTGCCATGGATTTACATTCTGCAATATCGCGGTGCACGGTTTCCTGATCAACACTGTCCTGATTATTTGGATAAATAATCGGCTGTGGCCCGGCACAGGCAAAAAGTAGAAAAATTATGACGGCTAAAACTGAAATTCTCTTCACAAGGAATACTCCTGATTGCAGGGTTCAACAATATTGATGATGAACGTATCTCAATTATATGTTCTTTATCTATAATCTGAACCCATCATATTCTTCAGGTTAATACGACGCAATTTTTTCCCTTTTGTTTCGCCTGATAAAGAGCCTGATCTGCTCTGTGGAGCATCTTGGTGAAATTATCATTCTCTGAAGCCCCTTTATATTGAGAAACTCCAAAGCTGGAAGTTACCTTGGTCTCATATGAAAACGGTGTTTCTTCGATCGCTTTGCGCAGCCGCTCTGCCGTTATCATTGCCTCATCTGATGATGTACCTGGCATCAGAACAAGAAATTCTTCTCCTCCCCAGCGAGCATAAACGTCGGAGCCACGCTGATTATTTTTCAGGACGGTTGCCAGTTCTTTTAAGATAACATCACCTGCATTATGCCCATGACTATCGTTGATCTGCTTGAAATCATCTACATCAAAAAGGGTCAGAGAGAGTGGGTAACCATAACGATTCGCCGCTTCAACTTCCTGCTTGAAGATTTCACTAAAATGGCGTCGTCCCCAGAGATTGGTGAGTGGATCATGAGCTGCCTCGACAAGTTCCCTGTGTAACACAAAAATCCTTGCCAGCAGAAAACCAAAAAAACATCCAACGATGATCGGAATAATGAAATCATTCCAGTTCATTGGGATTCGCATAACAAAAGTATATTGGACATACGCACAGAGGCTCACGATCAGAGAGCTGATCATCATATATTTCCAATAGACCCGCTTATCAATGGCCAGGATTGGTGTTTTTATTTTTGTTACAGGCAAACCACATTCCTGCTTTCTTGTTATTATTTAGCCATTATAATGAATTTTATAAGAAAGTCCCCTGATTTTTATAAGGTTATTCCACACGGTTATACTGGAACAACTGCTCGCTTAAATAAATATGAATACATTGAAAAGAAAAGAACGCTTTATCCCTTATCGAAAAACAGACATTATCGCGATGTGCTGTGATGATGCTCATCTGTCCGAGAAAGATGTTTTGAAGTTTCAGGATGTTTGCAAACTACTGAGCAGTATTTTTCATTTCAGGTTTCATAAAAGTCTTGAAACTCTGAAGGACAGTTATGCCCCCGTTAACCCTGATCTGGACACACAACTTGTCTACCCCAAAACAGAAGAAGAAAAAACACAGATGGAATCTGTCCTGATCTCTGAATTGAAACAATTACTTGATGCCGCTAATTTTGAAGTGATCACCAAAGAGGATCTTGATAATGCTATGCAGGAAGAATCACTTTTCAAAATTCGCCTGAATGTGGATTTTGATGATTTTGAAGAAGTACTTTTTTTTCGTCGAGGTGAATCAGAAAAAGAAGAAACTCTGATCAGCTGGTTTGGACTTCGTAAAAAGAAAATTTCCTTCATCAATTACGGTCGGGTGGTGATCTATGTGAAATACAAAGATCAGAAATATTTTGATCAGCAAAAAAGAAAACAACTCTTTTTCACACCCGGTTCAACAATTATCAAACTGTTTCAAAATATTCCACGCTCTGATCTGGAAATGCTGTTTCCAAATACTGAGGTCAGGATGAAGACTATCGACAAACTTATCATCGGTGTACCTGCTGCTGTCGGCGGCATTATTATGCTGGCGACAAAACTCGGTGCGACATTAATCCTCACAGGAACATTACTGGCATTCTGGCTGGGCATGCGTGATGAACCTGTAGTACTTGATCAGACGGCCTTACTGGGGCTGGCCGCTGGTTTCGGAACATTGGGCGCTTTTCTGTGGAAGCAATTCAGTAACTTCAAAAATCGCAAAATTCAGTTTATGAAAACACTCGCAGATAATCTTTATTTCAAAAATCTCGATAATAATACCGGTGTTTTCCATCGCTTGATCGATGCGGCTGAGGAAGAGGAATGTAAGGAGACGATCCTGGCCTATTATTTTTTATTACGCTCAGGCAAAGCAATGGATACAGAAGAACTGGACCGAAACATAGAACAATGGTTTCAGGAGCATTATCAACAGTCACTCGATTTTGAGATCCAGGATGCATTGAGAAAACTGGAAGAACTGGGTCTTGCTATCACTCGTGATAATATGATTAGTGCTATCCCTCTTAACGATGCGAGGATCAAACTTGATGCAATATGGGATAGTTATTTTGAATTCAACTATACTACCTGAAGGAGCTCTGAAAAATTTGATCCTGAATTTTCCTGGAAAATGGTTCAGACATTGTTCAGGCATAATTAATAACAATAACGTGTACTCAACCAGAGGAGAACCACCATGCGTAAATTTCTAACTTTTATAACATGTGCATTTCTGTTTGCACCTTTATCTTCAATGGCCATTGAAAAAGGCGGGATCACCATGCCAGATACACTACAGGCTGGTGGAGAAACACTCATGCTCAATGGTGCGGGCATTCGTAGTAAATTTGTTTTTGATTTGTATGTTGCAGGACTTTATTTGAAAGAAAAAAGCAGTAATGCGGCAGCGATCATAAAATCTTCAGATCCAATGGCCATTCGACTGCATATTATTTCTGGAAAGATCACTTCTGAAAAAATGTCCAAAGCCACTCGAGAAGGTTTTGAGAAATCAACCGGTGGAAATACAGCGCCTATTTCAGCAGAAATTGATCAATTTATTGGTGCTTTCAGTGAACCTATCAAAGAAGGTGATATTTTTGAATTTGTCAACACGGCTGATGGCGTTATTGTGACAAAAAATGGTGCTGAAAAAGCAACCATTGCTTCACCTGAGTTCAAACAGGCACTCTTCGGGATCTGGTTATCCGATCACCCAGTACAGGGTAAATTGAAAAAAGCGATGTTAGGAAAATAAATCAATTTTCTTTTTTTATTAAGATGAAATAAGAAACCGGGTTATGTTATACATAACCCGGTTTCTTTTATTTGGTGCCTGCAGCTGGATTTAGGATTTAGGATTTAAAATCGGAGCAACTTTAGCTGCTGCTTTTAATTGCTCCGATGACATTGATTCCTTAATCGTTTGCAAGGCCTCTTCTGCGCCTTCTGCATTGTTCTCCACGGCTGCATCACACCAGACATAGGCAAGAACCACATCCACAGGAACTCCTCTCCCTAGCGAATAGGATAAACAGAGTAGATACTGTGCATCTGCAACCTGCTGTTTTGCAGCTCGTTTATACCAGAATACAGCCTGCTCATAATCCCGTTTCACCTTTTTTCCCTGACCATAAAGATAACCCAGTTGATATTGAGCCAATCTATCTCCATTTTCAGCCGCTTCTCGCAACAGTTGAACTCCCCTTTGACTATTCGTTCCATCATCAAGATTCAGCATGGCCAGATAATAACGCGCTTCGGGGGTTTCTTTATGAGCCATGGCTTTTTTGTACCATTGGGCAGCTTTCTTTTTATCTTTGCCAGTGCCCAGACCAAGCTCAAAATATCGTGCAACCTTAAATTGTGCCTTGGGCAACCCGTTTTCTGCTGCCTTCAGATACCACTTAAAGGCCTGATCAGCATTTTTTTTATCGACCAGGCCTTGTTCCAATATATAGGCCAGGTTGTATTGAGCCGGAGGAAAGTCAAGATCAGCGGCCAGGCGAAAACGCCGTGATGCCTCCTTGTAATCTATACTCATTCCCCGACCGTTAAAAAATAGATTGCCGATATTGTAATGTGCTCTCGCTACGCCTTGTTCAGCTGCTTTGATATACCAGAACAGTGCTTGTGGGAAACTTTGCTCTACGCCATTACCTTTTTCATATAAAACTCCCAGGTAAAATTGTGACTTTGGATCACCTTCTTCGGCGAAGACCTTCCAGATATTATAGGCCGTTTTGTAATCTCCCTTCGATGCATGTAAGGCGCCTGTTTCTGCATCTACTGCCAGTACAGAAAACGTTATCGATAGG
>Ga0256841_1003122_pt1 | contig 12602 bp, 11 predicted proteins | sample 356308metaG_FD_185971 | JGI IMG/M metagenome (GOLD analysis project Ga0256841, IMG submission 185971) | Hydrothermal vent microbial communities from Mid Atlantic Ridge, Atlantic Ocean - 356-308 | ecosystem: Environmental > Aquatic > Marine > Hydrothermal vents | place: Atlantic Ocean: Mid...
ACCGATGCCGTCCCAGTTCTCTTCTGCAAGTTCACCTTTCGCAGTGTCTGTTTTCATCTGGTTGATGTATTTTGTTGCTACACCTACCGTCAGTACCGCAATGGCAATAGCACCGATCATAGTGATCAGGTTGATAGGATCACTCAGGTCGATATGCATCGATTCAACCACATAGATCGTAGCACCGACAAGTACTGCTGCAAAGAGAAGTCCCTTTATCATTAATGCGTTCATTTATTTCGCTCCTTTTTTTTCATCCGGAAGAGGATCACTTGTATTGATAGGCTTGCTGTCGATCTCGTCATCGAGCGCAATGTTGCCTAACTTTTCGTAATCCTTCTCCCCTTTCTTTTCACTTCTATAGAGATAAACGATATAGCCATACAATGCCACCACAAAAACGATGGTCATAAACAAACTGGCATACCCTTGAAGTTCTCTAATACCCATTTATTTACTTTTTGCGTCGTATCGACTTGTTCCAAGACTGTTCAGATATGCAATCAATGCTACCACTTCAGGAATCTTTCCTGCGGCAACAGCATCTTTGACATCTTTATTCTTCATTTGAGCTGCGATCTTCTTCGCTTCTGCCAAGACTTTCGGCTTATAGGCTTCAAATGCTTTTTTACCAGGCTGGATGTCATCACCGTATGGCGTATGGAACGCATTTTTAACTGTTACAGCTTCCGCATACGCAGTTGCAATATCGGCGATATTGGTGAACTGATGCTTGTATGCCGGCATGATAGATCCCGGTACGACGGATGTCGGATCCCACATATGGTTCTCATGCCACTCTGTTGTTCTGTAGTTCCCTACACGGTGAAGGTCCGGACCGGTTCTTTTTGAACCCCAGAGGAATGGTCTGTCATACGCATACTCACCGGAAAGTGAGTACTGGCCGTATCGGTCTGTTTCCGCTTTGAATGGACGGATAAGCTGTGAGTGGCACGCGATACAGTTGTCTTTTTTGTACACTTCTTTCCCTGCCAGTTCAAGCACAGTATAAGGACGAAGTCCCGCAACCGGTCTTGATGCTTCTGCAAAGTTTGGCAGGATCTCCACGAGACCTGCAAATGCGATGACCAAGAACACGCCTACTGCAAAGAAGAACGGATTTTTCTCTAACCAATGAAACATAACCTACCTCCTTATGCCATAGGTGATTTGAACTGAGGCTCTTCTGTCAATACTTTAGAAGAAGTCATAGTTTTAATCATATTGTAAGCGAACATTACAAATCCTGTCAGGAACAATACACCTGAAAGGGCTCTGATCGCATAGTATGGGTGAAGTACAGTAACGGTATCGATGAATGAATACATCAGGTTACCATACTCATCCACTGCTCTCCACATCATACCCTGTGTGATACCTGCGATCCACATAGAGGTAAAGTAAAGAACAACGGCTGTTGTCTGAAGCCAGAATTGCGCTTCGATAAGACTTTTAGAGTAAATTTCTCTCTTGAACATTCTTGGTGCCATATGGAAAAGGCCTGCCATGATCATAAAGGCAACCCAACCGAGTACTCCGTCATGCACGTGTCCAGGGATCCAGTCTGTGAAGTGCGCGATCGCATTGACAGATTTGATCGCCTGGATAGGACCTTCAAGTGTAGAGAGCATATAGAATGTAGAAGCCAATACCATGAATTTGATCAGCGGGTTCTCCGTCAACTGGTTCCACTCACCTTTCATAGTAAGCAGCATGTTGATCGCTGAACCCCATGAAGGAAGGATCAATACAACAGAGAAGATTGAACCCATGGTCTGCATCCAGTCAGGAACGGTTGACCACAGAAGGTGGTGTGAACCAGCCCAAAGATAGACGAACATGAGACCCCAGAAAGAGAGCAGAGAGAGTTTGTATGAATATACTGCCTGTCCGGACTCTTTTGGAAGGAAGTAGTAGATCATACCGACAATAGGCACAGTAAAGACGAATGCCACCGCATTGTGTCCCCACCACCATTGGACCAGGGCATCATTTGTACCGGAATACATAGAGACCGAGTGCATGATAGACCCGACACCGCCTGCCGCAAAATAGGTAGGAATGGCCATATTGTTGAAAAGATAAAGCATAGCCACACCAAGAAAACAGGCAATGAAATACCACATAGAGATGTAGAGCGCTTTCTCTCTTCTGATCCCGATCAAAGCGAACATTACGATACCCCAGATCACCCAGATCACAACGATCAGGAGGTCAAGCGGCCATTCCATCTGCGCATACTCTTTGGACTGTGTATATCCCATCAGTTCCGTAATGACCATTGCTGTTGCGGCAACAAGATAAAGCGCGAACTGCAATTTACCCATGAACATAATGAACTTGGATTCAGCCATAGAGACCTTCAAGACCCTCTGCGCCAAATAATAGAAAGTAGCAAAGATACCACTCACCGTAAACCCATAAATAACCACATTCGTGTGTAACGGTCTTAATCTTGAGAACGTTCCATACTCACCGAGCAGGTAGTTCAATTCTGGAAATGCCAATTGTGCCGCGATAAGCGTACCGATTAACATACCAACGAAACCGAACAAAATTGCTGTATAAGTGTACAATTTTGCAACGGTATAATCATATTCTAATGCTGCGTTTGATTGCATGCATACCCCCTTGTAAAAATTTATGTTGGATAAAAACACCAACATTCGCATCAATTATAGGTTTTTTTATCACAAATAATGCTTAATTTCAAAGAGTAAAAGGGAGAATTGTTAACTAATGTTTAACAAAATGTAGGAAATCGTAGCAAACGCCGTAAATAAGGGAGAGAAATGACGTTCAAATAGGAGATTTTAACTCCTATTTAAGGCTGATTTTTGACGGTTTTACGCCTTGCCTTTTGCACTCTGGATCGAGTGGATATAGGCATAATCCACCTGTATCTTTTTTTCTTTCGGAAGTGCTTTTGAAAGGCGTGTCAACATCCCTTCAAAATCAGGGAAAAGGTAGTTCGCCATAGACCCGGGAATGGGGTTGATCTCATTGAGAAGCACTTCATCCTCCACAACAAAAAAATCGCAGCGGATCACACTGCCTCTGAAAAGCGGATCGTAGATCTTTTTGAAAGCAGTTTGGATCCTCTCTTTCAGTTCGTCTGAAATATCGGCAGAAAGTACCTGGGCATCTCTGGAGAAATCCATATATTTCTTTTCAAAATCCAAAAATGCCTCTTTTTGCGGCTCTTCTACTATGGAAAGTTCCCATGCATCGGTGAGACATCCGGCCTGGTTGTACTCTTTGACACCTTCGATGAAAGGCTCGACGATCACATCGCTATCGAATTCGAATGCGACATCCAGAGCATAATCCAGCTCATCGGCATTTTTGACGATACTGACACCGATACTGCTTCCCAAACGTACCGGTTTGATGATCACCGGATACGCCATAGAGATCTTTCTCTCATCGTCCCTGGAGAGGTGCTCATATGCCACAGTCTTTACACCAAGGTTTTCAGCCAGAAACTTGGTATAGAGTTTGTTGTAGGAGAGTGCCGAGGCCTCCAGGCGCGGGGAAATGAACGGGATGGCAAAAAATTCCATCAGGGAAGCGATCTTTCCGTCTTCCCCGTCACGTCCGTGTATCAAATTCAAGGCTACGTCAAAATCGACCTTTTTGCTTCCGAACATCCCTTCGGCAAAAAAACCGCCCTTTTTCAAAATAAGCGATTTTCCTTTTTTGTATTCCCCGGATGAAAAAAGTTTGGAGTTCATCTTGTCTGTATCGATCAGATAGAATTCACGGTTGGCATCGACAAAAATATAGGTCAACGTGCTTTTTTTCAATACTTTTTTCATTGTGATCGCAGAGACGATACTGATCTCATGTTCGTAGCTCGAGCCGCCGAAGAGGATTGCGATATTCATAAATACTCCTTCATTTTTCGCGTAGGGTGGGTTCACCCACCACAAACCTGGAATTAGAGGGCACCCACAGGGGATACCCCTGCCGTTTACCCGAGCATCTTCGTAAATTCAGAGAAGATATAGGCACTCTCATGCGGCCCGGGGCTTGCTTCGGGGTGGTGCTGTACCGACATGGTCGGCGTATCATTGTACCTCAAGCCTTCAATGGTGTTGTCAAAAAGGTTGACATGTGTGACCGTTGCCACTTCCGTGATCGTGTCGGGGACATTGTAGTTGTGGTTCTGCGCCGTGATCTCCACTGTCCCTTTTGCCTCATTCTTGACGGGATGATTGCCCCCATGGTGTCCGAACTTCAATTTGTAGGTATCGTAGCCGTGAGAGATAGAAAGCAGCTGATGCCCCAGGCAAATACCGAAAAGCGGTATCTTTCTTGCGATCAGTTTTTTGATCTTCTCCTGCTCTTCTTTAAGGATCAGCGGATCTCCCGGTCCGTTGGAAAGAAATACACCGTCGATCTCTTTGGCATCAAACTTGGCGATGATCTCTTCTGCACCCATAGCATTGGGGACCACGGTGACCTCCATCCCGGCATGGGTAAGCTCGTTGAGAATGTTGCGCTTGATACCGAAATCGAGTGCGATGATCTTTTTGTTTGTCTGAGGTTTTTCATAGTCAAAGGTTTGCGCATTGTAACGTGCCTGGGTATGCACATACGGCTCTTTGGTACTGACCTGCTCGATATAATTTACCTCTTCGATACGGGGAGACGCTTCAAGCACTCTCTTCAGCTCCGCTTCGTCATGTATTTCGGTGGAAGCGACCATCATCATCGCCCCTTCGTCACGCAGCATCTTGGTCAGGAAACGGGTATCTATCTCCGTGATCCCCAGCACATTCTCCCGTTTGAGCAATGTATCCAGACTCTCTTCGGAACGAAAGTTGGAAGGACGTGCCTGATAGGTGCGCACGATAATCCCTTTGCAATAGGCCCCTTTACTCTCCATATCCTGTGTATTGCAGCCAACATTGCCGATCTCCGGCATGGTAAAGGTCACGAACTGCCCTGCATAAGAGGGATCGGTAACGATCTCCTGATATCCAGTCAGAGAGGTATTGAAGACGATCTCTCCGACCGCCGTACCCTCTGCTCCAAAGCTTTTGGCTTCCAAAAACAAACCATTTTCAAAATATAAACTTACTTTTGTCATTGATACTCCTTGACGATGGATAAATCCACCCTACACATAAAAGCTTTTCGCAAGAAAAGCATACCAACATTCTTCACTCCTCATTCCTCACTTGGAAAAGCATCGCTTTTCCATCAAAGCATTCCCCTTTTTGCCAATTCTTCCTGATACAGTCTCTCATACAGCAATTCATAATCCTGTGATCCGGGGATCACCTCTTTTTCCATATTTCTGATCTTGGTATATACGATATCGTCTATCTCTTCATACGCATCCGCAAACGCCTTAAAGGATTTGAAGATCACATTCTTGACCTGGTTCTCATTGACCGTATATTCTGCCAGATAGTTCTCGTAGAGTTCGTCGAGGATAAGGTGCGCAAGATCGTTGTAGCGGTCGTCATAATTCATGATCACACCGAACTCCGGCGCCATTTTCTTTTTGATCATGAAAAAGAGCTGGCGTTCGTCCGCATGCTGGAATTCGATCTCGTCATAATTCTCATCGAGAATATGTTTGACCTTTTCATCGAGCGCACGTTCTTTGGAAAGATTCTCGTCGATAATATGTTTTGCCGCTTCGACCACTGCCTCTTTTCCTTTTGGAAGTGTGACAAAAGGAGCTTTTGCCAGATCAATACCGATCTTGGTCGCTACATAGCCTGTCTGTTGTGGTTTTAGTCTCATAAGTACCCCTTTATTATCTGATTATTGTATCTTCACGCTCGGGGCTGGTCGATATGATCCCCATCTTCGTTCCTATCATTTCTTCGAGTGCAAGAATATAAGATTTTGCCGTTTCCGGAAGTGCTTCGAACGTTCTTGCCCCTTCTGTTTTTCCCCATCCCGGAAATGTTTTGTACACAGGCTTGACATCTTCGAGGTCATAAGGCACGTAATCTATCTCTTTGCCTTCGAACTCGTATGCGACACACACTTTGATCTCATCGAATCCGTCAAGGACATCGAGTTTCATCAGGGCTACCTGGTCTACACCGTTGACACGTACGGCATGTCGCATCGCCACCGCATCGAACCAGCCGCAGCGTCTGGGACGCCCGGTGGTTGTTCCGAATTCATGCCCGTTCTCTCTGAGCCTGTCGCCCTCAGCGCCAAGGTCTTCACTCGGGAAAGGACCGTTCCCTACTCTGGTACAGTACGCTTTGGCGATACCGGTCACTTTCCCGATATCTTTAGGGTTGATCCCCAGGCCGGAACATGCCCCTGCGCTTACTGTGGTCGAAGAGGTCACATAGGGGTAAGTCCCGTGGTCGATATCAAGCATCGTTCCCTGTGCCCCTTCAAGCAGGATCTTCTTCTCGTCATCGATGATCTGCCACATCAACTGTGTCGTATCGCAAATGAAAGGAGCAAGCACTTTTCTATAGCTTTCGAGCTCTTTTAAAAGTTCCGCTTCATTGGGCATGTCCACACCCATAGCATCGAATACCGGCTTGTTCATTTCAAAGTATGCCGCTATTTTGGAAGCAAGCTTTTCAGGGTTGAGCAGTTCCCCGAGTCTATGCCCCACACGCGCTACTTTGTCGCCGTAGGCCGGCCCGATCCCTTTGCCTGTCGTACCGATGGCTTTGTCGCCCTTCATACGCTCTCTCGCCTGGTCGATCTCTGCATGGTACGGAAGCAGGATATGTGCTTTATCTGAAAGGAAAAGCCTTCCTTCAAGATTGTCGAATTGCTCCATTTCTTTTATGAAATCTTTCGGAGAAAGGACAACACCGTTACCTACGATATTTTTCGCTTTCGGGTTGAGTACGCCTGAAGGAATAAGGTGAAGGGCATACTTTTTGTCGCCGATGACAATGGTATGGCCCGCATTGTGCCCGCCTGCAAAACGGCACACATAATCATGTGTCTGCGCCATATGGTCGACGATCTTTCCTTTTCCTTCATCTCCCCACTGGAGTCCTACGATCAAATCTGCTTTACTCATCTGTTTTCCCTGTTCATTTTGTTTACGATACATTCATCTGTATACAGTGCGAATCCGGCAGCATCCACACCGTCGATCGCATAGGTTCCGCCCATCGCCAACAGGGCATTCTCTTCGAACATCCTGAATGTCAGAGAGTCGTAATAACGCATTTTCGCATAATAGAGCGGGGAGATCACCATTTTCCCATACGATACTTTTTCGGTCACGGCTTTGATCTTTTCAAGTTCTTCCCTGATATCGGACGGGAACGCATCCATCTCTTCCAGGTCGGAAACACTGTTGATACGGACAAGCTGTTCTATCCAGGGGAGATCCGCCTGCATGATCTGTTCCAAATGCATTGACTTGAGCACTTTAAGAGAAACACCGTACTTTTCATTGAGCAGATGGGGAATGCGGATATTCGCGATCTGCATAACCGGTTCTATCCCTATCTCATGAAGGAGCATCGTAGCGGCCCGGACCACTTCTTCAAAACTTCCGTCAATGATCTCCGCACCGATCTGGTACTGTTCTCTCGTCGGGAAGGTCACGGTCGGCTGCACATAGAACCACTTTTTCGCTTCACTGCTTCTTCCCAGCCTTTTGGTCACGATACGCACCACATCTGCGGTAGAGTCGGCACGCAGTGTGACTTCATGGTTGGCTTCGTCATTCAGCCTGACAAGCAGTTTGCGGTCATCGAAACACTCATGCTGGTGGTAAGAGAAGATCGGGGTGACGATCTCTTCAAAACCCAGATTTTCGAGCATCTCGGCCGAAGTGAATTCGATCTCGCGTTTGAGTTTGGCACTTTCACCGAAATAGAGTCTGCTTCCGCTGGGGATCTCGTGTTCAAATATCATTATTTCTCTTCTTTTTTCAGTGTGGATTTGAAGAACTCTTCGTTAAAGACGCGGCTTGCCGTCCCGTCAAAGTCCCTTCTGCCGAGTTTGGCCAGTGCCAGTTCCACCGCATTGACCACCCATACCATCTCATAGGGGGCAATAAGTCCCATTTGGTTGATACGGAATATCTTGCCTTTGAGATGATCCTGCCCGCCTGCAACATTTACGCCGAAATCTGTTTTGAGGAGGTCTCTTATCTGGGCAGCATCTGCATCGTCGATCGTAGTCATGGAGCGTGCCGGCATTTGGGGGTAGGAGTGCAAACCAAGTGCTTCGAGTGCAAAACGTGTGGCTTTGGCACGGCGTGCCGTGTCACAGTAGAGCTTGCCCAGTCCGCCGTCTTCTTTGATCTGCTTGAGTACCGCACCCAGACCTATGACCAGTGTGGTCGCTGCCGTATAGGCAGTTGTGTTCTGCTGCTGCTTCTTGATCTCGGAGGCAAGATTGAAGTAGTATCCTTTCCCGCTGCCGATCTTTTCGACTGCGGCATGGCTCAGGCCGAGAATAGCCAGTCCCGGAGGCAGCATCAGCGCTTTTTGGCTTCCTGCGATCAGACAGTCGATATGGCTTACATCGATACGTTCTACACCTACTGCCGTGATACCGTCGGCAATGACCATCACTTCGGACCTGACCTCTTTGACCGCCTTGGCTATGGCTTCGACCGGATGGCGCAAGCCTCCTGCAGATTCGGAGATCTGAATGGCCACGGCATCGATGGAAGTATCGGTTTTGACAGCATCAACCACCTCTTCGACCGAAGCAGGAGTATCCCACGCATGCTTGATCTCAACACTGTTGAGGCCATGTGCCTGGGCGATCTTTCCGAAACGCTCTCCGAATTTTCCGGAGTTGATGTTAAGCAGTGTATGCCGGCAAAGGTTCGTGACTGCCGCTTCCATGGCACCGGTCCCGGTACTTGCAAGCATCACGACCTCATCGGTCGCAAAAAGTTCGAAAAGCAGTGTTCTTGTCTCTTTGAAAATGGCTTCGAATTCCGGTGTTCTGTGGTGAAGTGTCGGTTCAGCCATCGCAAGCCTGACAGACTCGGGTACTGGGGTGGGTCCTGGGGTAAAAAGTAGCATGATCATCCTCGCAATCGCCATCATGACGACGGCGTAATTGGGGAGATTATATCGAAAAAGAAGTTAGAAACGGGTGAAGAGAAAAAAATTGCCAAATCCTCCGCAAAGGTGTATAATGAGAAATATGCTTTATGAAGGAGCCCAAGCCATGAAAACATTAAAAACGAAATTATTCGCGACCATCGATGAGATCAATGACAAGATCATCCGTATCAGGCATGATCTTCATAAACATCCGGAGCTTTCCGGACAGGAAGAACATACCAAATATCTGGTCAAAGGCATTCTTGAAGCGAGCGGCTACAAGATTACGGAAAGTGATGCCCACTACGGACTTGTCGCCGATATGCAGATAGATGAAAAAGCCGGAACTGTGGCCATACGGGCCGATATGGATGCCCTGCCTATTGAAGAGCAGACCGGCAAGCCCTACAGTTCAAGGGAACCCGGCATTATGCATGCCTGCGGACATGACAGCCATACCGCTATTGCCCTGGGTACAGCTATCGCACTGGCAGAGCACAGAGAAGTACTTCCCGGCAATATCCGTTTTATTTTCCAGCCTTCGGAAGAGAGTAAAGACGGAGGCAGTATCCAGATGATCGAAGAAGGTGCATTGGAAGGTGTGGACGGTATTTTCGGCCTGCATGCCTACCCCTACCTGCATACGGGAGAGATAGGGTACAAATACGGTGTGATGATGGCTTCGGCGGACATTTTCACGATCGAGATATTTGGCCGTTCCGCCCATGGGGCAAGACCGCATGAGGGAGTGGATGCCATTCTTGTTACCTCTATGATCGTCAATTCCCTGAATCATATCGTTTCACGACGTATCGACCCGCTGCATCCGGCGGTCATTTCACTGGGTACTGTGGAAGGGGGGAAAGCGTCCAACATCATTTGCGACCATGTCATTCTCAAAGGGACGGTCCGAACAATCAACGAAGAGGTACGCAATGCCATACCCCAAATGATGGAAGAATCTATCAAAGGGATCTGTAAATCGATGGATGCAAAGTATCATTTCGAATATGAATTCGGCCAGCCGGAACTGATCAATGATGATGCCATGGTCGATATCGTTGTCAATGAAGCCAAAGGGGTCATCGGTGAAGCACACTGCATCGACCTGAAAGACCCGGTAATGGGAGGAGAGGATTTCTCCGAATATCTCAAACTGATACCTGGTGCTTTTTTCAGGCTCGGTACCTGCAATGAAGCCAAGGAGACCTGTGTTTCACAGCACAACAGCCGTTTCGATGTCGATGACAATGCCCTCCAGATAGGGATGAAGATCATGGGAGCAAGTGCCCTTGCCTTTTTGCAAAAGGAGTGAAAATGCATGAAAGTGTTACACTGAAGATCCCTGCGGAACACCGGTATATCAAACTGGTGAATGATGCGGTAGAGGACATGTGCAAAGTCTCTCTGCTGGACAGAAAAGACAGCCAAGCGCTGACTGAAAGTGTTGAAGAGCTGATACACAATGCCATCACACATGCCTACAAAGGTGAGCACGGCTATATTCAGATAGCGATCCATCCTTTCAAGACAGGGATACGTATCGATGTGCATGACTGGGGTATCCCTATGTCGGTCGAAAAACATCAAAGTGTCCCGCTGGACAGGAAGGCTTCTGAGGGGTTTAACCGTATTTATCATCTTGTGGACCGCTTCGAATACAAAAATCTTGGGAAAGAGGGGAAAAAATTCACGATCATCAAATATGCCTCCCATCCGCTGCATACGGACACGGCACTGCCATCTTCTGTACCGGGCCGGGAAGAACAGGCAGACCCTGAAGCCCCGGTGACCATTCGGGAGTTCAGAGAAGGGGATGAAGAGAGGATCGCCTATCTTATCTACAAGAATTACGGGCACAGCTATATCAAAGACAGTTTCTACTATCCGCAGAAGATCGCGCAGGAACACGGGAAAACATTCTACTCCATCGTTGCAGAAAGCCAGGGCAGGATCGTAGGGCATTTTGCGTCCATTCTGGTACCCGAATCTTCCATCGCAGAGATCGGCATCGTGGTGGTTGATCCTCTGTTCAAAGGAAGAGGCATTATGAACCGTATGATCAAACATGTACTCAAAAAAGCCGAAGAGATCGGCCTGGATGCGGTCTTCGGCGAAGCGATCATGTATCATGTCTTCAGCCAGAGAAGCAACCTGAGACATGGATTCAACGAAAGTGCACTGATGCTGGGGAAAACACCTGCCGATATTACACTCGAGAACAATGAACTTACCAAAGCGGAAAAGCGCGGTGCCCTTCTGGTAGGGTATAAATTTTTCCATATCTACGAGAAAGCCCTCTATCTGCCCAAGGTCTACCGCAAGCAGATCAAAAAAACGTATGAGAATGCGCTGATCCCTGTGCAAAAACGGAAGAAGGAAGAGCAAAAGATACCCAAACATATCTTTTTACATTACGATTTCGATCCTCCGACCAATATCGCTACGATACGTATAGACCGTTACGGAAAGGATTTTAAGCACAAATTCCTGCTGCTGGTCTCCCAACTCAGGGCGAAACACTGCGATATGATCTATGCCGATGTCTCGCTGGAAGAGATTCCCCAGATCGACAAAGTCATCAGGATCATGAACAAACGAGGTTTTTTCTACTGCGGAGTTATGTTCCTCTGGCACAGAAAAAAAGACTACCTCAGGCTGCAGCTCAAACACAGTGACAAGGTCGGAAGCAAAAATTATGTCTGCTACTCCGATTTTTGCAAGGCACTCTCCGCCTATATCGCAAAGGATGAAAAACGGTGCAGCTCCCTTTCCTAGTTCAAATCAGCCGTCTGCTGCCCGATCTCTTTGTAGCGGGCATAGTAATGCTCTACAAATGCCTTTACTTCTTCTTTAACAGGCAGATAAACACCCTCCGACTTTTCGGCATAACGGCTTAAATAATCATTCGCATCTTTTTTGTCCAGGTACTGTTTTGCCAGCATTTCATAGGCAGAGATATAGGTTTCCTTCATGGCTCCGTATTTTGTATCATCGATCCTGATGCACCCCTCCTCGTAGCGGATCACCCCGGAAGTGAAAAGAATATCAAGATGGATAAGCCCCTCACAGTAGTAGGGAAGGACTTCGCCTACTTCACGCCATGCCATCAACCCTACCGCACGGCTGACAAGATCATCGATGATATGTGTTTGAAGTGACTCTTTTTCATTGAAGAAAAAGGCCATCAGCCCGCCGGCCGTGGCTTTGAATTCTTCAATATTCTTGAATTGACCGGTACCATTCATTTTGGTTTCCGTATCGGAGTCTATCCAGAGGATATGCCCGTATTCGTGACCGATAGTGGAGATATCATAGAGCTCATGCCAGAGTTCCGGTTCATGCTCTGCCAAAGCTCTCTGTTTTTTGACGAATGCTTCTCCCATCGTCTCCACAGAGAGCTGCATAACAGGCTTGCTCTTCTTGCTTTCCAGGACAAAATCGGCATAGGCAAAGATCTTTTTGCCCAGTTCCGACGATACTTTCTCGTCATTGGGAACCACCTGTGCAGAAAAGAGGCCGTTGAATTCCGCTGCATAATACAGCATCGGCTGACCAATATAAAGCTGTGTTTCATCT
>Ga0256841_1003123_pt1 | contig 12595 bp, 12 predicted proteins | sample 356308metaG_FD_185971 | JGI IMG/M metagenome (GOLD analysis project Ga0256841, IMG submission 185971) | Hydrothermal vent microbial communities from Mid Atlantic Ridge, Atlantic Ocean - 356-308 | ecosystem: Environmental > Aquatic > Marine > Hydrothermal vents | place: Atlantic Ocean: Mid...
TGATGAAATAGCCGGGCCAGGCAGGTGCTATAAAGATCAGTTAATTCGAGTGTGAGTTTCACCCATTTGTTCTAGTTTGTCTTCAGCTTCCAGCCAACGTTCTTCCGCCAAATGCAATTGCTTATCGATTTCGGCTTTTTCCAATAACAACACTTGCAAACGCTGTTTTGCTTCCGGTTGGTAAAGGGAAGTGTCAGCCAATTGGTGCTCGATTCTTTCCTTGGCCTCGGTGAAATGTTGAACGGCTTTTTCCGCTTCGGCCAATGCCTGTTTCAGCGGGCGCAGCTGCTCGCGCCGTTTCGCTTCTTCCCGGCGCAGATCTCGCCGGGATAGGGTGGGAATAGCGGGTTTGGTGGGAGTTTCACGATTGCGTTGTTCCAACAGCCAGCGGCGGTAATCTTCCAGGTTACCGGAATAGGGGGCGGCGTGGCCATTGGCGACTAGCCAAAAATCATCGGTGATACAACGCAATAAATGACGGTCGTGGGAGACTAGAATCAATGCGCCGGGATAATCCTGCAAGGCCAGAGTGAGGGCGTGGCGCATTTCGATATCCAGGTGGTTTGTCGGTTCGTCCAACAGCAGTACATTGGGTTTTTGATAGACAATGAGCGCCAGTACCAAGCGGGCTTTCTCGCCGCCTGAGAAAGTTTTCACCGGCGTGGTGGCCCGTTCTTCACTGAAACCGAACCCCCCCAGAAAGCCGCGCAGTTTTTCTTCCCTGGCCTGGCGGTCGAGCAGTTGGAAATGCTCAAGAGCAGTTTGCTCCGGGACCAGTTGTTCCAGTTGGTGTTGGGCGAAATAGCCGATTTTAAGTCGATCGGCGGTTTCCTGGTTTCCTGCCAATGGCGGAATTTCACCTGCCAGCGTTTTAATCAAAGTGGATTTCCCGGCACCGTTTGGCCCCAATAACCCTAAACGATCGCCCGGACCCAGGGTTAAATTCACTTCTCTTAAAATGGTATCCCCGTCATAACCCAGTCTGGCATCCTCCAGCCGCACCAAAGGAAAGGGTAGGGAGGCCGGGCGGGGCAGGCGGAAGTGAAAGGGGGAATCCACATGGGCCGGGGCGATTTCCGCCAGCCTTTCCAGGACTTTTATCCGGCTTTGCACTTGGCGGGCCTTGGTGGCCTTGGCGCGGAAGCGGTTGATGAATTGCAGCAAATGATCCCTTTCCCGTTGTTGTTTGCGGCAGGCGGCTTGTTGTTGCGCCAGGGCTTGGGTGCGGAGCTTTTCAAAGGCGGAATAGTTGCCCCGATAGTGCCGGACGCGCTTTTGTTCCAGGTGGAGGATATGATCACAGATTTGGTCGAGAAAATCCCGGTCGTGGGAAATGAGCAGTAAAGTCCCGGCATAGGTTCTCAACCATTCCTGTAGCCAAATGACAGCATCCAGGTCCAGATGGTTAGTAGGTTCGTCCAGTAACAAGAGGTCGGAACGGCACATCAATGCCTGGGCCAAATGAAGACGCATGCGCCAGCCGCCGGAAAAATCCCGTACTGGTTTTTCCAGATCGGAAGTGGCAAATCCCAGACCATCAAGCAACTTGGCCGCTTTGGCTTTTGCTTGATAGCCGCCAATGGCTTCCAGCCGGGCGTGGAGTTCGGCCTGGAGAATACCGTTACCGGCTTGTTCGGCCTGTTGGAGTTTGCGTTCCAATTCCCGCAGTTCTTTATCGCCATCGAGGACGTAATCCAGCGCCAAGCGATCTAAATCCGAGATTTCCTGGCTCACCGAAGCGATGGTCAAATCCGGCGGCCATTGGAGATGGCCACTATCGGGGGAAAGCTCTCCAAGAATCAGCCCCAACAGACTGGATTTGCCGGTACCGTTGGCGCCAACCAAACCGGTCCGGTCACCTCGTCGTACGGTAAAATTGGCGTGTTCAAACAGCAATTTCCCGCCGCGGCGGAGGGAGACATCGTGAAAGCTAATCATTCAGGTAACGGTTTTTAAGTTGGATATAATGGTCGGCCGAGTAATCTAGGAAGGCTGATTCCTCTTTTGTGAGGGAACGTGTCCGCCGGGCGGGGCTTCCCATATAAAGCGAATTGGCGTGAAGGTGTTTGCCAGGTGGCACCAGGGCACCGGCGGCGAGCATGATTTTATCTTCCAGGACCGCGCCATCCATGACAATGGCGCCAATGCCAATCAAGCACCAATCTCCAATGGTACAGCCGTGAATTACCGCCCGATGGCCGATAGTAACTTTTTGGCCGATGGTCAAGGGAAATCCGCCGGGTGCGTGGGGGCCATCATGAGTTACGTGCAAGATACTCCCGTCTTGAACATTGGTTCCTGAGCCAATATGGATATGATTCACATCGCCACGGACAACCGCTTGTGGCCATACAGAGACTTCATTTTCCAGGTGCACGTCTCCAATCACCAAGGCGGTTTCCGCGATATACACACCGGTGCCCGTATAAGGCGTTAAATTTTCAAAGGTTTTGCGTGCCAAATTTGTCTCCGTTGTCACTATACTTAAAATACAATCTCCGGCATTTATCCAGCAAGGAAAGCGATTTGCCGAGCCTGATTTAATTGTACATAAGGAGTCTTTGAATCATGTTGGTTTTTTTAGTGGTCCTGCTCGCTTTGATTGTTATCCTGTTTGTCTATGGCATTGTCATATATAACCGGCTGGTGGCGTTAAAACACGGCGTTTCTCAAGCTTGGTCCAATATTGATGTCCTCCTCAAGCAGCGCCATGACGAATTGCCCAAATTGGTGGAAGTGTGTAAGCGTTATATGAAATTTGAGCAAGACACGCTGGAGAAGGTCATGCGGGCCAGAGCCAGTGTTTTTCAGGCTCAGCAACAGGGCGATGTGGGGGCCTTGGGTAAAGCGGAAGGGCAGCTCAGGCAGGGGTTGATGAATTTGTTTGCGGTTGCGGAAAGTTACCCTGAGCTCAAGGCCGATCAGTCGTTTCGTCATTTGGAAAACCGCATCACGGGATTGGAAAATGCCATTGCCGACCGGCGTGAATTCTATAATGAGGCGGTGAACAATAACAACGTCCGCATCGAGCAATTTCCAGATGTGCTGGTTGCCCGGAAATTGGATTTCCAGCCATTCAAATTGCTGGAGTTTAACGAAGAAGAGAAAAGTGATGTCAATCTTCAAACCTTGTTTGGTTGAAGCAGATAATGATCAAAGCGTGGTTGCTGCACAGCCCCCCGCTGCATTTCTGGGGATTGGTGGTGATATTGGGCGGAGTGGCGATAGGTTCTTTTTATACGGCCTTTCGCCGTCTGCATCGAGTCAGGATTATAGAAGACACGCCAACGGCGAAAATCCGTTCCGCCCACCAAGGCTATGTTGAACTGGAAGGTTGGGCCCGGATGTTACCGGGCGAACCGATTTACGCGCCTTTAAGCAACCGCCCATGCGTCTGGTATGAATATACCATCGAACATAGAGAATCCGCCGGGTTTGGAAGCCGCCGGCACACACGTTGGAGCAGGATCGCCCACCAACGCAGCGAAGCCATATTTGCCCTGGAAGACTCGACGGGCCAGTGTGTTGTCGATCCTGATGGGGCGGAAATCATCCCTGAAAAAGTGCTGACCTGGTATGGTCAGGACCGTACCCCCGGGGCGTCTCCTCCTGCCCAGGGTGCCTTGATCGGCCCTTACCGTTTTACCGAGAAGGTTCTCGAGCCGGATAAACCCCTGTATGCCCTCGGAATGTTTACCACGATGGGTGAAGGGGGAGGCAGTGATAGTCTGGAAACAGACACCCGGGAATTGATCCTCCGCTGGAAGCACGATCAAACTTATCTCTTGAAGCGCTTTGATCTCAACCGGGATGGCAAGATTGATGAAAAGGAGTGGCGGATTGTCAGAAAGCAGGCAGCCAAAGAAGCGGTTCGACAACGCCTGGAAAAAGCGCCAGAGCCGGTAGTGAATTTGTTGAAAAAGCCTGTATCCAAGGATCAGCCGTTCATTCTTTCCGCTATTCCCCAGGAGAAGATCATCTCCAGGTTCAGAATGAGCACGGGATGGATTGCCGGATTATTTGTCATCTGTTGCGGGTTCTTGGCCTGGGCTTTACAAGTGCGATTGAATCTGTTGCCTTAAACTGTCTTTTCCAGGGCGAATAAATCGAATGCCGGAGTTGAGTCAGTTAAGGATTTGAGCCAGTAATTTTCTATTTTCCCATTTTGGTGGTGGGCTTGTATCCATTGGCCTTGCTGCCAGACAAAAGCAGGGCTTAACAAACTAGTGGGGCGTCCCAGCGTTGGTTGCGGAGGGATTAAAAGTCCCCATTCCCGGCGGAATTCTCCCGGGGCATCGGGTGAAATCTTTAAGTCGACGACCACGACATTCATTGCGAAGGTGATGATTTCGATCCCAACCAGAAGGCCTTGATCCGGGTCTTTTTGCAGCCATCGAATGGCACCTATTTCTAACTCTTCGCCGTGATTGAGAATCACCAAAATTTCGCCAACTTTAAGTTTGGCGAGTGAGTGATCCAACCATATCAGGCAATAACCCTGAGCGCTTGAATTTACCAGTTTGCCTGGAAAGTGGTTTTGTTTATCGTCCCTGTCGTTTTGGCTGGCTTGTTTCTGGAGCCCAAAATCCGGAATAGTGTGCATTTGATTGACGAGTCTTTGATAGACATCCTTTTCCATGCCTTCGTAGAGAACCTGTCCCGTGTCAAAAAAATCGTCATTATCCAAAGGGAGCAAGTCAAAATCACCAGGGCTGATGAGGTTTTCTTCAATTCGTCCGGAAGGTGTCGCCAATAGCGACTTGAGGTTTTTATGGATGCGCCCTTCTTTATCGAACACCGCAATCAAATCTTCCAGCCCCACCACCAGCAGGCATTCGCTGTTTTCTTGTATCCTGCTCCACTTGCGGTGTTTGGGTGCGCCGAGGGTATGGGCGATTTGCAACGCTAATTTGCGCGTGGCGTTGACCGGAAGCACGGCCCTGCCGGAAGAAGCGGGGGGATTTGAAATAAATTTGAGCAGTTGCTGTACCACTTTGTGACAATATATAAAGCGGCTGCCAATGGATTCTGGGTGCGCGACAAGTTTGGCCGAGCGCGGCGGTATAGGGTCATAGAGATCGAAATGAAAGTAGGCCTTTTTATTCTGATGATGCGGCTTGGGACGTATTTCAGCGAATCTGGCGAAGGATTGAAAAAATAAATCGATCTGTTTTAGATCTCGTTGCCGGAACCGCTGCGGAGAACAGAGGCTAAACAGAAAGAGCCTCAAAAAATGCGCCTGGCTTAAACTTTGGGGTTGTGAAGCATCGCCCTCAAACAAATTACCTTGTTCAATCATCTCATACAGCTGGTACACCTTGCGCCAAAAAGAATCATCCAAAGATTCGTATATTTGAGCCGAAAGGACTTGTACGCGATGGAGTCCTTCAATTGCTCTGACAAGTGCGTTGGTTTGTTCCGGTTTCGTCAGGCTTTTTGAATGCAGGAAATCCTTGTCGAAGACGGTGAGCAAATACCCTTCACTGACTTCCCGGTATAGCTCTAAGGCAAGGAACGCCTGCGTCTTGTGATCCTCTGATAAGGGCAGGGGGGTATCAAATAGGTAATTTTCCAGGCCATCAATGAGTTGGAGCAGGTAAGGATAATATGCTTCGAGTAATTGATAACGAAGGGCAGTGGTTAAAACCGTATGATTGAGTGCCCGGATTTGGGTCAAAATGCAGCTGCTGGTCTTATGACAGTCCAGCCACGGCAAAGTGGCCAGCCAGTTTTTTAGCGAACTTGGGTCAGTGAATATAGGTGGGGAGCCATTGTTATTTGACACGCGTCATCCTATAAGTGATCGGTTAAAGTTGGTAATTTATTTTTAGTGCCAGATTCCTGCAAGGGGCATCGGAAAAATACAGATTTTAATCAGGACTTCCAGTGGTACAAGTACGTACCGTCAAAATCAGTGACTTATCATCACTGATTGCGGATGCTGAAAATTCATGGATGAATTATTCAGCATTCCCCGTGGAGCCGGTCACTATAAACCTTTTCCCATTCCAAACGGCCGTCAACCCTTCGTTGTATGTACATTAGGTGGCGGCAGTTTGCAAGGTACTCTCATAAGTGTAGACGAAGGAAATAAAAAAGAGAGTCGGCCTGTAAGCCGGGTTCTGTCGAGGGCAATCATTCCTCTACGGCATACGTCACCGCATGCCTTTAGCAATCTACCCGGGAGCTTGTGCGGGCCACACTTGGGTTGACACCCTCGCTCCCCTATTTGATCTTGCTCCAGGTGGGGTTTGCCGTGCCGCGGATTGTTACCAACCGCGCGGTGCGCTCTTACCGCACCATTTCACCTTTACCTGTGCCCGATCACCTGTGCCATGAGCGGCTGCGGCAATAACGGCCTGTTTGGAAAAACAGGCTTGACGAGCTGGTTTGCCATGCAAAAGGTAGTCGGGCCATCGGCAGTCTATTTTCTGTGGCACTTTCCATGGGTTCACACCCTCCAGGCGTTACCTGGCACCCTGCCCTGTGGAGCCCGGACTTTCCTCTTTCGGAAAAAACCGAAAGCGATTGCCCGGCCGGCTCTCTTGTGAATATTTGACCAGAAATGGTAGTAAAAGTGTTAGTTTTTTTCCGTGCGATTTTTTTGCCACTCCAGGGCGGCTTGATATAAGGTTTTTTTGCGCGCGCCGGTAATTTTTTCCGCCAGGGAGACAGCGGTTTTCAATGGGCATTCTGCCAGTAATAAATGTAGTGTGCGAAGGTGTTTGGCAGCAAGATTTTCCGGTGCCGGCAAGGGGGCACCTTCCAGTAAGATAACGAATTCGCCTCTTTTGAGCGCTGGATTTTGGTGGAAAATTTCTAAAGCAGAGCCGGCGGTTGCATGGATGAAGCGTTCGTGGATTTTAGTCAGCTCCTTGGCTATAACCAACCGGCGCTGTGGGGGAAAAACCTTTCGCAGATCCGCAAGGCATTTTTCCAGCCGGTGGCTGGATTCGTAAAAAACAATGGTGCGGGATTCGTCCAATAATGCTTCAAAAAAATGTTTCCTGGCACTCTCGGTTCTTGGGGGAAAGCCCTCGAAAACAAAACGGTTGGTAGAAAAGCCGGCGGCAGACAGTGCGGCGGTAATGGCGCAAGGGCCAGGTATAGGAGAAACTACGATACCCGCTTGGTAGGCAGCGGAAACTAAAGGGAATCCGGGGTCATTGATGAGCGGTGTCCCGGCATCAGAGACAAGGGCAATCGTAGTGCCCTGTTGAAGTTGGGCGATGAGCGATGCAGCCTTCGCTTTTTCATTATGTTCATGGAGCGCGGTAACGGGGGTATCAATGCCGTGGTGGGAAAGCAATCTACGACAATGACGGGTGTCCTCTGCCGCAATCAGATCGACCTGTCGCAATACCTCGAGGGAACGTAAGGTAATGTCTGCTAAATTGCCGATAGGTGTAGCGACAATATAAAGTTTTCCCTCGGTGGATATCATTCAAGAGGTTGTCGTTGCTTCTCTGCGCCCTACCAGGCGGTGTTGTAGCCGCTTCATGGTCAGGTAAAAGCGTTGTTTGGCAACCAGCAGATAGATAACGAACAATAATTTTGCAATGACCAGATAACTTGCGAAGCGTTTCATGATTTTTACCTCTGAAAAAAGTGCTTATTTAAAGATATGCATATCATGGGCCAAATTTGGTTTTTGGCCTATATCAACGAGTTGGTTATAGTGTGACGGAGATGGTATAAAAAAGCGTTAAAAAAGTTGACAGAATTTGTCACATTTTTCCCTTGCATTTTCAGAAAATGACAAGTTAACGTAGCTGGGTTAAATTTTGATGAAAAGGCATTCAGGGCTCGTGTGTTATGACGCTGATTGGTTGACCATGTTCCCCGGAACCTGCTCAAGTGGGGGATTTTTCTTACATCAGAGGATTGCGTAAAAATGGGCGGTATGAAAGCGCGTGATAAATCCAGTGTAAAATTGTCGAGAAAAGGCATGATTCTGGGCTGTTTCGTTTTAGCTGCTCAGATGTGTCAAGAAAAAATACAAACAAAATGGACAAGCGGCCTGGGGTTTTCTCCATGGAAAATATAATCCTTCTCTTACGTAATATTCTAGCAACTACTCATGACTGAAACGATGATTTCATCACCTGTTCCTTTACCCGCCTGGCAGGCACTGACCCAACATCAAGAAGAAATAGCTTCCGGCCACATGCGGGAGTGGTTCACTGCTGATCCAGAACGTTTTACCCGTTTTTCTCTGCCTTTTGGAGACATTCTGTTTGATTACTCCAAAAACAGGATCACCGACAAAACCCTGGGACTGTTACTGCAATTGGCAGAGCAAAGTGGCCTTGCCAAGGCGATTGATTCTATGTTCAACGGTGAAAAAATCAACCTGACCGAACAGCGGGCTGTATTGCATGTTGCATTGCGGAATCGCTCACCTGATCCGATCTATGTGGACGGACAAGATGTGATGCCGCAGGTCCGGCGCGTGCTCGAGAAAATGCGGCGATTCAGTGATTTGGTGCGTAATGGGAAATGGCTTGGGTTTACAGGCAAAGCAATCACCGATGTGGTCAATATTGGTATCGGCGGTTCCGATCTTGGTCCTAGAATGGTCACTACGGCGTTGACGCCTTATCACAAACAGGGGCTGAAGGTGCATTATGTCGCCAATGTTGACGAATCAGACCTTTTGGAAACCCTGAAAGGATTGAATCAAGAGACGACATTATTTTTGGTGGCGTCCAAAACCTTCACCACTCAGGAAACAATGACCAATGCTTTTTCCGCGCGTGATTGGTTATTGACTGCAGCCGGTGGCGATCACAGCGCCATCGCCCGGCATTTCGTTGCCATTTCCACCAATCGCCAGGCGGTGGAGTCTTTTGGTATCGATGGCGAAAATATGTTTGAGTTTTGGGATTGGGTGGGAGGCAGATTTTCCTTGTGGTCCGCCATTGGCTTGTCTATTGCGATAGCCATTGGCATGGACCGTTTTGAGGAGCTTCTTGAAGGGGCTTTTGAAGCGGATCAACACTTCAAAACCACGCCATTTTCCCGCAATATCCCGGTAATTATGGCTCTGCTGGGGATTTGGTACAGCAATTTTCTTGGCGCCGAATCCTATGCCGTGTTGCCTTATGACCAATATATGCGTTTTTTCCCTGATCACCTCCAGCAATTGGACATGGAAAGTAATGGCAAAAGCGTGACTCTCGATGGCAAACCGGTGGCATGTCAAACCGGACCCATCGTCTGGGGGCAACCGGGCACCAATGGGCAACATGCTTTCTATCAATTGATTCACCAGGGAACGCGCCTGGTGCCGTGTGATTTTATTGCCCCGGTTCAGGGACATCACAAGCTGGGAGACCATCATGCCATTTTGCTGGCCAATTGCCTGGCCCAAGCCGAGGCCTTGATGAAGGGCAAAACTGAAGAGGAGGTCAGGGAAGAATTGACATCGTTGGATCTGTCCGAATCACAACTTGAGCTGCTGGTGGCGGCGAAAACCTTTCCAGGAAACCGGCCCTCCAACCTTTTCCTGTTAAAAAAACTGACACCCAAGGTGCTGGGTAGTCTGGTAGCTTTTTATGAGCATAAAATCTTCGTGCAGGGAGTCATTTGGAATATCAATTCCTTCGATCAGATGGGAGTGGAGTTGGGAAAACAACTGGCCAAGGCTATTCTTCCAGAACTTAAGGGCGGCGAAGTAGGCGAGCACGATGCATCCACCACGGCTCTCATCAAAACATACCGGCAATGGCAGGCAGCCGGTTGAGGACCGAGGTTCATACTTTTCCAACGCCAGAACAAACAGTTGCCGCGGTAGCCGAGAGATTTGCCGCTGCCGCCAGATTGGCCTGTCAGTCCAGCGGGCGTTTCACGATTGTTTTGGCCGGGGGAGAAACTCCGAAGGACTTATATCGATTGCTTGCAACCACCTACCGAGACAAAGTGAATTGGCAGGCGGTTTACGTGTTTTTTGGTGACGAACGCTTTGTCCCGCCATCCGATCCTTTGAGCAATTACCGGATGATTGAGGAAACCTTGCTCAATGCTGTCCCCATTCCACAGCGGCAGGTGTATCCCATGCCCACGGAAGGTATATCCCCAGAGCAAGCCGCCCGTCAATATGAACGGCAACTATTATCTTTCTTCCAAGGTCCCCCTTGTTTCGATTGGGTGTTGTTGGGATTGGGAGAGGATGGACATACCGCTTCGCTATTTCCCAGACGGAACAACTTTTCCCGGCAATGGGTGGCAGCGGTTAATGATGCGCCCAAGCCGCCGCCCCAGCGTTTGACTTTGACGTACCGGGCGTTCAACCAGAGCAATGAAGTGACTTTTTTAGTGACTGGCGCTCATAAAGCTCAAACAGTTGCCAAGGTGCTGCAAGCGCCGGAAGCACAACTGCCTGCCCAAAAAATCGTCCCCAGGCAATTGCTGGCATGGTATTTAGACCAGGCGGCCGCCGGCCAGCTTAAGTCTTAGTTTCCTCTGTTTTAATGCGATTGTATATTTAAAATCAATGGGTTGTCTGAATGAGTGCCCATTATTGTTTGATTACTGAATGATTTTTTAACTTGTCTCAAAAATATAACAAATGATGCTTGCTTTGATTTCGGGCAGTTGGTAAGGTGAGAATTCCATAAGAAGATTCTTATTTGATTTTCAGGCGACGACATCAGGTTGTAGAGGAGGCATGGTTATGGCTGATAAAGTAGATCTCAAAAGAAGGCGGTTAATTCAGGCGGCAGGGGTTGGTGCTGCAAGTCTGGCGGCATTCCCGGCATTTCCCATTATCCTCAAGCGGCAGGCCGGCCGCAAAGTAGCGCGGCCACCATCCGGTACATTTTCACCGGATGTGGAAATAGATCTGGTAGCTGGTGTGTCCCGGGTTCCTATCCTCAAGGGTCAGCCTACTTCAGTTTGGCGGTATTCCGCCAAAGTGACAAAAGGTGATCCGGGCGCGGTCATTCCGCTTCAGAATACCTATCTGGGGCCGATTCTCAAATTCAAGACCGGACAGAGGGTCAGAATTACTTTGAAAAACCAATTGCCGGAGCAACATATTACGCACTGGCATGGCTTGCATTCCCCTTTTGAAGCCGATGGCCACCCCAGTTACGCCATACGGCCGGGGCAAGAATATGTTTATGAATTTGAAGTGAAAAACCAGGCAGGCACCAATTGGTATCACCCCCATACCAATATGTTAACGGGAAGTCAGGCTTATGCTGGTTTGGCGGGGTTGATTATAGTCGAGGACAAGCAAGAGCAGGGTTTACCCCTTCCCCGGGGCGAATTCGATGTGCCCTTGGTCATTCAGGATCGCACCTTCAATGAGCGCAATCAATTCCTGTATGACCGCCGTGGCCCGATTGCGATGCTGGGTTTTCTAGGGGAACGGATTTTGGTCAATGGCCAGCCAGATTTCACCATGCAAGTAGCTTCACGCGCTTATCGTTTTCGGGTGTTGAATGGTTCTAATTCCCGCCTTTACAAACTGGCATGGAGCGACCATTCTCCCGTGACGGTCATAGCCACGGATGGTGCTTTATTGGAAAAGCCAGTCACCAGACCCTATATCATGATTGGCCCCGGTCAACGGGTGGAGATTTGGCGGGATTTCAGTAAACCTGGCGTGGGCAAAGAGATCACTCTGGAAAGTCTGGAGTTTGAAGGCACGATGCCTCCCGGCTATGAACAGCAAATGCGCGGGCGCCGCGCAATGGGCGGTAGAGGCGGAATGGGTGCGATGGGCCGCGGCATGGGCATGATGGGTGGCCGGGGTCGCATGGGTATGGGGCCATTGGCCGTGATGGCAAACCATATTCCACAAGGTAGCGCCTTCACAATTGCGCGCTTCCATGTAACCCGCAAAGCCAAAGATAATCTGGAACTGCCAAAGCAGTTGTATTCCCGCCCGCTTTATCGTTTGGAAGATACCGTCAATCCAGATCATCCCCGTCCCATCGCCATTGGCACAAAAGGCCGTCATTTCACCCTCAATGGCAAGGTCTTTGAAATGCTCGGCGCTTTGGATGTGGAAACCATCCCCGTGAATACGATACAGCTCATGGAAATTTTCCATGCCCATGGTATGGAGCACGAAGGGGAAGAAAACGAAAAGCAAGAAGAAGGTAGCATGTCTATGCAAGGAGGCATGAGAGGCATGGGAGGCATGGGAGGCATGGGAGGCATGGGAGGCATGGGAGGCGGCGGCATGATGATGTCGATGGTTCATCCCATCCACCTGCATGGCCCATATTTTCAGATTGTCAAGCGCACTCCGCCACGGGAAGGCCATGGCTTGGGCTATGATACAGTCAAAGATGGGTTCATTAACGAAGGCTTGCATGATACGGTTCTGGCGATGCCTGATGAGCGTATCACCCTTATTAAGCCCTTTACCGATTACAAGGGATTATTCCTTTACCATTGCCACAACTTGGAACATGAAGATGCGGAGATGATGCGTAATTTCAAAGTTGTGTAGCGTTTTTGACTCAAACGAAAGCAGGCAAAAAGAGCATCTTTGAGGTGCTCTTTTTGTTTGTCATGGCGTCGCAGGCAAATGATATGTCAGGACGGTTTTTGGTCACTATGGCCCAGGGGTTTGTCAGGA
>Ga0256841_1003124_pt1 | contig 12595 bp, 11 predicted proteins | sample 356308metaG_FD_185971 | JGI IMG/M metagenome (GOLD analysis project Ga0256841, IMG submission 185971) | Hydrothermal vent microbial communities from Mid Atlantic Ridge, Atlantic Ocean - 356-308 | ecosystem: Environmental > Aquatic > Marine > Hydrothermal vents | place: Atlantic Ocean: Mid...
GAAATCAGCGGCTTTCCGGCTACCAGGATCACCGAGATCCGCAAGATGATCGACCCCACCACCGCTGCCTCGTGAGCCGCGGTCGGGGGGCGTCCCGGGAGCTCGCGGAGTGCCGCGACGGGCTCGTGGCCTCGGACGCTGCTGCCCACCGTTGCAAAGCCGTGGCGCGACGATATGGCCGGGAGGAAGGCCCCGGCCCGGCGAAAATGACGCAACGGGCGGGGCTGCTCCGCTGGTTTCAGTCGGCGATCAGATCCCAGGAAAGCGGGGTGCCGCGGGCAATATCGACCCGGGCGCGCCGGCCGAGCAGCGCCGGCAGATGTTTGGGCGGCAGCCCGAAGCCCGGGCGGATCGAGCGGATGTTCGCCTCGGTGAGCGTCTCGCCGGCGGCGATCTGCGCCACCGCGTAGAGGGAGCGGCGGAACACCCGGCTCGATTCCTCGCTCGGGGACAACCCGCGTTTGGCCTCGCCGATGGCGGCGAAGGCGTCGCGGCAGTCGCGGCACAGCCGGGCGAACTCCCCGGGCTCGAGGGAAAAGGCGGCATCCGGCCCGCCTTCGGCCCGGGCCAGGGTGATGTGCTTCTCGATCGCCACCGCGCCCAGCGCCACCGCCGCCACCGCCGCTGCGGTACCGAGAGTGTGATCGGAGAGGCCGACGGGACAGCCCGTGAGCTCGCGGAGGCGGGCCATGGTGGCGAGGCGACTGTCGCTGATCGGAGTCGGATAGCCGCTGTTGCAGTGGAGAACGACGATCTCCCGGTTGCCCTCTTCCCGGGCGGCTTCCACCGCCTCCAGGATCTCCGCCTCCGTGGCCATGCCGGTGGAGAGGATCAGGGGTTTGCCGGTGCGGGCGATCCGCCGCACCAGCGGCAGATCGACGATCTCGAAGGAGGCGATCTTGAAAGCCGGTACGTCGAAACCTTCGAGAAAATCCACCGCCGTCGGGTCGAAGGGGGTGCTGAAGACCGGAACCCCGAGACGCCGGCCCTCGGTGAACAGCGCCTCGTGCCATTCCCAGGGGGTGCTGGCCTCGCCGTAGAGCTCGTAGAGCCGCCGTCCCGCCCAGGGCCCCGTCTCGATCACGAAGCCGGGGCCGTCGTGGTCGATGGTGATGGTGTCGGGGCGGTAGGTCTGGAGCTTGACGGCGTCCGCTCCGGCTTCGACGGCCGCCCGCAGGAGCCGCAGCGCCCGTTCCAGCGAGCCACCGTGGTTGCCGGAAAGCTCGGCGATGAGGAAGGGCGGACGGCCGGGGCCGAGCTCGCGTCCAGCGATCGTGAGGCCTTTCCCGGTCATGTTCCCGCTCCTCCGCGTTTTTCGAGCAGGAACCAGGTGAGATCGTCGAGCGGGAACACCGGGTCGCGGCGCCAGACGAATCCGTAGTCGAGGAGCGCGAGGTTCGGGAAGCGGTCCATGAGCTCGCCGGCGAAATCCCGTTTGAAGAGAAGTTCCCGTTCGCCGCGGTAGGGTACCTCGACGGGGGTCGGGTTGTAATATTCGGCGATGAGGAGATAGCGGCGGCTCGCGGCGTGGAGGCGGTCGTAGGCCTCGGGCAGCCGCTCCGGCGCGACGTGGATCAGCACCCCGGCGGTGAAGGCGAGGTCGAAGGGCGTCTCGGGCGCGAAGTCGAAGAGGCTCGTGAGATGGGCCTCGACCCGGGGGATCCGGGCCAGTTCGGCATGTGCTTTCCCGTTGATCTCCACCCCGGCGAGCCGCGCATGCGGCAGCAGCTCGCCGATGGCGATCAGGTTGAGGCCGATGTTGGCGCCGAGCTCGAGCACGCTCTGCACGCCCGGCGCCCGGGCGAGGATTCGGGCGAAGAGACGGCGTTTGCCGGCGAGCTGGTCGAGCCGGCGGTTACGCTCCACATAGGCGTCGCCGAAGGCCCCGGCCCAGATCTTTTCCTGGCGGCTGACGGACGGGATGGTCACGGTTCGTCCCTCACGCGGTTGTCGTCGGGCGGCACCTTTTCGATCCGCAGAAGATAGCGCGCTCCCCGGAGGTCGAAAAAGGCCGGATAACGGTCATTGTCGACCACCCGCAGCAGCTCGAACTGCTCGGCGATGGAACGAGAAGGATCGAGGCGGCTGTCTTCGGGTGTCCGTCGCCGGTAGAAGCTGGGCTCCCCGATCTGGGGGCGGGCAGCGGGCGGGTGCTCGCTGTCGAGGAACCAACGACAGAGATCGACGGCGGCATCGCCGATCAGACGGCGCAGCTCGTCCACCAGTTCGTGCCCTTCGAGAGGGATCTCGACGGTCCGGTAGATCGGTCCGGCATCGAGTTCGGCCACCGCCTCGAACAGGGTGAGGGGCAGGACTCGGGCCCCTTCCAGGATCTGCCACACCCAGGGCGACATCCCCCGGCCTCGGGGCAGACGGCTCGCATGGACGACGAGATTGCGCCGATGTCGGGCCAGCACCGCCTCCGGCACTCTGGCGTGGCAGTTCAGAAAGAAGGCGATCTCGCCGGGTTCCACCGCCGACAGCTCGACGAGAAGCCGCGCATGGTCGCCGGCTCGCCGGGCTTCCTCGACGAGGCGGTGGGCATGGGGCAGAATCCAGTTGGGATTGTCCACCACCACGGTGATCCGGCGGGGCTTGCGCCACCAGGCGGGAATATCTTCAGGGGGCATGCGACACCGCTTCCGTTCTGGCAACTGCCTCTGTGACCCGTTCCGCGCCTCGCCCGTCGACGAGCCGCCGTCCGCGTTCCCGGAACTGCGCCCGCAGTCCCGGATCCGAACGTAATCGCTCGAGCGCCGAAGCCAGGCCGGGGCCACCGCCGCCGCGGCCCAGCCCCTCCACCACCAGGGCGATTCCCTCCGCCTCCAATGCCCGTGCGGCACGCTCCTGATTGGCGACGATCGGCGAAACGATGCTCGGCAGACCGACACAGCAGCGCTCCCAGCTACTGGATCCGGCGGCCGCTACGGCGAGGTCGCAGCGGCGGAGGAGCTCCGCCATTTCCGGCGGCGTGACGCCGACACGGAGATGGAAGCGAGGATCGCCCGCGACCCGCCGACGCAGCGAGGGGAGGCCGGGGGCAGCGGGCCCCAGCACCACCTCGATGGTGCCCGGGAAATCGGCGGCGGCGAGCACGGCCACCGCCTCACCGGTGGCGTCGACCGGGTCGGTGCCCCCCATGGCGACGAGGATCCGGCGTACCTCGCGGCGTGGGCGGGCGATGGCGCGGGCGCTGCGGAAGGCGGGATGCAGAAAGGCGTAACGGGGTCCCAGGAGCAGCCGGCACCTGCGGGGCAGAAGGCCGTGGTACGCCTTCTCGCTCCAGCCGGGATTGGGGTTGACGAGGAAATCCGCGTCCCGCCGGGAGGCCGCGGTATCGTCCACCACCAGGATGCGCCGGCACCAGCCGCGACAGCCCTCCTCCAGCGACGCGTGCCAGCCGTAGTGATCGACGACCAGAAGTGCCGGCGCGGGAAGATGATGCCGCAGGTAGGTCGCCTCCTCCGCCAGGTCGAGATCCGAGGGCAGTTCGTGGAGGGCGGCGGCGGCGAGCCCGGGTACCGTCGTCCGGCTGGGCGGCCGGCAGACGAACAGGGTTTTCCAGCCGTGGGCCGTGAGGGCTCGTGCGAACACGAGGCAGCGCATCACATGGCCGGTTCCGAGGTCCGGCGAGGCATCGCAGCGGAGGATCGCGAGAGGCTCTCTCACGACCGGAGACCGAGGATCCGGGCGAGATCGCCGACCACCCGCTCGACCTCCTGCTCCGTCATTCCGACGAACAGCGGCAGCGACAGGCAGCGGGCGTAGAACTGCTCCGCCCCGGGCAGCCTCAGGTCCGGGTTCCGCGACCGGTAGAGGGGCTGGAGATGGAGCGGGATGTAATGGACCTGGCTGCCGATGCCGCGCTCCCGCAGGCGGCGCATCACCGTCGCCCGGTCGATACCGAGGGCGGGAAAGTCGATCCGCACCACGTAGAGATGCCAGCCCGGCTCCGCGTTCGCGACCCGGGCGAGAGGGCGGACTTCCGGCGCGAGGGGCGCGAGCAGCCGGTCGTAGACATCGACCAGCCGCCGCCGCGCGGCGAGAAAGGCGTCGAGCTTGCGGAGCTGGCTCGCCCCGAGGGCGGCATGGATATCGGACAGCCGGTAGTTGAGGCCGAGTTCCCGCAGCTCGTAGTACCAGGGGTTCGGCTCCCCCTGCGCATCGAAGGCGGCGGCGCGGTCCGCGAAGCGGGCGGGATCGCGTTCGATGCCGTGGTTGCGCAGCCGACGCAGGCGCTCGGCGAGCAGGGGATCGGCGGTGGTCACCATGCCGCCTTCGCCGCAGGCGATGGTCTTCACCGGATGGAAGGAGAAGCAGCAGAGATCGGCGCGGGAACCGTCACCGACCGTGGCTGCCCCGAAGCGATCGTGGAAGCGGCTGCCGAGGGCGTGGCAGGCATCCTCGACGATCCGGATGCCGCGCTTGCGCACCATCTCGGCGAGCTCCGCCGTCGGCGCGGGCTGGCCGGCGTAGTCCACGGGCAGGACCGCCGCGACCGGACCGTCGGCGCGGGCGATGGCAGCCTCGAGCTGGGCCGGACCGAGGAGCGCGGTCTCGGGATCGACATCGGCGAACACCACCCGCCCACCGCAAAGGCGGACGGCGTTGGCGGTGGCGGCGAAGGTGAGGGCGGGAACGATACAGACCGCACCTTCCGGCGGGTCGAGAGCCAGCAACGCCAGATGGAGGGCGGCCGTGCCGCTCGAACAGGCTACCGCGTGCGGCGCTCCCACCGCTTCGGCGAAGGCGCGCTCGAACCGTCCGACGGCGGGGCCGGTGGTGAGGTGGTCGCTTTCCAGGACCTCGACCACGGCCGCCACATCCGCGGCCTCGACGGTCTGCCGGCCGTAGGGGAGGAACCGTGCCGTCTCGATCATGCCTCCGTTTCTCGCAGCAGCCGCTGCAACCCCTCGGCGTCCAGCCATTCGGCGTTCTCGTCACTGCTGTAGGCGAAGCGGTCCGGAACCCGCGGACAGCCGTCGGCGGCGAAGGAGACCCGCTCCCATTCGGCGAACGCCGGCTCGATCACGTAGCGGTCGCCGAGATCCAGCGTATGATGGGCGTCGTCCTCCGAGATCATCGTCTCGTGCAGTTTCTCCCCGGGGCGGATGCCGATGATCTTCCGCCGCGCCCAGGGGAGCATCGCCGCCGCCAGATCGACGATCCGCATGCTCGGGATCTTGGGAACGAAGATCTCGCCGCCGCGCATCAGGGCGAAGCAGCTCAGCACGAAGCGCACGCCCTGGTCCAGGGTGATCCAGAAACGGGTCATCCGCTCGTCGGTGATCGGTACCGCCTCCGCGCGTTCTTCGGCGAGGCGCCGGAAAAAGGGCACGACGCTGCCGCGCGATCCCACCACATTGCCGTAGCGCACCACGGAAAAGCGGGTGCCGAGGTCGCCCGAGAGATTGTTGGCGGCGACGAAGGTCTTGTCGGAGGCGAGCTTGGAAGCGCCGTACAGGTTGATCGGGTTGCAGGCCTTGTCCGTCGAGAGCGCCACCACCTTGCGGACGCGGTTGCGAAGCGCCGCCCAGACGACATTCTCCGCCCCGCCGATGTTGGTGCGCAGACATTCGTAGGGGTTGTATTCGGCCGTCGGTACCTGCTTGAGGGCGGCCGCGTGGATCACATAGTCGACCTCCCGCATGGCGAGCTCCATCCGGGTGCGGTCGCGCACGTCGCCGATGAAGAATCGCAGGCGGCGGAAGGCGTCCGCGTCGAGCTCCGCCTCGAGGGCCTCGCGCATCTCGCTCTGCTTGAGCTCGTCCCGCGAAAAGACGATCAGACGGCGGGGACGGGAATGACGCAGCAGCAGGCGTACGAACCGGCGGCCGAAGGAGCCGGTTCCGCCGGTGACGAGCAGCGAGACCCCGTCGAAATTCATGGAAGGTTCGGCGAAGCTGCGATACATGGAACCCCTCGCGAGCGGATCGGGGGTTGCCCGACCCGGCACCCTGCCGATACGCGAGCGCGGGATCGGCGTCAACGCACCGCCGCTCCCGCGGGCCGGCGCCGCGATCCGCCGGACGAGACCTGGAGCCATGGCGACCCGGACAGGGGAAGAGGTTTCCTATCTGCGCGACATCCTGGAGAAGAAGGGGCTGGGATCGACGCGCAAGCTGCTGCTCCGGATTCTGGAGGAGCACCGGGACCTGTTCGGGGATTCGATTCTCGAGGTGGGGGCCGGTCTACCCGACTTTCTCGCCCGGGTGCCAATGGCGAGGCGGGCCGCACTCGATGTCGAAGACTGCTACGCCGAGGCCTTCCGGGAAGCGGGTATCGCCTTCCATCTGCGGGACCTCGACCGACAGGATCTGGAGGACCTCGGCCTCTTCGACGTCGTCGTCTGCACCGATGTGTTCGAGCATCTCCTGCGGCCGGCGGAGGCGCTCTCGCGGATCGCCCGGGTGACGAGCCCGGGCGGTGTGCTGTTGTCCCATGTGCCGAACGAATTCGGTCTCCGCAAGATGGTGGGGGTGATGCTCGGTCGCGAGGAGAGCGTCCACTGGCACGCCGGCCAGCCGGAGTGGGAGGATCCGCATCTGCGCCGCTTCACCGATCGCGGCTACCGACGCTTCCTCGCCCTCCACTTCCGCCACAATCTGCGTCTCAACGCCCTCAAACCCTCGCGCCACGAGCGGCCCTTCAACCGGCTCGGGTTGCCCGCACCCTACTGCCTCCAGGCGGGTCCCACCTATCTGAGCACCAACGATCCGGAACTGGCCCGGGAGTTCCGCCGCCGGGCGGGCCGCCGTGCACGCTTCATGTGAGGCTCCCGGAGCCGCCGGCAGCGGCCCCGCCGCCGTCCTGCCAGTGCTCGAGCCAGGCCTGGAACATGAGCACGTCCCACAGGGCGTGGCCCCAGTTGCGCCGTCCCGCGAGATGCTCCTGCCAGCAGGCCCGGATCGGCTGCGGATCGAGAAAGCCCTCCTCGCGCAGGCGGCGTTCCTCGATCAGGCTTTCCGCCCAGTCGCGCAAGGGGCCGCGCAGCCAGGCGGCGAGCGGCACGTTGAAGCCGCGCTTCGGCCGTTCGAACAGCTCCGCGGGCAGACGGCGGCCGAGCAGACGCCGCAGGATCCGCTTGCCGACACCGTCCCCGATCTTGAACGCGACCGGCAGCCGCCAGGCGAACTCGACCACCCGATGATCGAGGAGCGGCGAGCGGATCTCGAGGCTCGCCGCCATGCTCGCGCGATCCACCTTCACCAGCACGTCGCCGGGAAGATAGCTTTCGCTGTCCAGCCACATCATGTAATGGGCGGAATCCCCGAGCGGCGGGGCCGGCGAAGCGAACACCGGCATCTCCTCCACCGGGCCGGCTCCGGGGACGAGGCTCTCGGCCCGCTCCCAGTGCGACAGCCGGTGACGGTAGAGGGCCGCGAGGTCGCGATGCCGGATGCGGTCCGCACGCTTGGCGAGGCCCTTGGCGCGCAGGCCGGCCGCGCCGGAAAGGGCGGTGAGGAGGTCGAGTCCCTTCGCCGCCGGGGTACGCAGCCACCCGGGGATCCGGAGCGCCCGGGCCTCGCGCAGGGTGCGGAAATAGCGGTTGTAGCCGCCGAAGGTCTCGTCGCCGCCGTCGCCGGAAAGAGCTACCGTCACCTCGCTGCGGGCGAGCCGGCAGACGAGGGCCGTCGGGATCGCCGAGGCATCGCCGAGAGGTTCGTCGAACATCACCGGCAGGGAGGGCACGAGGTCGAGCGCGTCGGCGGCGGTCACCCGGAGCTCCCGGTGTTCGGTACCGAGATGCCGGGCGATGGCGGCGGCGAAGGCGGATTCATCGTAGGCGGGATCGTCGAAGGCGATGGTGAAGCTGCGTACCGGACGCGAGCTCCGGGCCTGCATCAGCGCGATCACCAGACTGCTGTCGATTCCGCCGGAGAGCAGCGCCCCCAGCGGCACATCGGCGACCATCCGGCAGGCCACCGCCTCCTCGAGCAGAGCATCGAGCCTTTCCCGCGCCTTCGTCTCGTCGGTCACCGGACGACGCCGGCCGGCGAGGGCCACCTCCCGCGCCGACCAGTAGCGCAGCGCCCGCGCGAGCAGCCCGGAGACCGTCGAACGTGCGAGCTCGCCCGGCGTCACGGCGAGGAGATGGCCGGGCGGGAGCTTGACGACCTCGCGATAGATGGAGCGGGGATCGGGGACGTAGCGGTAGCGGAGGAAGAGGGCAAGACTGTCGCGATCGACGATCGGCCGGAAGGCCGAGAAGGCGTGCAGCGCCTTGAGCTCGGAAGCGAACAGAAGGGTCTCGCCGAAGAGGGCCATGTAGAGAGGCTTCTTGCCGAGCCGGTCGCGACCCAGCCACAGCCGTCGTTCCACCCGGTCCCAGAGGGCGAAGGCGAACATGCCGAGGAACCGGCGGACCGCAGCCTCCACCCCCCACTGCCCGATCGCCGCCAGCACCACTTCGGTGTCGCAGTGGCCGCGGAAACGATGGCCGAGACCTTCGAGCTCGTGGCGCAGTTCCCGGAAATTGTAGATTTCGCCGTTGTAGACGATCACGAACCGTCCGCAGCTCGACTGCATCGGCTGCTCGCCGGCGGCGGAAAGATCGAGGATGGCGAGCCGCCGGTGCCCGAGCATGATGCCGGCCTCCCGATCGAGGAAGACCCCCTCGGCGTCGGGACCCCTGTGGGCGAGCCGGGCGAGACCGCGCCGGAGCTCTTCCTCCGAAAGTTCGGCCGGTGATCCCAGGATGCCTAGGATGCCGCACATACCGGCCGCCCACGGAAGGGTTCGTGATCCAGGCAGTCGTGGAGCCAGCGCTGGAGGGCCTCGCGTTCGCGGCCTCGGGGACGCGGGTCCGGGAGCACCCCCAGCCTCTCGAGGAGGCGCGGTCGCCAGGATGGCCGGACATAGAAGGCCCGCACCCGGCCGAACTCGATCTCCGCGGCCGTCGCCGCCCCGAAGACCAGCCCTTCGGCGACGAAACCGCAGTGGTCGAAAGCGATCTCGTCGAGACCGTCGAGATGGACGACCGGCAGGCCGAGCCCCAGGAGATCGAGCTGGGCGACGCTGTTGCCGACGATGGCGAGATCGATCTCGTCGGCGAAGGCGGCGAGATCGCGGCCCGGAGAATCGAGCAGGAAACCCTCGGGCATCGGTCGCAGCCGGTGCCGGCTGTTGGGATGGGGACGAAGGATGAAGGCCGCTTCGGGAAACTGTCGCCGCAGCCGGATCAGGGACCCTTCGAGCTTCTCGGGCCGGATGTAGTTGTTGAGGACCACGCCGATGCGCCGCGGCGGCTCGGCACGGAAACGGAGTTGCGGCACGCCTTCGCCCGGGGACCGGCGCAGCGTCGCCGCACCGATCGCCGCGAGGCTGCGCTCGGCTTGGGAATTGACGACCACCGCCATGTCCGGACGGAAGGGTGGCGCGTAGGTGTTGAAGAGGCTGAGCTGGAGATAGAGGCAGGGAACGCCCCGCCGCTCGGCGGCGGCGCCGAGGGCGATGCGCCGCGGTGAAAGATCGCAGGGGACCAGCACGAGAGCCGGCGGACTGCGGGCGAAGATCCGGCAGAGGGCGGCATATTCCAGCAGCATCTGGACGAGACTGCGCTGCACGTGGCGGTCGAGACGATGCGCCCTCCGGGCGACCAGCCGGACGATCCGGGTCACCAGGCGCGGGGAAAGAACGGCCGAAAATGCGGCATGACGGCGCCGGGGTGCCCGGGCTTCGAGCGATCGGCCGAACGCCTCGCCGAGGTCCCGCAGGGCGCGCTCGATCTTGGACGAGCGATGGGTGACCCAGATGGGACAGCCGTCGGTCGGCGGTGCCGCGGTCATGCGGTACTGGAGTGCCGCCAGCAGCGGAAACAGCATCGGGCTGCGCGCGAATACGGGCGCCAGCCGGGCCGGTCCGCGATCCAGCGTGTCGGCGGGTTGCCGGAGGACCCAGCGATACTGGAAGGCGATCAGGAACCGCCAGGACCGCAGCAGGACGGTATCCATTGTCGGCGAGGGATCAGACCAGCACGAATTCGGGACCTTCCCGCTCGACCAGGAAGCGGTCGTCGGCATGGGGCCAGGGTTCGTGGATGTCGGAATAGTAGAGATGACGGTTGTTCCAGCCGAAGGTCCGGTCGGCCTCGGCGACCAGGGGCAGGCGGGCGGCCTCCAGCATGTTGGAGGTGACGCTGTCGTTCTTCCAAATGGCGGATTTCGCGCGCCATCGTCCGTCCGCTCCCCGTTCCCAGATCTCGGTGTCCCGCTGGTCGTCGATGGCCGCCTCGAACTCTTCCTCGCTGATGCCCAAAAGGTCGAGATAGAGATCGAGGGAGGAGGGCCGGACGGAATCGTAGCGGCGCACCAGGGCGATGCCCTCCTCGCGGGTCATGCGCCCGCTGCGGATTTCCTCGGCGGTGTGGTCGGTCGCCCGGCCGTAGCCGAACTTGAGGTACTTGAGATAGTCGTGCACCTCGTTCGCATGATCGTCGATCTTGTGGTAGAGATTGAAGGTTTTTTCCCGCGGTCCCGGATGCACGGCGAAGCCCCAGTCGCGCATCAGCATCTTGGTGCTCTCGAGAGCGTCCCAGCGAATGTAGACTCCCATGTAGACCCCGCGGATGCCGATCTCGTCCATCAGATCCATGTCCGGGAAGGTGAACGGGGCGAGCTCGTGGCGCCGGAGGCCGCTTTCCGGGTCGGCGAGGATATCGTCGATCTCGATTCCGCGCATGTCGTACTGCTGCCGGCACCAGTTCGTGAACTCCGGCATGTCCTCGAGGCGGAACTGACCGGTGAGCTCGCTGCGCGCGTGGTCGCCCCAGAGAATGAGGGGGATCCGCTTTTCGACCGCCACCTGGAAGGGGACGGTGAAGATTCCCGCGTGATAGTGCCAGGTGACGTCGCCGCAGCGTCGCAGCATGTAGCGGCTGAGCCGCCGCACCGTGTCGAGGCCGGAGGAGACGCGGAGGAGATCGCAGTTGAAGCTGCGTACGAGATTGCGGAGGTTGCGAAGCCCGAGACGGGTGTTGAATCCGTGGTTGTAGGTCACCAGCAGCGGCCGGAGCCCGTAGACCTGTGTCGCCAGATAGACCTGATAATGGCTGTCCTTGCCGCCGGAGACCGGGATGATGCAGTCGTAGGGCTGGCCCTTTTCCCGCGCCTTGGCCTTGTACTCCGCGACCAGCTCCCGGAACATCCGCTCGCGGGTATCCCAATCGATCTGCTTCTTGGCCTCCGCCGTACGGCAGCCGCTGCAGATCCCCTCCTCGTCGAAGAGGATGGTCGGTCGGGCGTTCTCGGGGAAGGTGCATCGCGCGCAATAACGCATCGGGTCTCCTCCGGTTGACGAACGGGGCTCGGACGGCGGCCTCCGGCGCGGATCAGCGTCGCACCGGGAGTCCCATCGCGAGCAGCGCCCGCTTCATCTTGCGCATGCTGTTTTCACTGTAGTGGAAGACATTGGCGGCGGAAACGGCGTCGACGCCTCCCTCCCGCAGCCCGGCTGCGAGATGCTCGGCGGTGGACGCCCCGCCGAAGGCGATCACCGGCACCGGCACCGCGCTCGCCACCTCCCGCATGAGCGGCAGATCGTAGCCGCCGCGCATGCCGTCGTGGTCGATGGAGCAGAGGAAGATCTCGCCGGCACCGTGCTCCACGGCCCGCCGGGTCCACTCGACGGGCTGCATGCCGGTGGCCTCGCGGCCGCGGTCGGTGAAGACGAAGGCGGTTCCCGCCGGGTCGCGGCGGCAGTCGACGCCGAGGACGATGCATTGGCTGCCGAAGCGTCGCGAAGCCTCTTCCAGGAAAGCGGGACGTCGGACCGCCTCGCTGTTGATCACCACCTTGTCGGCGCCGCGCGCGAGGACCGCCTCGATGTCGGCGGAGCTCCGCAGCCAGCCGCCGGCGGCGATCGGTACGAAGCAGCTCCGCGACACCCGTTCGAGGGCGTCGAGAAAACGCGCCCGCGCATCGTCGGTGCGGGTGACGTCGAGAAGGATCAGCTCGTCGGCGTCCCACTTGCTGAAATACTCGACCGCGAAGCGGGGGTCCTTGTGGATCACGTTGGTGTGCCGGAACTGCACGCTCTGGACCACCTCGCCGTAGCGCAGGATGAGCACGGCGATGACCCGCTTCTTCAGCATCTTCGGGCGAACTCGCAGAAATTGCGCAGGAGCTGGATCCCCGCACGCTGGCTCTTCTCGGGGTGGAACTGGACGCCGGTCACCTGGCCGTGGACGACCGCCGCCGCGAAACGCTGTCCGTGTTCGCAGACGGCGGCGCAGTGGGCTTCCTCCTCCGGCTCCAGATGCCAGGAATGGACGAAATAGTATTCGGGGGTTTCCCCGATCTCCGCGAACAGCGGGTCACGCCGGCGGATCTCCAGATCGTTCCAGCCGATATGGGGGATCTTGCAGCTCGGGTCGTCCGGCTGCAGCCGCCGCACCCTTCCCGGGACGAGGCCGAGGCCGCGGTGCGATCCGTGCTCCTCGCTGCTGTCGGCGAGAAGCTGCATGCCCAGACAGATGCCGAGCAGCGGCCGGCCCTTGTCGACGACCAGTCGCAGCAGCGGTTCCGCGAGGCCGGCGGCGTGGATGTTGGCGATCCCGGCGCCGAAGGCTCCGACCCCCGGGAGGAGAATGGCCCCG
>Ga0256841_1003125_pt1 | contig 12588 bp, 10 predicted proteins | sample 356308metaG_FD_185971 | JGI IMG/M metagenome (GOLD analysis project Ga0256841, IMG submission 185971) | Hydrothermal vent microbial communities from Mid Atlantic Ridge, Atlantic Ocean - 356-308 | ecosystem: Environmental > Aquatic > Marine > Hydrothermal vents | place: Atlantic Ocean: Mid...
AGGGTTTAAAAGAAATTAGTTCTGTTTCGGGCATTTTCTTCTGAGCCCTTCCCCTAGGTGGTGATGAAACAGCGATCAAAGGTAAGGTACAGATTTCAGCCTTTACATTTTACATAGTATGTGCTATGTAAACCGTATGCGACCACAAAATCACTTTTCCCGAAAACAGCAGGCAAAGAATACCAGGAATAGAATTCTTTTTGAAGCAACCAAGCTTTTTGCCAGGCAGGGTTATCACAAAACCACCATTTCCGATATCTGTACTGCGGTAGGTCTTACTTCTGGAGCACTTTTTCACTACTTTCCAAGCAAGGAAGCCTTATTGAATGCGGTGATCGAACGCCTTCAACGGGGGATCGTGCTATACTCTGAACACTTGGAGAAGATGGCCGGGAGAGGGTTTACGGTTATCGAGGAAATAGTGAACCTGATGTGTGATCACTTTGAAAGGCAACCCGAGGCAACAATCTGCCTAGCTTCTCTTGCCACGGAATTCGCAGGAGCCAACCCAAAGATAGAAAGGCGGATAAAACAGGTATACGAGGATTTCGTAAATTCCCTTGCTAGGGTTTTTGACGGACATCCCCGGGTTAAAAATCCTAGAGCAGCAGCCATAGCTTTCATTGGTGCGTCTCAAGGGGTTGCGGTACAGGGGTTGTTAAGGGAAAACGAGACAAGTATCCGGAAGCTCGCCCACGGGTTTTTGTCGATTTTGCAAAAATGGTAACAGGGAACTTTAATCACCAAAAAAGTAAAGGGAGGACAAGATGAAAATCAAAAAAGTTTGTGTACTGGGAGCAGGGATCATGGGTTCCGGAATCACGCAAGTGCTGGCAACGGCAGGTTACGAAGTTAACATGAGGGACATCGAAGACCGGTTCGTTGAAAAAGGCTTTTCAGCAATTAAAAAGAATCTTGACCGCGCCGTTTCAAAAGGGAAGATGACATCTGGTGATGCAGAGGCGATTCTTGGGAGAATCAAGGGTACCACCGATATGAAGGAGGCTACTGATGATGTGGACCTAGTTATTGAGGCAGTCATCGAAGTTATGGATGTAAAGAAGCAGGTTTTCAAGGAACTCGATGAACTATGCAAGAGTGATGCGATACTCGCTACAAATACTTCCGGCCTTTCCATAACGGAGATCGCTTCGGTAACGAAACGCCCTGAAAAAGTAATTGGAATGCACTTCTTTAACCCGGTCCCCGTTATGAAGCTTGTGGAGATCATAAGGGGTTTTCTAACTTCCGATGAAACCTTTAATATTGCAAGAGAACTGGTAGAGAAAATAGGGAAAACACCCATTGAAGTAGCGGAAGCGCCGGGATTTGCAGTAAACAGGATCCTTTGTCCCATGATAAACGAGGCAATATTCGTCTATGCGGAAGGAATTGCTTCTGCAAAAGATATTGATAAGGCCATGGTTCTGGGGGCGAATCATCCAATCGGACCCCTCGCTCTTGCCGATCTGGTTGGGCTTGATACCCTGTTGCTTGTTCTTGAAGGTTTGCACAAAGAGTTAGGCGAAGATAAGTATCGACCGGCGCCTCTTCTCAGAAAAATGGTACGTGCCGGTTATCTGGGCAGAAAGAGTGGCAAGGGTTTCTATGACTATGCGAAGTAGTGGTTGTCAGAGTTTTAAGTCATGGAGGCGCTCCTTTTCAAAGGGTGCCTTCAACCCTGCTAGCGAAGATTGAAATAACCTGTCTTTTTCCAATAGGAGGAAAGTCATGCAGTACGATTTAACAGAAGAACAGAGGATGCTTCGAGACATGGTAAGCCGTCTTGCTAAGGAAAAAGTTGCTCCCGGAGCAATTGAACGGGATGAGAAGGGGGAGTTTTCGTGGGAGATGGTTGAGCTTATGAGGGAGAACGGTCTCTACGGCATTGATTTTCCCGAGGCATATGGTGGTTCCGGGGCAGGTATGCTGGCCCTTGCGATTGCTGTAGAAGAACTATCAAAGGTTGATGCTGCTTGTGGGCTTCTACTTGCTGACCAGGAGCTTGGTTCGTTGCCCATAATGCTTGCCGGGAACGAAGATCAGAAGAAAAAATACTTGCCGAAACTCGCTTCCGGCGAATTTCTTGCCGCTTTTGCCCTCACAGAACCGGTGGCAGGTTCTGATGTTGCCAGGCTACGGTGTAGAGCGGTAAAAGATGGAGATTCGTACATAATTAATGGTACCAAGACCTTTATCACCAACGGTGGCGTGGCGGATGTTATAACTGTATATGCCGTTACTGACCCGGAAAAGCCAATGCACAGAAATGCGGGTGTGTTTGTTGTTGAAAAAGATACTCCAGGATTTTCCGTTGGTAAGGAAGAAAACAAGATGGGTATAAGGTGGTCTAACACCGTGGAGCTTGTATTCGAAGATTGCAGGGTTCCGGCAGAAAACCTTCTTGGAGAAGACGGCCAGGGTTTTCACTTAATGATGAAAACCCTTGATTTTTCACGTCCTGCTGTGGCAGCCCAGGCGCTTGGGATAGCGGCAGGAGCCATGGAATATGCTGTGAATTATGCCAAAGATAGAGAAGCATTCGGTACTCAAATTATAAACCACCAGGGTGTCGGTTTTAAACTGGCCGACATGGCCATGAAAATTGAAGCGGCACGACAGCTGTTGTACAAGACCTGTGCGGTGTTCCAGGAGTTACCCAAGGATATGAGCAGGCTGACCCCCAGCCAGATCAGAATGAGTTCCATGTCAAAATGTTTGTGCAGCGATGTGGCAATGTGGGTCACCACTGAAGCCGTGCAGGTTCTTGGTGGGTATGGTTATATTAAGGAATTCCCCGTAGAAAGAATGATGAGAGATGCAAAGATAACGCAAATTTACGAAGGCACCAATGAAATCCAGAGGCTTGTAATCTCGAGGACCCTTTAATAGGAGTTTAGGTATGGTAAACGGACAAGATATAGTAATAGTGTCTGCTGCAAGAACTGCCATCGGGAAATTTGGCGGATCGTTGAAGGATCTGAGAGCATCTCATCTTGCAGCGCACGTTATGAAAGAAGCTTTGAACCGTGCAAACGGGCTGGATCCGGCTCTATTGAGTGACATTATTGTAGGTGACTGCGTCCAGGCTTTTGATGAAGCTAACACCGCGCGCACCGCTGCGCTTTTTGCAGGATTTCCTGTTGAAATTCCCGCCGTCACAATTCAGAGACAGTGTGCATCTTCAATGCAGGCGCTGAATTTTGGTGTGCAACAGATAAAATGCGGAGACTCCGATATCGTCCTTGTGGCTGGAACAGAATCAATGAGTTCGGCTCCATATTACTTAAGTACTGCCCGCTGGGGTATGCGTCTCATGAACCATGAAGCAACCGATGCCCTGTGGGAAATGCTTCACTCTGGAAGCAGGCTTCTTGGCGATCCTATTATAATGGGACAAACTGCGGAAAACCTAGCTGAAAAGTACGGCATCAGCCGCGAGGATCAAGATCAGCTGGCGCTTGAGAGTCAGCATAAGGCCGAGGCAGCAATAAAAGCCGGCAAATTCAAGGACGAGATAGTTCCCATTGAGGTGCCCGAGAAAAAGGGTAAAAAGCATATCTTTGAACAGGATGAGCACCCGAGGTTTGGGCTAAAGCTTGAAGATCTGGCAAAGCTTAAACCCGTGTTTAAGAAAGATGGTACGGTTACGGCCGGAAATTCGTCTGGTTTAAATGACGGTGCAGCGGCAGCTGTGATCATGACCCGTGAAAGGGCAAAGGAACTTGGCTTGACACCCATGGCAAAGGTCCTGGCTCATGCCGTTGCCGGTGTGGATCCTCACTACATGGGTTACGGACCCGTGCCTGCAACTGAAAAGGTTCTAAAAAAAGCAGGCATGACCCTTAAGGATATACAGCTTATTGAGCTTAACGAGGCCTTTGCAGCTCAATACATTGCCTGCGAGCGGGGTCTTGGTCTGGATAGATCAATTACTAATGTTAACGGAAGTGGCATTAGCCTCGGTCATCCTGTGGGTTGTACGGGGCTGCGAATTATAATTACATTGATGTACGAAATGGCCAGAAGGGATCTCGAAGTAGGTCTTGCAACTCTGTGTGTCGGCGGTGGCATGGGTATGTCCACGATTATTGTAAGGGAGTAAAAAAGAAACAGAAGGGAACAACCTAAGGCAGCGAAGCCGCAACTAAAACTCAGGACAAAGATTGATGGTTTCGTAAAAATTCCTAAAACCGGTCATTGCGAGGATCCCACACCCACTTTATGACAATGTTTTCGTCTTAATATCAAGATGTATGGCTTAAAGTGGGTGTGGGAGACGCGGCAATCTCATCAGCAAGAGATTGAGGATTGAGCATTATGGATTAATCAGCTTCTGCTTTACTCCTTAATCCATCAGTTCCTACTCAGGTCTTACCCCATAATCAGTGAGATTGCTTCGCTTCGCTCGCAATGACAAAACAGGAGATTTTTTGCGATACTGTCAGAATTAAGACACGCTAAAGCGTTACATGTTTATAGGGGAGTATTCTAAAACGCATGAACAGCGACGCATGGGAGTCGGTTAAAGATATCCTTTTCCACGAGAGATCTGAAACCAGTACGCCTTCTTTTGCCGGAAGGGTACTGGTTTTTGTTGTTTTGCTCGTGTGGGGATTAAAGTTTGTATTTACATCAGTAGGGTCCGTTTATCCCATGGAATCTCTCTGGCACCTGGTTAACCTGCCTTTCCACGAAGCCGGCCATCTCGTTTTTCGACCCTTCGGACGTCTGCTACATTCCCTGGGCGGGAGCCTCGGACAGTTGTTAATGCCGCTTATATGCCTCGGGGTGTTTCTTCTCCGGACAAGAGATACCTTCGCTGCCGCATTTTGTCTCTGGTGGCTCGGGGAAAATTTCATCGACCTTGCCCCATACATAAATGATGCCCGTTCTCTTAGCCTTCCGCTTTTAGGTGGAAACACGGGTGCCACGGCTCCTTACGGGTTTCATGACTGGGAATTCATATTAAAGGAAACGGGGCTCGTCAGGTACGATCATCTGTTTGCAGGTATTTCTCATGGGATTGGTGCAACATTGATTATTCTGTCTCTCATATGGGGAGGGTACCTCCTGTGGGGAGAGTTTGTAGTGTTGCGAGATATGAGAAACCGATGAATCGGTTCTGTAGTGGTTATTGGCTTATGTTCCCACGGTTAAAACCGTGGGTTAAATTCGTGATTGTCTAGAGCTGGTATTTATTAGGGTACTGGTGCGGCTTCAATAATGCTTTTGGTGGTGTGGTGCCTAGCTCTTTTGGTGGGAGTTTGTAGTATTGCGAGATACGAGAAACCGATGAGTCGGTTCTGTAGTGGTTATTGGCCTATGTTCCCACGGTTTTAACCGTGGGGGATGAATTGTTGCGGATCGAATCGTCATTTCCCCGGAGGCTTACAAATCGTCATTCCGGCCGGAGCGAAGCGTAGAGCCGGGATCCAGGATTCTCTGGCCGGATGCCGGATCGAGCCTGCCCCTGACTATGGATCCCAAAAAGCATTTGCAACATTCAGTCATTGCGATCCCGCACCTACTTCAAATACGACTATTTGCCATTGCTCCTACAATTTGCAGGAAGTGGGTGCGGGATCGCAATGACTGAGCTTTACTTTTTCTTGAAGGCGAGGCTTTCTTGGTTTGGGTAATCTTTCGGTGGAGATTGATTTCTTAAGCGATAAGCCTACTTAAATGCAAATGCACATAGCTTGCAAGGGTATTTTTCACCCTGTAGCCGCTGCTTTTTTCTTTGGGCTTGCTGGTATAGATGTTCTTTACGTTATCTCTCATCTTGCAAATTTCCGAGTAGTGAAATTCATGTCCGCGAATGGGAGTTCCTTTGTTTAAAAACAAGAAGTTCTCGATTGGTTCTATTTCGACGTAGCCAAGGCTCTTCAAGCGAGGTAAAACTCGCGTCCTGAAAGGAAATATGCCGCACATGCGGAACCGTTCCCCTTCAGTGGTTTCGAGTTCTTCTCCGAGATACATTAGCCCGCCGCATTCCGCGTAAATCCAGCCGTTTTTTTCATGAAATTTCCTGATGCTTTGTATCATTTTCCTGTTATCGCTAAGTTGTGAGGCGTAAAGCTCGGGATATCCTCCGCCGAGATATACTACACAGGCGTCTTCAGGCAGGTGTTTATCAACGAGGGGACTAAAGAAGGTTAGGTTAAACCCCAGTTTTTGGAGTATTTCAAGGTTATCTGAATAGTAAAAACAGAAAGCCTTGTCCATCGCCACTGCCATTTTTCGTGGTACGTCGTAAAGCAGTTCTACCTCTATTTCATCCGCCTGTTTTATTTTTACCTCAGAAATCTTTTCCAGGAGTTCTAGTTCAAGATAATCGCTGGCAAGTTGAGAAAGTGTTCTTATAACCCGGGAAGACAGTACCTCATCTTCTCCCATGAAAAGACCCAGGTGCCTTGAGGGGATCTCTATCCTTTGTTCCCTGGGTAAGCCACCAAGTACTGGAATATTGCAGTAATGTTGTACTGAATTTCGAAGAAGCTCAAGGTGCCTGGGAGAGCCAACATTATTAAAAATTATCCCAGAAATGTTTAGCAGGGGATCAAATTCAGAGAATCCCTTAACCAGGGCTGCAGCAGACCGGGCCATGGAAGCAGCATTGACGACCAGGATAACCGGAAGCCCCAGGAGTTTCGCCACTTCGGCCGTAGAGCCGTCATCTGAGGTGGCAGTACGAGAATCGTAAAGTCCCATTACTCCCTCAACAATGTTGATTCCTGCCGTGGTGGCATGTTTTGCAAATGTCCACTTTAGGAATTTCTCTGGCATCATCCAGCTATCCAGATTTACCGACGGTGAACCTGTTATAATTTTGTGGAGGCTTGGATCAATGTAGTCGGGCCCTACTTTAAACCCCTGAACCTTCAAGTTTCTGTCCCGAAAGGCGGCCATGAGAGAAAGGGTAACTGTCGTTTTCCCAGAACCGCTGTGGGTTCCGGCCACTACAAAAGCACGTGCTTTCATGCTACTCGATATCCTCTCCTGGTTACCATCCTGCTTCCTAGAACCTCTGTTTGACTGTTTCCAATAATCACCAGCGAAGTCATTCCGATTTCGTGGTCTGTAAAGTCTGAGAGGTTGCAGATTTTCTTCTCCTGGTTCTCACGGTAGGTATTGGTGACGATTGCAACCGGGGTATCGGGGGCACGATATTTAAGGAATTCTTCTTTGACAAGTTCTATAAGTTTAGTTCTCTTCTTGCTTTTCGGGTTATAGAGAACGGTAACGATATCAGATGAAGCAGCTACTTTTATTCTTCTTTTGACCTCCTCGGTGGGAAGAAGAAGATCAGAGAGGCTAAGGGAAATGTAATCGCACATAAGTGGCGCACCCACAACAGCGGCTGCGGCAGTTGATGCTGTCACCCCGGGGATAACTTCCACCGAAATTTGGGTGTCGCCTTCTCCGAGCAACTCATAGACCAGCCCTGCCATCCCGTAAATCCCTGCATCTCCTGAACTCACTATGGCCACTATGTTTCCCTTCCTCGCTTCTTCAATTCCTCTTTTACATCGATCTATTTCTTTTGTCATACCGGTGGAGATTACCTTTTTCCCGGAAATGATAGGGCGAATTAAATCGATGTATGTCTTGTATCCCACAATCACGTTGGCTTCAAAGATGGCCTGCCGTGCTCTAACTGTCATCTGTGAGAGTTCCCCCGGTCCTAAACCAACTACATAGATCTTTTTTTCAACGTGTCCGGGGATTTCCAATCTTCGCCTTGCCACCGCCACGGTCACGTTTTTTAATTTCTGTTTTTTCACCACTGTCTCAGCTCCGTTACCCGCGGCAAGATAGGCCGATGGCTCGGCAACACCCCCGGTTCCCACGTGTTTCAAAACATAATCGGAGGATTCGGTTAAGAACTTTCCTTTAGCTGTAAGTTCATCAGCAGAAAAGAACTCCACCGGTATTTTCAACTCATCTGCTGCTTCTAATAATCCCACTTCGTTTTTCTTGGCATCCACAGAAGCCAGGGTAAAAACCGAATCGAGAAGCAGGTTGCTTTCTTCCAGGACTGTTTTAATATCATGGATGATTTCACTTTTTCTTGTACCAATGTGGCAACCTATCCCTACCGAGAGAGTAGGCATGGCAATTACAAGAGTTTTTTCTTTCGCATCCGGTGGTAAATCGATTATTTTGTCGGTAAAAAGGCAAAAGGAATCGTAGCCTTGAATGCCTGAAGGGAAATCGTTCAAAAGTTCCACGTTTAAGCAGCGTGAATAGTAGCGCTCAAAAATGATCCGTGGCCCAATCAAACCGACTCTTTTGCCGTCAAGGAGTGACATCGAAGTCATTTTTATTTTATCCGGGTTAAGAATCTTTCCTCCAATGATCCTGGCTACTTCGTCAAAGGCAATCAGCCCGTCGAGGTCTGTAGCAGTTGTAATCACCGGAATTCCCCCTATTGCAGTGGCTAACTCTCTAGCCAGCTCGTTTGCTCCTCCCAGGTGCCCGGACAGCAAGCTGATCACGTGAACCCCGGAAGGGTCTACAACCACAACGGCGGGATCACTCGTTTTCTTCCCTACTAAACTTGATACCAACCGAACCACTATGCCTGCCGACATGAAAAATACGTGAGCATCGTACGAGTTAAAATTTTTTCCCAGGGTTTCCCTGATCGATTCATAAAAAAATACCGGGTAGTCTCTCGCATAACTATTTTCAAACGATTTTCTGCAGAAAATATCGACATTTTCGAGACGTGTTTGGATATTCTCAGCTAGTGGCAATGAATTATCTCTAAGAATCCATACCGCTATCTTCATTTTGATCCCTTGGATTTCCTCTCCCCATGCTCAAAATGTTTACTGTAAAGCCTGGAATGGGGAGCTGGGCTTATTTGATTATCGGTTAGCCCGGGGCTTATGATAATCAGGGCTTGTTTCTTGATACCCCTGGACTTCATGATGTCTGCCAGGTCTCTTAGCTGGCATCGTATCAGTTGTTCATCAGGCCATGAAACTCTGTAGGCGATGGCAACCCAGGTTTCCGGCGGATAATGTTTGAGGAGCTTTTCCTGGACTTTCTCCACCATGGCGGCACTCAAGAAAATCACCATGGATGCTCCGTGAGCTGCCAGGGCTTCAAGGTCTTCTCGTTCAGGGACCGGTGTTTTTCCTGCAAGCCTTGTCAGTATCACGGTCTGGGACTGCTCCGGGATAGTGTATTCCATTTTGAGAGCTGCCGCAGCAGCAAAAGCTGAGGAGACCCCGGGAATTATCTCTACGTCGATTCCCCTTTTTTCCAGTTCTGCTATTTGTTCCTGAATTGCCCCGTAGATAGAAGGATCGCCTGTGTGTACTCTGACCACTCTTTTGTTTTCGGAAACGGATCGTTCAATCAATGAAATGATTTCCTCCAGGTTCATTTTTGCAGAATTGTACCAGGTCTCCGGAGGAGCCTTTGCGTGGTCTTCAAGAATTTTCCTTGGCACGAGAGATCCCGCGTAGATCACAACATCGGCGTTCTGTATAGCTTTTATTCCTTTCAGGGTAATGAGCTCCGGGTCGCCTGGACCCGCACCCACAAAAATTACTTTTTTGTTACTCATGGTTTCCGTGGCCTTTTTTCACGTCGAATATGGTGATTGAGTTTTCGCTTTTCATGTAGAACTGATTTTTGATTGGTTGAGCTCTCGAAATACCGACCCTGCACATCCCAAAGGAGAAGCCGCTGTCTTTTAAATGGGAGTAAAGCGCATTTATGGAGTCAATGGTTATTACGTTACAAACTATTATGCCGCCGGGTTTAAGTCTCTGGAAGCAGAGCCTGAAAATATCAACAAGTTTTTTACCACCACCGCCGATGAAAACCCTGTCCGGGTCGGGAAGGTGGTCCTCCACCTCAAGGATGTCTCCTTTAATGGGTACGAGGTTTTTTGACTCCAGGACTGAACAGTTGGTCAGAAGGTCGGAGAACCTATCTTCGTTTTTTTCAATCAGGTAGGTGGTAACTCCGTACAATTTGTGAGCCTCGATGCCAAGCGATCCCGAGCCGGCACCTACATCCCAAATAACCCTGGAATTGGAGAGTTTAAGCTTGGAAAGGGATACGGCACGTACTTCCGGGTGAGTTATCATTCCCTTTCGATGCCTGTAACTACTATCCGGGTTTCCAAAGTTTCCCGGACGTTTGAGAACAAGAGGTTCGGGATTAAAGATAACCAGTATATTTGGAGAGTTAAACTTTTCTCCGGCTACATTTTCAAGTACCGTATCCATTATGCGTTCTTCTTTTTGTCCCAATTTTTCGCATACCACGACTCTCCAGCTCGCGGTTCTTTGATCGAGTTTGAGGACAATTTCTGAAATGTAACCGGGGTTATGTTTGTAATCAGTGTAAATTATCGATTTTGTAAAAAAGAAAACCTTTTCGAGTAGATAGAATGGGTCGATCTCACCGCCTCGATTTCTTCCGTGAAAGCTGATGATGACGGAATCTTCTATATCTTCCCCAATCCTTGCAAGGGCAACCTGCAGTGGTGAGACGGTATTATGAATTTCCAGTTCTTCGAGAGAGAACCGAGTAAGGAGGTTTTTGACTGGCCCAAATATCATGGGATCGCCGGTAGTAAGAACCACGATGCTCTTTTCGGAGTTGTGTGCAAGTTCGATATCGTTCAAGAAGGAATCTAGAGATTTTGCGAGAACAACCCGTTTTCCACGAGCTTCAGGAAAAAGATCCAGGTTCGCTTTTCCCCCGGCGATAACGTCTGAAGAATTGATTACATCTAGCAGTTCAGATGGCAAGGATCTCGTGTTGCAGGGAAGGCCTATGACTTTTATCCTAGTTTTCATTTGCCCAGGTTCCACCAAGTTTACCGTCAAATCCAAAGAGATGAATCTTTATGCTTGACTTACCTTCAGAAAACTTAACCAAGGTCTCAATGGCCTTTTGCCCGATGAGATCTATAAACTCATCCTTCTCCGGTTTATCTGACTCAAATATTTCCCTTGCGGTATTTGCTTTTCTTACGAATTTAACAAAATCATCTCCAAGGTCATTTTCTTCTGCCAGCCTGGCAAGCAGTGTCATGTTTTGAGACCTTGTGTGGGCATGGGTATACTTGTATCCCATTGCCCATTTGCAGAGCTTACCGAAAAAGCACCCGAACAAAAGGTTGTGGAAACCCATTTTCACAGCCTGTGCGATGGCGTAGTGCAAGAAGTCTGCGAATTGGACGAAACAGATATCGTCAATTCCTGGATAGAGATTTTTCATCAACTTTTCGCTCTTTCCGCCCGTAGTAAGAACGACTGTATCGTGGCCCTCGATTTTAGAGCCTCGGAGACATATGTCAATTGTTTCCTTGTAAGCCTCCGCAGAGAAAGGTTTCACAATGCCTGTTGTGCCGAGTATAGAAAGACCTCCCACGATTCCGAGTCTCGGGTTGAGGGTCTTTTTCGCAAGCTTTTCGCCATTTTTTATGTAAGGGGTTACTCCAACGCCGTTGCTAAAATTCTCAGGTAGCCTTTTCCTTATTTCGTTTAAAATCATTTTTCTTGGGACCGGATTTATGGCAGGTTCTCCGACAGAAACGGCAAGACCAGGCCTGGTAACGATTCCCACGCCTTCTCCCCGTCTTATTTCGATCTTTCCCGGATTGTCTGTAAGCTCAATCCTGCAACCGATAATAGCCCTGTGTGTCACATCAGGGTCATCACCGGCATCTTTTTGAATTTCAACGAAGGTGACCCCGCCGGAGTTTCCGTGGTTAAAAACTGGCAAGTATACTTCTTTCCCGCCGGGGAGTTCCACAGAAGCCCTTGGAGGTACCGATCCGGTCAGTATCAATTCCAGCGCTGCCCCCGCAGCAGCCGCTGCGCACGTGCCTGTGGTGAATCCATGCCTTAGTTTTCTTGTTGACTTTGGTTGTCCGTGGTTCATGGATTCAATCATATTGAAGAAGCCAGGTCTGCTAATGCGTTCAGGGTAGCGACTGCCATTGGAGTTCCGCCGCGTCTGCCAAGAACCGTTATGTAGTCAAGATCAGTATTGATCAGCATCTCTTTTACTTCAACCACGTTTACGAAACCAACAGGCATTGCGATCACGCAGGCAGGTTTTAGATTTTCTTCTCTGAAAAGTCTAATTACTTCCCAAAGGGCCGTAGGGGCGTTACCAATAACTACAATGGAGTCTTCGAGTACGTTCTTGAAGTGCCTGATGTTGAAAACTGAGCGCGGGATGCCTTCTTTTTGGGATAATTCGATCACTTCGGGCATGGAAACAGCGCATAGTATGCGACTTCGTTCGTATGAAGGGTTTACTTTTTTCAACTTTGGAATAGATATCCCATGGATGGCCATGTTTGTGTCAGAGATTATGGGAGAGCATTTCTTCAAGGCTTTGGCAGCGTTTTTGATGGGATTGCCTCCGAATTTTATCCTCTTGGCAATCGATAAATCACCGGATGCATGGATTATTCTTCTGACAACAGGCCACTGGTATTTGTCAAAACTGTGAGTACCTACCTCTTGCTCGATTATTTCAAAGCTTTTCCTTTCTATTTCAGGTCCCGGTACAATGTCTGGTATTTTCATATCGTTTATCGCC
>Ga0256841_1003126_pt1 | contig 12588 bp, 7 predicted proteins | sample 356308metaG_FD_185971 | JGI IMG/M metagenome (GOLD analysis project Ga0256841, IMG submission 185971) | Hydrothermal vent microbial communities from Mid Atlantic Ridge, Atlantic Ocean - 356-308 | ecosystem: Environmental > Aquatic > Marine > Hydrothermal vents | place: Atlantic Ocean: Mid...
CAGATACAACAGAAATGACAGATACAGAGCTGGATTTAAATAATCCAAACCAGGCCAATCAAGATGGCCCGGTAGAATGCCTGGGTAAAACATTTCCCAATGATGTGGCACGGCGAGAATGCTATCTGGAAATTCTGGCAGAAAAACTCAAAGATCCTGAATTTCGCAAGATTGAAGGTTTTCCTATTGGTGAAGATGAGGATATTTTGAATTTGTCTGATCCACCTTATTACACAGCGTGCCCAAATCCATGGATTGCAGATTTTATCGCAGAATGGGAAGCTCAGAAACCGGAACAAGAAGTAGACTACCAGTATCATCGTGAACCTTTTGCTGCGGATGTCAGTGAAGGTAAAAATGATCCTATTTACAACGCTCACAGTTATCACACCAAGGTCCCGCATAAAGCGATTATGCGATACATCCTGCATTACACAGAACCGGGAGATATCGTATTTGATGGATTTGCTGGCACAGGCATGACGGGTGTTGCAGCACAAATGTGTGGTGACAGGGATGTTGTGCTTTCATTAGGTTACCATGTCAAAGACGATGGCAGCATCTTGCAAGAAGAGACAGATGAAAATGGTAATAAAACCTGGGTGACTTTCTCTAAATTAGGTGTTCGTCGAGCCGTGCTCAATGATCTGTCTCCTGCTGCGACATTCATCGCTTATAACTATAATACGCCCGTCGATGTTGTTGCATTTGAAAAAGAGGCCAAACGCATTCTAAAAGAAGTAGAAGAAGAATGTGGCTGGATGTATGAGACTTTACACACTGATGGAAAAACGAAAGGAAAAATTAACTATACCGTCTGGTCTGATGTGTTCGTCTGTCCAGATTGTTTAGGTGAGGTTGTATTTTCAAAAGCTGCAGCTGATCAGAAATCAAACAAGGTAAATAAAGTATTTCCCTGTCCAAGTTGTGAATCACCATTGACCAAAAGAAATATGGATCGTGCATGGGTGACGAATTATGATGCATCTCTTAAGACTTTAGTTAAGCAAGCGAAGCAAGTTCCTGTTTCTATAAACTACTCCATTGGAAAGAAAAAATATACAAAAGAACCTGATAAGTCAGATTTCGAAGTTTTGAAAAAAATTGAGGAATCTACTATCCCATACGATTTTCCTACTAATAGACTGATGGAAGGGAAAGAAACCCGCCGGAATGATGTGATTGGTATTACTCATATGCATCATTTTTATTCAAAGCGAGGTTTATGGACTCTTGGGTGTGCTTATCATAATACATATGCTCTGCCTGAAAATATAAAACGATATATACTTTTTACTGTGCAACAAGCAGTGCAGGGGTTTGCAAAAATATCGCGTTATGTTCCAACTCATTTTTCTCAGGTGAATCAATATTTAAGTGGCACACTTTATATTGGTTCTCAAATTGTCGATGTTTCTTTGCCATATATATTGGACGGAAAAATAAAGCGTCTAGGAAACCTTCTTAAAAAGGGAACTTCGAAGTCAATTCATGTTATTACAACTCAGGATTCATCAAATTTCCAAAAATCTGACAACCTATATGATTATATTTTTATCGACCCACCTTTTGGTGCTAACCTAAATTATTCCGAGCTCAATTTTCTATGGGAGTCATGGTTAAAAGTTTGGACAAACAATAAAACTGAAGCCATAGAGAACAGCGTGCAAGGCAAAGGTCCAACTGAATACCGCTATTTAATGACAGTATGTTTTAAGGAGGCTTATCGAATACTTAAGCCAGGTCGCTGGATGACAATTGAATTTTCCAATACTAAAGCATCAGTATGGAATAGCATACAAATTGCACTCAGTGAAGCCGGTTTCATCATTGCTAATGTATCAGCTCTTGATAAAAAGCAAGGTAGCTTTAAAGCGGTAAATACCCCAACAGCTGTAAAACAAGATCTGGTTATCTCTGCCTATAAACCGAATGGTGGCTTTGAAGAAAGATTTGTTACAGAGTCTGATAAAGAAGGCGTTTGGGATTTTGTTCGAACCCATTTAGGTTATTTGCCAGTATCGAAAAAACAAGGCAGTGATCTTGTAAAAATACCAGAACGTGATCCACGCATTCTGTTCGATCAGGTTGTCGCTTATTTTGTCCGTAACCTGCGTGACGTTCCACTTTCCAGTAAAGAGTTCCAGGACGGATTACTAGAACGTTTTGCCGAACGTGATGGCATGATATTTTTACCTGAGCAGGTTGCCCAATACGATAAAGCCCGCATTACCAGTTCACAACTTCGGCAACTGGATATTTTTGTTGATGACGAGGCATCATCTATCGAGTGGTTACGCCAGCTGCTGAATGAAAAGCCGCAAACTTATCAGGATATCCATCCAAAATTTATTAATGAATTATCCGGATGGAAAAAAGCGGAGATGCAACTGGAGCTTTCCACCTTGCTGGAACAAAACTTTATCAAATTCGATGGGCAAGGTCAGTTGCCACCACAAATTCACAGTTACCTGTCCACCAACTTTAAAGATCTGCGTAACCTGCCAAAGGATGACCCCAGGCTATTAAACAAAGCCAAAGATCGCTGGTATGTACCCAACCCGGAAAGAGAAGAAGACCTTCAAAAACTTCGTGAGCGATCACTGCTCAAACAGTTTGAAGAATATAAAGCCCATACAGGCAAGAAAATAAAACTGGTTCGTATGGAAGCCGTCCGCTGCGGATTCAAAAAAGCCTGGCAGGATCGAGACTACGCCACCATCATCAATGTGGCGGAAAAAATCCCGCAAAACCTGCTGCAAGAAGATCAAAAACTGCTGATGTGGTATGACCAGGCACAAACCCGTAACAGTGATTCGAGCCTGTTTTAATGGATAAGCGAATTCAAACCAGTAACTAAGATCAGAGAGCGTTAAGATGCTGAAGTATTTACGAATTAAAAATTTTAAAGGCTGGAAAGATACGGGTGATATTCGTATGTCACCTATTACGCTTTTCTTTGGAGCGAATAGCTCTGGTAAATCCAGCATCGGCCAGTTTTTGATGATGCTGAAGCAGACTACCGAATCATCTGACCGGAATGCGGTTTTTTACCCAGGTGGAAAAAACTCTGCTGTTCAACTCGGCTCCTATCAGGAAATGGTTTTTCACCGCGATCCAACAAACAAGATCGCGTTTGAATATCAATGGTCATTACTTAAACCATTAAAGATTAAAGATCCTGTTTCCGGGCGGTTATTTACCGGTGATATATTGGATTTTGAAGCAGTTATTGGGTTAAGCGAATCTAAGCGTCATCTGCTTCAGGTGGAAGAATTTAAATATCGACTTCTTGAAGGTGAAGAACAGTCGCTATCCATCGAGTTGTGCAAAAAATCCGAAAAAAGAGAGTACGCAGTTACTGCAAAGCAATACAGTCTTGTCAGAAAGAAAATGCGTGCATGGGCTCTAAAAGAGACCGTTCGTTTTTATGGATTTCCTGATGAAGCTGTTGCCTATTATCAAAACTCAGAATTTGTTCAAGAGTTGAATTTAGCACAGGAGAAACTGTTTAAGTCAATTTATTATCTTGGTCCTCTCAGAACAAAAACAGATAGGCTCTACACATGGGCGGGCATCACTCCAGAAAGTGTTGGTTTTTCTGGTGAAAATACTGTGGCAGCAATTCTTGCTTCCCGGGATCGAAAGATAAATCTCGGGTATCGAAAAGTAGCAAAACCATTGGAACAAATCATAGCTGAATGCCTTAAAAAAATCGGCTTGATCGAAGAATTTAAGGTTAGTGCTATTTCTGAACAGCGACAAGATTATGAAGTCAAATTGCGTACCAAAGGTTCAAAAGATTGGGTGGATCTCCCGGATGTAGGGTTCGGTATTTCTCAGGTGCTTCCAGTGTTAGTGCAGTGTTTCTATGCGCCACCGGGGTCAATCATTATTATGGAACAGCCAGAAATTCACCTTCATCCCAGTGCGCAATCAGCTTTGGCTGATGTGATGATTGACGTGATGAACTCCAGGGAAAATGGCAAAGATCGAAATATTCAACTAATAATTGAAACACACTCTGAGCATTTTCTAAGGCGGCTGCAAAGACGAATTGCAGAGGATACAGTATCTCAGGATAAAGTATCGGCCTACTTTGCCAATATCACCAAAACTCCAGCTACTCTGGAGCCTCTGGAAATTGACATTTTCGGTAATATTCAAAACTGGCCGGAACACTTCTTTGGCGATGAGATGGGCGATATAACAGCTCAAGCCAAAGCGGCCATGAAGAAACGGATGCAACAAAGTACAGATGCACCGGAGATATCCGAATGAGCTGGCCTAGAAAGTGTGTTGTGGATACCAATGTTCCAAAAACTGCCAACCTTGCCACTCAACCTGATCCGGATTCCGATGTGCCTGATGCTTGTGTGCTGGCATGCATTGAAGTCGTTGAACATATCATCAAAAAGCGAGGGCTGATTTTAGATGCCGAAGATGAAATCTTCAATGAATACCGGCGGCAGCTTTCCATGAAAGGGCAGCCTGGTGTGGGCGACCGTTTCATAAAATGGGTTCACGACAACTGCTGGCGCTTGCCCAATTCCCATAGGGTCACCATTACGAAAAATGGCGAGTCATACGATGAATTTCCTGATCATGAAGGCCTGAATAATTTCGACAACTCGGACCGTAAGTTTGTTGCTGTATCTAATGCTCATCCTGACAAACCGCCCATTCTCCAGGCAACTGATAGCAAGTGGTGGGGATGGAAAGATGCATTAAAAGAAACCGGGATTACTGTGCATTTCACCTGCGCTGATTACGTTGAACAGAAATATAATGAAAAAATGTCATAATGACTGATTCTTTTTTTAAGTATCCATCGACACCCCATTTAGCACTTCTTGAAGGACTTAGCGTGCGAGATGACAAAGTACTATCCGATTTTGAAAAAAAACAGTTTCTTCAACACAAAATCATTGTTGAAGAAAAAATAGATGGTGCAAATCTGGGAATCTCTTTTGATCCAGCTGGCAACATGTTGTTTCAAAATCGGGGGTCTTTACTACAAGTTCCTTTTTCAGGCCAATGGAAAAAATTAACGAATTGGACTGGTAATCGCTTAAATAATTTATTTGATCAGTTATCTGACCGTTATATCCTGTTTGGAGAATGGTGCTATGCCAAACACTCCATTTCTTACGAAAACTTGCCAGACTGGTTCCTGGGTTTTGATATTTTTGATAAAAAAGAAAGTAAGTTTTTTTCCTGTAAACGTAGAGACCAGGTTTTTAACGCTACTGGTATATCGCCAGTGCCCGAATTAGCTTATGGAAAGTTTACACTTAAAGAGTTAACGTTATTCTTGCAACAGTCAAAATTTAGCCATGAACCTGCTGAAGGACTTTATCTCAGAATTGACAGTGTGGATTGGCTAAATGAAAGAGCCAAGCTTGTCAGGCCAGCATTTGTTCAGTCAGTCAACAAACACTGGTCCCAGTATAGTTTAGAGGCCAATAAGTTATCAAAGGTTGGAAATAGATGACTCAGTCTGGTGAGGAATTTAATACTATTTGGAAATACAGCACAGTCCATAACAAGGTTTGTAAGATCATAGAAGAACAAACTCTATGGGGCCAGACAACTTATCGTGTTTGGTTGCCAGACCAGGATGTGGTCGTTAAAGTCAAAGGTTCAGATTTAAAACCAATAGCTGTAACAATTAATTCGAAGCAGGAAGTTCAACGTATTACCTTCATTGCAACGGCAGCCAGAATAGCAGCCTCTCAAAGTGAGGATATTCTGTTGGCGCCTATCGGCTGCAATGTCATACCTCTGCCGCATCAGCTCAAGGCATTAAATAAAGCTATTTCGAAATCACAGGTTCGTTATCTATTGGCTGATGAAGTTGGGCTGGGAAAAACAATTGAAGCTGGTCTTGTGATGCGTGAGTTAAAACTGCGTGGCCTGGTCCGTCGCATCCTGGTGGTTGCTCCGAAAGGTATTGCTACCCAGTGGGTAAGCGAAATGCAGATCCACTTTAATGAGTCCTTCCAGCTGCTCTTGCCTGGAAAATTTGGCCCCGGCCAGTTTGGAGGAACCCAGGAAAATAACTGGGAGAAGCACGATCAGGTCATTTGCCCCATGGACTCGATTAAGCCCATCGAAAAACGAAAAGGCTGGAGTCTGGACAGGATAAATCAATACAATAAGCAGCGATTTGATGACCTTATATCAGCTGACTGGGACCTGATTATTGTCGATGAATCGCATCGTCTTCAGGGCAGCACCGAATCGGTTGCCCGATTTAAACTGGGACAAGGGCTTTCTGATGCTGCGCCTTATTTTCTATTACTTTCTGCGACACCACATCAGGGCAAATCAGACGGTTTTCAAAGATTGATGTCGCTGCTGGATGCTGACGTTTTTCCTGATGAGGCCAGCGTCACACAGGAACGTGTTAAGCCCTATGTGATACGAACCGAAAAACGGCAGGCGATTGATGCGGAAGGAAAGTCACTTTTCAAACCCAGGCAGACCCAACTGGTAAGTGTGGCCTGGAGTAGCAACCATGCTCAGCAGCGTACTCTTTATGATGCAGTAACAGAATATGTCCGAGAGGGTTATAACCAGGCGCTGGCCAGCAAACAAAATGCTGTCGGTTTTTTAATGATCCTTATGCAGCGTTTGGTGACATCTAGCCCGGCTGCCATTAAAGCAACCCTTGCACGCCGATTAGAAGTACTGAATAAGCCTTCACTGGCCATACAATCAACACTCTTTACAGATGAAGAATGGGAGGATCTGGACGGTCAGCAACAAGCAGATGAATTGCTGAGCAGCCCTGAGCTATCGAAAGGCCGGGTCAAGGCGCTCAAGAATGAGAAACAGGAAGTTGAATGTTTACTCGACCTGGCTGACCGATGTGTACAACTGGGTGTTGATGCCAAGGCTGATGCACTACTTGACTGGATAACCAGACTGCAACGGGAAGAAAATGATCCTAATCTAAAGGTGCTTATTTTTACTGAGTTTGTACCCACACAAACCATGCTCGCTGATTTTCTATCAAGCCGTGGAATGTCTGTAGTGACATTAAACGGGTCCTTAAGCATGGAAGAACGATTGCATGTGCAACAGGAATTTGCCAGGGACACCCGAATTCTGATTTCAACCGATGCCGGTGGTGAAGGCCTGAACCTGCAATTCTGCCATGTCATTATTAACTATGACATTCCCTGGAATCCTATGCGACTGGAACAACGTATAGGCCGTGTTGACCGTATTGGCCAAAAGAAAGTTGTTAGAGCGCTGAATCTGGTATTTGAGAATACGGTTGAACACCGAGTTAGAGAGGTTCTTGAAGAAAAACTGAACACCATACTGGATGAATTTGGTGTTGATAAAACAGGTGATGTGCTTGATTCAGCCCAGGCTGGTCATCTCTTTGATGAACTTTACACTGGCGCATTACAACACCCTGATGCGATAGACCAGGAAATCGAGAAAGCGTTGCAGGAAATAAGGCAACAGGCCAAATCCAGCCAGAGCAATAAATACCTCTTTACAGATGACACACCCATTGATTCTCAGCAAGCTGAAATACTCAGACAACATCCTTTGTCTTATTGGCTTGAAAGGATGACCCTGAGCTATCTAACCATGCGTTATCTATCCCCGGCTAATGATGGGGCTGTTGAAAAGCACGATAATAGTTGGAGTTTACATTGGCCAGATGGTGAACTTTGGGAAAACTGTATTTTTTCAAATAGCCAGGCTGAGGCCAACTTTATCTCCGGGCAGAGTTGTCAGCATATTACCCTGGATTTACCCAGGATAAGAGGGCTAGTACAAAGTCTCCCTTCCTGGGCGCCAGGCTATCCTGTTCCACAGGTTACTATTCCGACCATTCCCGACTCAGTTGATGGTATTTGGTCGCTTTGGCAAATATCACTTGGCCAACAAGTAACTGGAAAAAGTGGTCGGGGTATAAATCAAGCCAACGATCTAAAGACATTCTTCCCTGTTTACTACACATCGGATGAAAAAGTCTTCCCTGCAACAGCAAAACGCATCTGGGAAGCGTTATTAAGCAATGATGTGGAGATACATGATAATCAGGTTCCAGAAGAAAACTCAATGAAGACGAATTGGGAAGCGATATTTGATGAAACAAGACGTCACGCCGAAGATGCCGGAGCGGTATTTTTTAACGAGCTAAAACAAAAGCATGTTGAAGCGCTAGAGATTATAAAGGAAAAGACTGAGTATGGCTTTAGTGCTAGGCAAAGAGCCATTGAGCGCATTGGGTTACCAGAAGTTAAGAACTACAGGCAGGCAAAACTTGAACAGAAAATTGACGAATGGGAAAGATCATTTGAAGAAAGCAAGCAGGTAATACCTGAACTTACAGCTTTGATTATTTTATCTGTGGTACCACAAACAGGTCGGAAGAGTTAATGGCTAGTCAATCATCTAAATCTAGCTCGTGGAGGGATACGGTGCTCGACCAATTGACACCAGGACTCTCAGAATATTTTGTTGTTGAGGACCCGGATCATCTAATGACAGAGTCAGGTATTCAGGGTGAGCTGATTCAAAGAGGATTTGAATTTTATCCGTTTGATAACTCAATTGAACTTCGTCATTTTTACGAACAGAAAATTCGTCACAAGCAATCCGGTAGCCTCAGTGAAAGAGAGGGAAAATCGCTTGTTATCAGCATTGATACTGATATTTCAAGTATCAGTGATCTTCCTTTTGATATACTCAGGCATTCCAGGAAGGTTAGCCTTTCGTTATCGGACTGTTTTCCAGAGTTATTTCAGGACGTATTAAAATGCCTTGAGCCGGAGGAGTTGGATTCCGTAGAGAGAGCTGTTTCAGAATATACCCCTGGGAGATTAGGTGACACTGCAAGTCGTGACTTTGTCTTGCGCCATATATACCAGGTGGCACCCGAAGTTATTCAAACATCTGCTGATTTGCTCCGTACCTTATTGCGTATCCATTACCGTGACATCGTTCTCCCTGAAATACTTAAGAGACGACTATCCGAACTGCTAAGCAAACGAACACAATTTCAAGGCTGGCCATTAGAAGAGATAATTTCTTATAGCCATTCATTTTTTGAATTTCTTCAAAACCATTGGCCAACATATGTTGCAGCAGTACGTGTTTCACTGCCTAAGGGTATAAAAGAACCACCGGCTATTTATAAAACTAGTTCAGAAACTGGTGCTAAATTCGAGCCAGAAATCATTCTTTCATTTGGGCATGATGATGTCAGGATCTATATCGACAATTTATTTCTTGAAGGTCTTCTGTCAGCCATTGAAATAGATTCTCCAGATGACCTGGCTGAGCACTGGTGCCTGATTGGTGTTAAACAGAATCCTGAAAAAGAGATTAAAAAACGTATTACCGGGCTGGTTTCTCTCTGTCGTGACACATTACCTGACGAAAATGCAAGACATCAGGCATGGCTTCAATTTTCCTTCCGTTGGGCAGAGCTATGTTCACTGCACTATACAAATAAAGGTGTCCTGGATAAAGATACATTTACAGAGCTAATGGATTTGATTGATGAGCAATTCAAAGTCTGGATGTTGAATAATTACAACAGTCTTCACAACCATCCACCCAAACCACCCGTCATGCTCAACCATATTCCAAAAAGCATGGCTCGTGAGATTGACTCATCAATAGCAACCAAGTCTGCATTGATACTTATCGATGGTCTGGCATTAGATCAATGGGTAACACTTCGCAACAGCATTGATTTTACCCACAGTATAACGGAGTCATCGGTTTTTGCTTGGGTGCCTACGGTAACCTCTGTTTCTCGTCAGGCATTATTCACAGTTAAAGCCCCCTATCAGTTTGCAAGGACAATTCACACCACCAGTGCTGAGCATAAAGCATGGCTGCAATTCTGGATGGGGCAAGGACTGGAAAAACCAGAGGTTTTTTATCAAAAGAGTCTAGGTACAGATGATGTATCAGTATTAATTGATCGATTATCCGATCATCGACTAAGGTCTGTTGGACTGGTTATTAACACGGTCGATGACATTATGCATGGTATGAAACTTGGTGCGGAGGGAATGCATAATCAAGTCAAATTATGGGGCGAATCTGGTTACCTCTTGCAGCTTATCAACGCATTAATTCATTATGGTTTTACGGTGCATCTAACCTCAGATCACGGCAATGTTGAAGCAACCGGATGTGGAAAAATATCAGAAGGCGCAGTGGCTGACTCCAGGGGAGAAAGAGCTCGGGTGTACCAGACTGAAATACTGAGAGAAGAAGTTTACAAGAAAATAGAGCGCGAATCGGAATTCGCGGTTCTTTGGCCACAGATTGGTTTGCCATCTGATTACTGGTCGGTAGTTATGTCAGGACGGGAAGCGTTTGTTGCAAATAACCAAAATATCGTGGGGCATGGAGGTATTGCTATTGAAGAAGTCATCGTGCCTTACATAAAAATATCAAGAGAGTCAGAGAAAGTAGAAAAGTCGTGAATAAAAAGAAGTTATCAATTGGTTTTGACAGATATATCGAACGTGCCTGGTTAGATCAGATAGCAAGGCTGGTTTCGGAAGGAAAAAGTCGGGATGAATTGCATCAACTTATAGATGATTACCTGGCTCCTTTCATTAATGGACCAACCTCTCTTCGTAAGACGAAAAATGTTTTGTTTGGTGTGTGGGTTAATAGATCCGATGAAAACCAGTTATTCAGGGAGCAGGCTATTAACCACCTGAATACTTGCACCAATGATGAGCGTCTGGCCATTCATTGGGGATTATCAATTGCCAGTTATCCTTTTTTTGCATCATTGGTTCGGTTGATTGGTCGTTTGTTGAGACTTCAGGATGACATTATCAGCAAAGAGTTGGTTCGCCGAAGTGTTGAACAGCATGGAGATACGGAAAGTGTACGACGAGCAACTGCAAGGTTGTTGCAGAGCTTTGGTGAATGGGGTGTGCTAATACCGGAATCAAAGAGCCTGTTTCATCCTCCCAGGAAAATCCAGCTTAACAGTCCTGAGCTGGTAACCTGGCTTTTGGCATCAGTTTTTTTCTCAAATGGTAGGGACCAGATAACAATCGATGAAATAATATCTGACCCCGCCTGGTTTCCGTTTGAAATTAATCAGAGTTCGTTCCAGATCAATCAATCATCAATATTAGAAGTCGTTCACCAGACTGCTGGTGACATATTGTTGTCATTAAAAAAATAATATCTGGAAGCGATACGTCGTAAGCGCCTAAAGCTACCCTCTCAAATTATTTCGATTAAATGGTATTGCGAAATGGACTCTATCGATTGGACCTATCCAGTCGATAGAGTCCATTTTTACCTAAACTTGGCTGTCGGGATTTTGCTGCTTTATCGATATGTTATTTTTAGATTCAGGTAAGGAGTTTTGAGAAGTCTGATGCTGCAATTGACGATACCATAAATCATGGTGTTGTTTGGCCCAGGATTTATCCACTTTCCCGGTTATCATTCCAAGCAGAGCGCCTTCAGTGCCAATAGTGCCAATATAAATATGGCCGAGCGCACCGATGATCAATAAAAATGCTGAAACAGAATGAATAATATGACTGATTTGCATGATCAGCCGGTATTGACCCAGATTTGGGAAATCGAGATTCATTCCGGTAATTGATACCAATACACCTGCTGTCATTAATAACCAGAACCAGACTTTTTCACCAGCATTCATGCGTCCGGCAGAAGGGTGTTGGTTGCCAATCATGCCGCCGTATTGCTTAAACCAGGTAATATCAGTTTTATCAAACAGGTTATCCTGAAACCAGATCATTCCCATCATGACCAACCCGACACTGAATAAAGGTCCGGCATAGTTATGCACTATTTTTGCAATGTCGGCATATTGTGAAAAACTGTCATGTCCCAGCCAGCTTATTAAAAAACTACGGCCATAAAGCAGGCTCAAGCCGGTTAATGCCAGCAAAATAAATAAGCTCGCGGTATAAAAATGCAGCCAGCGTTCTGATTTGCTCCAACGTTCGATCATTTCTCCACTAGGAGGTTCAGTCAATTTCACTCTGCCCCGGATTAAATAAAAAACAGCTAATGCCAATACCGTTAATGCTAAAAGCCAGGCGCCGGTTCCCGCGATCAATTCATTTCTGATGGTAAGCCACTGTGTTCCAGATGCCTGGATCAAAATCTCGCTTTCCTGACTATTAACGGCAGAATAGCCGCTAATGCCTTCACGAATTTGTTTCCAGATATTTTGTTCCTCAGAATAAGTGTTTGGAGAAAACGCTAATGATGCTAACAACAGGCTAAGACGAGACATGATTTAATCCTTATAGGCCGTTTTCCAGCCCCATAATTTGACTTGTGCTGTTCCAGAATCAGGCTCCTCTTGACTGAGCTGGCGTTGGGTAACGCGCTGGGAAAATAAATTGGAAATCACATCGCCATCACCCGCCAAAAGCGCTTTAGTTGAGCACATTTCTGCGCACAACGGTAATTTTCCTTCAGCCAGGCGATTACGGCCATATTTTTCAAATTCGGCTTCAGAATGATCCTCTTCAGGCCCGCCGGCACAAAAGGTGCATTTATCCATTTTGCCCCGATTGCCGAAAGCGCCAT
>Ga0256841_1003127_pt1 | contig 12588 bp, 10 predicted proteins | sample 356308metaG_FD_185971 | JGI IMG/M metagenome (GOLD analysis project Ga0256841, IMG submission 185971) | Hydrothermal vent microbial communities from Mid Atlantic Ridge, Atlantic Ocean - 356-308 | ecosystem: Environmental > Aquatic > Marine > Hydrothermal vents | place: Atlantic Ocean: Mid...
GGTCCCTATCTGCCGTGGGCGTTTGAGAATTGAGAGGAGCTGCTCCTAGTACGAGAGGACCGGAGTGGACGTACCTCTGGTGTTCCGGTTGTCACGCCAGTGGCATTGCCGGGTAGCTAAGTACGGACGGGATAACCGCTGAAAGCATCTAAGCGGGAAGCCTCCCTCAAGATTAGATCTCCCTGGACTATAAGTCCCTGAAGGTTCGTTGAAGACTACAACGTTGATAGGCTGGATGTGGAAGCGCAGTAATGTGTGAAGCTAACCAGTACTAATTAACCGTGAGGCTTGACCATATAACACTCAAGTTATTTGGTAATAGTTGACATAAATAAAACGATACCAATAACCCTTTGAAATACTTCCTGAATGCCTGTTTATTGCACAGATTGCAGTAAACACACCAGTTTGCCTGGCGGCTATAGCGAGTAGGAACCACCCGATCCCATCCCGAACTCGGAAGTGAAACTGCTTAGCGCCGATGATAGTGTGGGAGATCCCATGTGAAAGTAGGTCACTGCCAGGCTTTAACGCCAAAAACCCTGTCACAATTGACAGGGTTTTTTTTTGTCTGAAGAATCTACTCATATAAATCTGCTATAGTCTTCAATCAAAAGTTTAATATTCAATAAAATTGAAAAATAAAAAGAAATTAACTCCACTTGACTGTTATGAAGCCGATCTTAAGCAAGAAGGTTTCACAGAAGACCCAGCCCAGCGGCATGCTGTAGAGCATGTTCAAAGGCTTTACATGGATTTAGTTAAAGTTAAACCTGATAAACAGATACGCCGAAAAGAATCAGGTTTTTTCAGAAAAATCTTTTCTGTAAAAACAGAAAGTGTTGATAATACAATAACAGGGTTATATTTCTGGGGTGGCGTTGGTCGTGGTAAGACCTACATTGTCGATACTTTTTATAAATGTCTTCCTTTTTCAGCTAAAACCAGAATTCATTTCCATAGTTTTATGCACGGCATTCATAATGAATTAAAGACACTTAATCATGTACAGAATCCATTATCTATCGTTGCTGAACGATATGCCAGTCATTATAAGGTTATCTGTTTTGACGAATTTCATGTGTCTGATATTACTGATGCTATGTTATTGGGAAGTCTCTTTAAGGAGCTATTTGATCGCAACGTGACGCTTGTTGCCACATCTAATGAACATCCTGATGATCTGTATTCGGGAGGTCTGCAAAGAGAAAGATTTTTGCCTGCGATTGAATTAATTAAACAGCATACAGACATCATAAATGTTGATAATGGTGTTGATTATCGCTTCCGTGTACTTGAAAAAGCAGAAATCTACCATTCTCCTTTGGATGATGCTGCAGAAAAGAGTTTATCAGACAGTTTTTATAACCTTACTTCTGAAAATGTTATATCTGGAGAAGCAATAGAAATAGAAGGTCGATCTGTAAATACAGTTAGACATGCTGTTGGAATTGTCTGGTTTGATTTTGTTTCAATCTGTGATGGTCCGAGAGGTGCTGCAGATTATATTGAAATTGCACGTGTATATCATACGGTACTGATCTCGAATGTTCCTGTAATGGATAAAGATCAAGATGATCATGCTAAACGTTTTATGACGCTTATAGATGAATTTTATGATCGAAATGTAAAACTGATCATTTCTGCTGAAGCACAACCAGAAAACTTGTACTTGGGTAGTCGACTCAAAAAAAGTTTTCTGAGAACGGTAAGTCGTTTACAGGAAATGGGTACTAAAGAATATCTTTCACGACGACATATATCTGAATAAAACAATGAGTTACATATAAGACTTGACTAACCACATTAATATTTCTATTGTATAAGAATATACAGGAGAAATATTATGAGCACTGCACCCATATTTACCCAGCAAAATCCAACAGATGCACAACTTGTCTCAATTCTCGATCATCACTATGGAGATGGTGTTGTTTATATACCGGAAAATACTCCATGGTCGTTATACACATTTGCCAGGAAACTGGGATATATCAGTGATGAGGGGTATGTCACTCGAAAAGGACGTGAATTATTGAATCGTTTTCAGCAGGTTTCCTGAAACTTGAAACGAGTTCTGGGGTATAATTTCACTGATGTGTATGCAGATTAACTACGCCAGAATGCTGGAGAAAGCAGAACCAGCAAAGTAAAGATCTCCAGTCGGCCTAACAACATAGCAAAACTTAATACCCATTTCGCAGTGTCGGTTATATCACCGTAGTGAGCACTCACATCGCCCAAACCCGGTCCAACGTTGTTGATACAGGCGGCTACAGCTGAAAATGCTGTAACCTGATCCATTCCAGTTGCCATCAGGATTAATAGTACGATAGTGAACATTGCTACATAGGTAGCGAAGAAGCCCCAGACAGAATCGATTATTTTGTCTGACACAGGTTTGTTTCCTAATTTGATGGGGAAGATAGCATTTGGATGGATTAATCTTTTGATTTCTCTCATACCCTGTTTGAATAAAAGGAGTATTCGGATAACCTTGATTCCACCTGATGTAGAACCCGCAGAACCACCTGCAAAGCCTATCAATACTAAAAGTAAGGGAATAAAACTAGGCCATGTCGTAAAGTTAGTTGAAGTAAAACCAGTTGTTGATGCCATAGATACAACATTAAAAAAGCTGTGTCTGAAACTAACCTCAAGACCTTCATAGACGTCGCGTGAAACTAAATAAAATGTAATGACCAATGTCGCAGTGAGTAAAATAGAAATATAGGCAATAAATTCACTATCATAAATATAGGATTTAATGCTACGCCAGCGCCAGGCGAGAAAATGCAGTGAATAGTTAACACTCGACACGAGCATAAAAAAAGCGGCAATGGCTTCTATATGGGTATGATCAAAATAGGCGATACTGGCATCGTGAGTAGAAAATCCTCCTGTTGCCACAGTTGAAAAACTGTGACAGATGGCATCAAAGAAAGTCATCCCGTAATACCAATAGGCTGCAAAACAAACGATCGTCAAACCTAAATAAAGAAACCAGAGTGTTTTGGCAGTTTCAGTAATTCTTGGTGTCAATTTGTTATCTTTCATGGGGCCTGGCGTTTCTGCCCGGTACAGCTGCATTCCTCCGATCCCCAACATGGGCAGTATTGCAACAGCAAGTACAATGATTCCCATACCACCAAGCCATTGCATTTGTTGTCTGTAATAAAGAATTGAGATTGGTAGGTTATCTATACCAACAATGACAGTTGCACCGGTAGTTGTAAGGCCTGAAAGAGACTCGAAAACAGCATCAGTAAAGGACATATGGGGATGTTCAGCCAGAACAAAGGGGATTGCACCTGATAAACCCAATACTGTCCAGAACAAGACAACAACAAGAAAACCATCACGAAGTCTTAATTCCTCTTTTTTGTTTCTGACGGGTAACCAGAGTAACAAGCCAAGAGTAAAAGTGATTAAAAGTGCTATGACAAATGGATATAATGCCCCATCCTTGGCGAAAAATGAGATTAGTGCTGGAGGTGCAAGTGTTATGCTGAAAAGGGCCAGTAGCAATCCCAGGATCTTTTGTATAATGATATGTCGCACTAGAGGAAAGTTACTCCAACCTGAAATAGTTTTTCTACCTCAGGGACATGGTGCTTGTCAGTCACCATTATGATGACATGATCTTCAGCTTCAATAACTGTGTCATGGTGTACCATAATGACAGTATCACCGCGAACAATCGTGCAGATGGTCGTTCCCGGTGGAAGTTTAATTTCCTCAATCATTCGGCCTACAACTTTCGAAGAATCTTTATCACCATGGGCAATAGCCTCAATGGCTTCTGCAGCACCTCTACGCAAAGAGTGTACTACGACTACATCACCCCGCCTGACATGAGCCAGTAAGCTACCGATAGTGGCCTGTTGGGGTGAAATTGCGATGTCTATAATATCCTGCTGAACCAGATCAACATAGGCAGCACGGTTGATTAGTGCCATGACCTTTTTTGAACCTAATCTTTTGGCCAGCATTGAAGAAATAATATTAACTTCATCATCATTCGTTAATGCACAGAAGATATCAGTTTCTTCGATGTTTTCTTCGAGCAAAAGATCTTCATCGGCAGCATCACCTTTAAGCACGATCGTATTGTGCAAATCTTCAGCGATTTCATTTGCTCTTCCAGGACTAAACTCGATCAACTTGACGCGATATTTTTTCTCCAGAGACATAGCCAGTCTTTTTCCGATATTTCCGCCACCAGCCAGCATGATTCTTTTAACACGTTTTTCTACTTTGCTCATTTCACGCATGACAGATCGGATATGTTTGGGTGCAGCGATAAAAAACACATCATCATTGGGTTCGATTATCGTATCGCCTCGTGGGATGATGGGTCGACCCTTGCGAAATATCGCAGCTACCCGTGTTTCTATGCCCCGCATATGTTCCTTTAATGTGCGTAATTCATGGCCACAAATGGGGCTACTGTAATGTGCCTGTACAGCAACAAGCTGAACTTTTCCTTTAGCAAAGTTAAGAACTTGCAAGGCGCCCGGGTAACTGATCAGCCGTTCGATATATTTCGTCACCTTTTGTTCAGGGCTGATCAGAACATCAACAGGTAGTGCCTCCTGATTAAACAGTTCAGAGTATTTGAGATATTCAGCATCTCTGACACGAGCAATCTTGGTTGGAGTGTGGAAAAGAGTATAGGCGACCTGACAGGCGATCATATTGACTTCGTCGCTATTCGTCACCGCGATCAGCATATCAGCTTCCTGTGCACCGGCACGGATCAACGTTCGTGGATGAGAACCTGAGCCGACAATAGTCCGCAGATCAAAACGATCCTGTAATCCCTGAAGGCAAATTGGGTCTGTATCAACAACCGTAATATCATTTGCTTCACCACAAAGATTACTGGCAACTGAAGATCCAACCTGGCCTGCACCAATGATGATGATTTTCATGTTTGTCTAATTATCCTTAAGCTGCTTTGCGATTTGTTTTGGATCAATATCCAGACCACGTAGTTTACGATATAAATGGGTACGCTCTATACCTGCCTGAGCAGCAACTTTTGTCACATTACCAGCATTTAATTTTAACTGGTATTCAAAATAACTCCGTTCAAATTGTTCTCTTGCTTCTCTAAGTGGTAGTGCAAAGCCAGGGATCAGATCAATTGAAGGAGAACTGGATGTAAGACCCAAAGCTGTTTCTACTTCATTAATATCAATATCTTCAGTACTACCGAGGATCAAAAGGCGTTGGACAAGATTAGTCAATTCCCGGGTGTTTCCAGGCCAATCATAGCTTCGCAAGCGATTTTTTGCCGCTGATGTGAATTTCCTGGAGGGCAGGCCTTCCTGTTCAACAAAATACTGAACATAAAAATCCAGTAAAGCGGGAATATCCTCGGCGTGTTCTTTTAACGCCGGGACATGTAATGGAATAACATTAAGAGCGTAAAACAGATCTTCCCGAAATAACCCTTCCGTGGTTTTTTGTTGTAAATCATGACGAGTAGAGGCAATCACACGGGCATCAATTTTGACCGGTTCATGTCCACCGACACGCAGGATTGACTGGTTTTCCAGAGCGCTGGCAAGACGGGCCTGTATGCTGAGATCCATGTCGAAAATATCCTGCATAAATAAGGTGCCACCATTGGCTTGTTCAAGATAGCCGAAATGAACCTCACCATTAGATTCACTACCGAAGAGTTCTACCCCCGGGTTTTCTACGGCAAACCCACCAACGTTGACTGAAATAAAAGGTCCTGATGATCGAGGACTACAGTCGTGAAGATAATGGGCAAATGTTTCTTTGCCACTTCCGGTTGGACCTGTGATGAGAGCTGAAGTATCGTGAGTAGCAACACGTTCGATTTGGGATTTCAGTTTGACCAGCAGGGGATGTTGACCAAAACTTTGATCAACCGTGATCTTTTTCTGTTTGCGAAGATCAATATTTTCCCGTTTCAGAGAAGAAGTTTCCAGTGCCCGATCGACAGTGATCAGCAGCTTTGCGATAGACAGTGGTTTTTCGATAAAGTCGTAGGCACCGATACGGATAGCTTCGACGGCGGTCTCAACGGTACCGTGCCCCGAGATCATGATCACCGGGCAATCAAAGGACTCGTTTTCCTTCCATTCTTTCAGTAGCGCAACACCATCGATATCGGGCATCCAGATATCGAGCAAGATCAGATCAGGACGGCGAGCGCGAAGGGAATCCCGTGCCGCCTGTCCATTCTCGGCGAGCGAGATGGAAAAGCCTTCATCCTCAAGGATTTCCTTGAGAAGACTTCGGATGTCAGGCTCATCATCAACAACAAGTATATGCGCAAAACTCATAGGGCATTTTTCCTTGGAAGTTTGTTTTTGGCTTCATTGATTGAGTGAACATTATTGTTTTCAATTTCGACGGGTAACCGGATGACAACGCGACCACCCTGATCTTCATTATTTTCAACCAGTACCATGCCACCATGTTCTTCGACAATTTTTTTAACAATTGCCAGCCCAAGTCCAGTGCCGCTGGATTTAGTCGTGACATAAGGTTCAAAAATTTCACTGATCAGATCTTCCGGAAACCCGGTTCCATTGTCTATTATACGTATTTCGATCAGTTCTCGCCCTGATGTATGAATGGTTTTCGTCTGAAGATGAATTTCAGGCGTTGCAACCTCTTCTGTCGCCTCAATTGCATTTTTGAGAAGATTATTGAGTATCTGTCTTAATCGATTGTGATCAGCCTCAATCAAAGGCAGGTTTTTTTCCAGATCCAGTTCAAGTTTTACTTTATGACCGAGCTGTTGATAGAGGGTAGAAACCTCTTCGATCATAGGGTTGACGTTTAAAGGTTCTGGTTTGATTTGAGAAGGTCTGGCGTAATCAGAAAAAGTGTTAACCATGTCTTTCATAGTACCTACTTGTTGAATAATTGTATTCGTAAGGCGATCCAGTGTATCTGCGTCCTTAGTCTTCATTTTTGAGAGATATTTATGACGAAGCCTTTCTGCAGATAACTGGATGGGAGTGAGTGGATTTTTGATTTCATGAGCAAGACGTCTGGCAACTTCACTCCATGCTGCATCTTTCTGTCCCTGAATTAACGCTGTGATGTCATCAAAAACAATCACGTGTCCTTCTTCTCCGGAGGAACTATCTAATGCCGTGCCACGACACATCAGAACCTGTCTTCCAGACGCTCCAAACAGGACAATTTGTTCCTGCCAGTCGTCTGAATGATGTAATAATTGAGGTTTGATCGACTCAAACAAGGTGAATAATTTTATTTGATTTTCTGGTATGTCATCTATCGTTCCACCGAGATAAGCATTCAGATCGGTTTCAAGAATCTGACTGGCACTGGCATTGGCTGTTTTTAAATTCAGGTTGGCATCAAAGGTCAGTACACCGGATGACAGTTTTCCTAAAACAGCTTGAAGATAAGTACGTTGTGAATCGAGTTCATGCTGAGCCGCTGCAATTTTCAGAGACATCTGGTTGAAGGATTTCACCAGAAAACCAAGATCATCTGAACTGGAAACGGTGAGTTGCTTACCGTAATCACCTTGTGAGATCCTTCGGGTTCCTTCAGCAAGATCCTGAATAGGTGATGTTAACTTCCTTGCTGAATGGAATGCTGCCAGTACGGCACTAAAAATACTGAAAAGCAATACCAGAGTCAGTGTCATGGTAAAGCTGAGCTGTAGTGGTTTTCTTAAATAAGCAAGTTCCTGATATTCCGCATACGCTGCCTGAACATTCTCTGCCAGTTCATTAATATGAGTGGAGATTGGATAGAGTGCCTGTAACATCCGCGTTTTATTATCCAGATTATTATTGGGGATTTTAACAACAGCCCTGATAAACAGGCCTGCATCACGAATCGGCTCAAGGCCAATATAATTACGGCCTTGTCGAAGTTGTAGTAGTGTGGATTTACCGGGAATGTTAGGAACAATATCAGTTCCTGCACTGCTAGAGGCAATTATTTTTCCTTTCCTGCTAAGAACTACCAGTTCCTCTGCTCCGTTTCTGACTCGTAAGTTATCCAGTTTTGAGGTGTCAAGATCCAGAGTGTTCATGACGGTGGTGTTGATTTCGCCCTGTAGATCACTCAGATTGAGTGCAGAAATACTGATATCTGATTGACTGGATTCAGTCAGATCCTCTGCCATGTTCTCCGTCGTTTTGAGCAACTCACGCATACGTAAACCTAATGATTCTTTACTTAATTCTAAGGAATCTGTCAGCGCTTTTTCGATACGAACATCGAACCAGTTATCGATACCTCGACGAATAAAGTCAGTGGAAAACCAGTAGACAATCAGTAAAGGAATAATGGCCAGTAAAATAAAGGTTGTGACCAGTCTTAGTGTTAAACGTGAACCCGGTCTGTTTTCTTTAAGCTGTTCCAGCAAGCGTTTTATATTGCGACCAATTAAATAGATCAGTATTAGAAGGCCGATCGCATTGATCACCAGAAGCAGTGAATAAAGATTACTGAAATCTTCTGAATTATTGATGGCATTGCTCATAAATACCAGCGTCGCGAGCATCAATACGAAGACGAAAACAGTCAACACAAATGAATGTTTCGAATTGATCATGGTTGGACTACCCACTCATGCCAGCCACTTGATGCTCGCCATTCTGATGAAAGCCACGCTTGCAGGCGCATTGGTGGTGGTAGAGACTCAATATCAAGTCCTGTTCTAATTCGACCAATTAGACGCTGATCTGGTTCGATATTTTTCTTTTCAGTAATAGGTAGTTTTGAGATTTTACCCAGTTTTGCCAGAGCATCATTCAGTGAGTTGAAACTGAATTGATCGGATGTAGTGAGGTTAGTGAGTACATATTGATCACTCAGAGGATGATGCTCAAGTTGCATATAGTGCACATGTCTGACAATCTCCTTATTCCAGATCAACTTTCTGGGTTGTTCAAATTCTATCTCGATATAAAAGGTTAAAGGAATGCCATTTTCCAGTGCTTCTGTGGTCTTTTCACCCAATTCATATTCCAGATTGGCATTGACCACATAGATATCATTAACAATCTTTGAAGAGACTTTGTTGATTGTAATTTCCGCAGCATAAAGCTGAAAGAAACCAGATCCGGTCATCAGGATGGCCAGAATGATGACGAGTAGAAATTTATGCTTTAACCAGACAGGCATAGTAAAATCCATCCATCCCCTCATCTCCGGGCAAGATCTGTTTTCCAAAAGTCATACTGCGTCCCCATGGGGTTGTTATTTTACTTTCTGAAACATCTTTTTGTTGTGACAGGAACCACGCAATCTGATCCTGGTTTTCTTGCTTCAGAACCGAACAGGTAACATATACAAGCCTGCCGCCGCTGGCAAGTAATGGCCACAGTGCGGTCATGATGTTTCGTTGTGTTTTGACCAGTTTTTCTATGTCCTCAGGCTGACGATGAACTTTAATATCCGGATGTCTCCGGATAACGCCCGTGGCAGAACAGGGTGCATCGAGCAAAATACGATCAAAAAACTGCCCATCCCACCATTGATCGGTTTCCGAGACATCATGATCAATGATGTCAACCTTGTCAGTGAGTAATTCAAGGCGATTCAGAGTATCTTTGAGCAGCGCAACCCTTTTTTCAGTGATGTCCACCGCAACCAGCCGATTCAAATTCGGTTCTGTTTCAAGAATATGGGCAGTTTTACCGCCAGGTGCAGCACAGGCATCAAGCACCTTAAGCCCTGGTTTCAGATCAATCAAAGTTGCAGCTTTTTGTGCGGCAAAATCCTGCACCGAGACTTTGCCTTGCATAAAACCTGGCAGGAGGGTTGGGTTCGTTGATTGTTGCAACTGAATTCCCTGCTGATCAACCTGATGAGTAGAGGTTTCAATACCCATATTTTTCAATGATGATAAATAATCATCACGTGTCCCTTTTAAGCGATTAACCCGGAGTGACATACCCGCTTGCTGGTTGTTGTTGGTTAGAATTGACTGCCAGTCATCGGGCCAGTTCTTTTTTATTTTTCCAATTAGCCAGTCGGGGTGGCTATATTTGGATTGATCTGACTTGTTTGCCAAAGATAGTAAGTGCTCACGTTGGCGGATCAGGTTACGTAAGATCCCATTCAGGAAGGAGGTGGCCCAGGGGCGTCCAGATTGTCGGGCGCATTCAACCGTACTTGAAACGGCAGCATGCTCAGGTGTGCGTAAATGACAAATTTGATAAGCACCTGTCAGGAGTAGCGCCTTGAGAATACTGTCTCGAGATTTCAATGGGCGACGGAGTAATGGTGAGATCAGGGCGTCTAATTGGTAGTACCAGCGTAGAACTCCATAACTTAATTCCTGGGCCAGTCCACGATCACGTGGATCGTCTAGTCGATCCAGTAATGGGGGGGCACAGTCGGAAAGAGAACGATGCTTAGTCAGAACGGTATCGACGATTTCTGCTGCAACCATTCGTGCATTATTTTTCACCGCTTATTTAACCAGATCAATAAGGTTGGGGTTCGCATTAACAAAATCAGAGACAGAAACCTGACGTTTACCTGGCATTTGCAGAGATTTAATTCGCAAAACGCCATTTCCAGTGGCAATATCCAGTCCGTCACGGGAAAGGTTGATAATATCTCCGGCTGGCTTTTTCACTAATGTCGAGTCAGATTCCAGCACTTCTGCAGCCCATATCCTGACTTTCCCCCCAAACAATTCTGTATGGCAGACTGGAAATGGGTTAAAAGCACGAATCTTACGTTCAATGATTTGGGCGGGTTCCTGCCAGTTTATTTCAGCTTCTGCTTTTGTGATCTTAGCCGCATAGGTCACCTGAGCCTCATCTTGTTGCTCCGGGCTTGTTGATCCATTAGAGAGGGCTGGTAAGGACTCCAGTAAACATTCAGCACCAAGATCAGCCAGTTTGTCATGTAAAGTCTGAGCCGTATCTGTTTTTTCAATAGCACAGGACTTTTTAAGATACATTGGCCCACTATCCAGTGTTTCTGCCATTTGCATGATAGTGATCCCGGTTTCCTGATCACCGGCTTCAATGGCTCGCTGGATGGGGGCAGCACCACGCCAGCGTGGTAGTAAGGAACCATGAACATTAATACAGCCAAGGCGGGGTGTGTCCAGAATATCTTGTGGCAGGATCTGCCCAAAAGCGACAACAATTAACAAGTCCAGCTCAAGTGATCGCAAGGTTTCCAGTGTTGCTGGATCTCTGAATGAATGGGGTTGCAAGATATTCAGATGGTGAGACTCGGCGATAATTTTTACAGCACTTTTCTGGACTTTCCGACCACGACCAGCCGGCCGATCGGGTTGAGTGAAGACAGCGACCAGATCATGTTGATCAGCCGTGATGAGCGATCTGAGAGAGACGGCAGCAAATTCAGGCGTGCCTGCAAAGGCAATTCTTAAGCGAGTTGAAGTCATCATAGAAGAATAAAGGTGTTAAGGGCTTAACTGGCCTGGCGAAGCTGTTTTTCCAGTTTTTTTCTGATCCGGTTACGTTTCAGCGATGAGAGGTAATCAACGAAAAGTTTGCCGTCCAGGTGATCAATCTCATGTTGAATACAAACAGCCAGTAAACCATCAACTTCCATTTCAATTGGCTTGCCATCCCGATCCAGTGCACGCAGAGAGATCTTTTCTGCACGCTGAACAAGCTCAGTGACATCCGGCACAGAGAGACAGCCCTCTTCCATCTCTTCTTCACCTTCAAGCGAAATAATTTCCGGATTGATCAGAAAAAGTGGGGCGTCCTGATCAGAGCTGATATCAGTAACAAGAATTCTTTTCTGTACATTAACCTGTGTTGCAGCCAAGCCAATTCCCGGTGCGGCATACATTGTCTCAAGCATATCATCGAGCAGCCGATGTATAGAACTATCAACCTTATCAACCGGTTTAGCGATCAGTCGCAACCTGGGGTCTGGGTAATGAAGAATGTCGAGTACTGCCATAAGCCTGTCAGGTAATTAAAGATGAGAGTAGTTTATCAAACTTCAGGTGAATTTTGGAGCCTGACATTACCTGAAAAGAGAACTTGTGCACGTTTCTTGCAAAGCAATTTGATTGATAAGGTTACAACAAGATTACTTAAGTTGATGATTATGTCATTTTACCGGTCTTAGAGATCAGGATAGTTATAGCCGACATATTTGTTGTAAATAGGTGATAGTCAATTAAGGTTATTAAGGTACTGAAATGTATAAAAAAATATTTTATTTTCTAATTATGTTTTGTCTTCCATTTACAGCTTTTTCAGCTAATGTTGAACTACGTTCAGATCATCCTGAAAAGTATGTGGTTAAAAAAGGTGACACTTTATGGGACATTTCGGCTGCGTTTCTCAAAAGCCCCTGGTTATGGCCAGAGATCTGGCAGGTTAACCCACAGATACGAAATCCTCACCTGATCTATCCGGGCGATGTGCTGGAGCTGGCTTTTTGTGATGGTAAGCCCTGTTTAAAACTTGCCACAGGTGGACGCAATGTCAAACTTTCTCCGGGAATACGCTCGTCGATAAATGATCATGCTATTCCTCCGATTCCTCTGGATGTCATCCGTCCTTTTCTATCCCGGCCTCGTGTTGTTGATCAGGACACACTGGA
>Ga0256841_1003129_pt1 | contig 12586 bp, 16 predicted proteins | sample 356308metaG_FD_185971 | JGI IMG/M metagenome (GOLD analysis project Ga0256841, IMG submission 185971) | Hydrothermal vent microbial communities from Mid Atlantic Ridge, Atlantic Ocean - 356-308 | ecosystem: Environmental > Aquatic > Marine > Hydrothermal vents | place: Atlantic Ocean: Mid...
GAGGGGTCTCATGGAACCTCCAGGACCTCCAGGATGCGGCGGATGATCGTATCGGCGTCGATCTTTTCGGCGTGGGCGCGGTAGCCGAGGATCAAACGGTGACGCAAGACGCCGTAGGCGGCTCGGGCGATGTCGCCGGGAACCACGAAGTCCCGTCCCGAGAGCCATGCGTATCCTTTTGAAGCCCGGTAGAGGTCGATGCTGCCCCGGGGGCCTGCTCCGTACTCCAGCCACTGGCCGACATCCTCCAGTCCGTATCGATCCGGTTCCCGCGTAGCGAAAACGATATCCAGAAGGTAGCGGCGCAGGGGAGCGTCCACATGCACCGCGTCGACTTGTCGACGCAGTTCTTCGAAAGTTTCCGCATTCAGGATCTGTCGAGGGGATGGAGGTTCACGGCGTGCGGTGCGCAAAATGATCTCCTCTTCCTCCTCGTGGCTGTTGTAGCCGACGCGGATTTTCATCATGAAACGGTCCAGGGAAGCTTCAGGAAGCTCGTAGGTCCCTTCCTGCTCCAGTGGATTGGCCGTGGCTAGAACCATGAAAGGATCGGGCAGGGGAAAGGTCTCTTCCCCGAGCGTCACTTGCTTTTCCGCCATCGCTTCGAGCAAGGCCGCCTGAACCTTAGGCCCGGCGCGGTTGATCTCGTCGGCCAGAAGCAGGTGGGTAAAGACGGGCCCTTTACGGATACGGAAATCGTGCTGCTCCAAATCCAGGATCTCGCTGCCGGTGATATCCGCGGGCAAAAGATCCGGGGTAAACTGGATCCGTTTGAAGTCGAAGCCCAGAACCCGGGCGAGGGTTTTGACCGCCGTGGTCTTGGCGACGCCCGGGACCCCCTCGACATAGAGATGTCCTCCGCTGAGCAGGGCGACGAGCATTGCGTTGATCAGCTCCTCGTGCCCGATCACTACCTTGTGAATCTCTTCTTTTATCGCTTGAATCATGGCCCAATTGTAGCGACAAAATTTATTTTTATCCATAATTTTTGCTTTGTCTGGCTTTTTCCATCTTTTTCCGCTATACTGCGCTCAATCGCCGATCGGTCTGCGATGATTTGAATTTATTTACTGCACGTACGCCTCTGAATATCTCTTGAATCACCTAAATTTTTTCGAGCTCTGACCGAAACACCCGAAGATCCGTGGAGTGGGGACGATCCCCTATCCTTGTGATGACCCGTGCCGAGAGCTCCACCCTTTAAGGAACCCATTACTATGACATTTGATCAATTGGGGCTCGACGCCTCCATCCTCCAAGCCGTCAAAAACGAAGGCTACACCGCTCCCACCCCCATCCAGGCTCAGGCGATTCCCGCCGCAATGGAAGGCCGGGATATTCTCGCCGCCGCCCAGACCGGTACCGGCAAGACCGCCGGCTTTACCCTTCCGATGTTGCACCGTCTCGCCGAGACTTCCAAAAAGCCAGAGAGTCGCAAAATCCGTGCGCTGGTTTTGACCCCGACGCGGGAGCTGGCTCATCAGGTCTCCGACAGCGTTCGGGCCTACGGTAAAAATCTCCGACTGCGTAGCGCCGTGATCTACGGCGGCGTTGGGATCGAGCCTCAAAAGCGCGCCCTGCGTCAGGGGGTCGATATCGCCATCGCCACTCCCGGTCGTCTGCTGGATCTGGTCCGGCAGCGGGCCCTGGATCTGAGCGAACTGGAAATCCTCGTTCTGGACGAAGCGGACAGAATGCTGGATATGGGCTTCATTCACGACATCCGCACGATCATTGATCTGGCACCCAAAAACCGCCAGACGATGCTCTTTTCGGCGACCTTCTCTCCCGAGATCAAACGGCTGGCCTCCGGTCTGCTGCAGGATCCCGTCACCATCGAAGTGGCCCGGCAACAGACGACCGCTGCCAACGTTACCCACAAGGTCCACCCCGTCGATCGTCACCGCAAGCAGGAGCTTCTGGTGCATCTGATCGAAGATCACGGTTGGAAGCAGGTCCTGGTCTTCACCCGGACCAAGCGGGGAGCCGACAAGCTCAGCCGTCACCTCCAGCAAGCGGGTATCCGCTCCGACGCTATCCATGGCGACAAGAGCCAGAATGCCCGCGCCAAGGCCCTCAAGGCTTTCAAACACCGTCGGGTTCAGGTCCTGGTCGCTACCGATGTGGCCGCTCGGGGCATCGATATCGCCGACCTTCCACACGTAGTCAACTACGAGCTTCCCAACGTCGCCGAGGATTACGTTCATCGCATCGGACGGACCGGACGAGCCGGCAACAAGGGCGAAGCCCACTCTCTGGTCTGCGTGGACGAGAAACAGCTGCTTCGCAATATCGAGCGCTTTATCAAAAAGCCCATCGACACCCATCACACCGAAGGCTTCGAGCCCGATCCCAGCATTCGTCCCGAGCCGATCCCCGGCATGGGCGGCGGGCGCAACAAGCGTCGCAGCGGCAACGGCGGCAATCGTCGCAGTTATTCCCGGCGTTAGGTTGGCTCCTGAGGGATAGGCGCAGAGCCGTTTTGCTCAGACGCCAAACCTTCCCAAAGATTTTATATACTTCACCCGCTTTTCCCCTTCTATGTTATCCTTGCTTTATCAGATCGTGATCGAAAGAGACGTTGATGTCCAACAGAGACCAAAAAACCTTCTACCGTGAGCAGCTTGCACGCTACGGAACTTGCGCCGAAGGGGTGGGATGGCAATCCTCCCGCACCCAGCGGCGTCGCTTTGCCGTCATCGAGAAAGCCATAGGATCTCTCTCGGGCCTGTATGTGGCGGATGCCGGCTGCGGCTTGGGGGATTTTCTTCTCTACCTGCGCGATCGGGGCAATACTCCGGCGCGGTATCTGGGGCTGGAGCTGCTTCCCGAGCTGGTGGAGGAGGCCGGGAGACGCACCCGGGCGGAGATCCGGCGGTGCGACATCCTCGCCGATCGACTTCCCGCAGCTGATTGGTACCTCTGTAGCGGTACAATGAACCGTCTCAGCCCGCTGGAAACCCGCCTCTTCATCCGTCGATGCTGGGAAGCCTCCCGCAAAGGGTTTGTTTTTAATCTGCTGGAGGGTCGGAGGGCTTCCGACGGCTTTACCCGGCACCGCTCCCGGGAGATCCTCGGGTATTGTCGGAGTCTGGGGGCCCGCACTCGGTTGATCGACGACTATCTCGAGGGGGATTTCACGATCGTGATGCGATAAAAGGAGTTCTCAATGGTCCTAAGCTATGCTGTGATACGCCTGGAGTTGCCCGAAGCCCACTCACTCAAAGGCCGCCGACGGGTTGTCCACTCCCTCAAAGAGCGTCTCAAAGCCTTCAACATCTCCGTCCTCGATATCAGCGGCTCCTATGTCCGTGAAGCGGAGATTGCTCTGGCCTGGCTGGCTCACGATACCCGACAAGCCGCCCAGATACGCCAGAGCGTGGAGCGGCTGCTTGATCGGTACTATGGCGAATATCCCTGGGAGTTGGAGTATGAAGAGATCTAAAGGAGTCTTATGGGATGGCCTATTAGCCAATCTTGGATAAAATAGCTCCAATTTTAAGGTCGCAAGGAGAGAAGATGAAAGTACTGCTGATCAAGGATGTAAAAAATGTCGGAAAGGCCGGCGAGATCAAAGAGGTCAAAGACGGCTACGGGCGAAATTTCCTCGTCGCCAAAGGCTTGGCCAAGATCGCCACTCCGGAAGTGGTCGAGGAGTGGAAGGCCGAGCAGAAGCGCCGGGCCGAGGAGGAGGCCGCCGAGATCGAACGGCTCAATAGCGAAAAGGCCAAGATCGAAAGCATGGAGATCCGTATCGAAAAGCCCGCTGCGCCCATCGGCATCCGCGGGTCGGTGACCAACAACGACATCGCTCAGGCGATTAAGGAGCAGCTGGGCTTCGAGATCGACAAGCACAAGATCGAGCTCAAAAAGCCCCTCAAATCCGAGGGGCTCCATACCGTCGATATCAAACTGGGCCACGGTATCCACGCCGCAGCCAAGGTCAACGTGGCGGCGATCGAGGAGTAGGGATGTTTGAAGCGACCACCATCCTCGCCTATCGGGGCGAAAATCATGCCGTCATCGGCGGCGACGGGCAGGTGACTTTCGGTGATACGATCCTCAAGGGAAACGCCACCAAGATCCGCACCCTATATGAGGGGAAGATCCTGGCGGGATTTGCCGGCAGTACCGCCGACGCCTTCACCCTCTTTGATATGTTTGAAGGGATCCTCGGGGAGAAGCGGGGGGATCTGATCAAATCGGTGATCGAGTTCTCCAAGCAGTGGCGAGGAGATAAGCATCTGCGTCAGCTCGAGGCGATGATGCTGGTGCTCAACAAGGAGCATATCTTCATCCTCAGCGGGACCGGCGACGTGGTCGAGCCCGAGGACGGTCGCATCGCCGCTATCGGCAGCGGAGGCAACTACGCCCTCTCGGCCGCCCGGGCCCTGGAGCGCCACGCCTCTCTCGACGCAGCGACCCTGGTGCGCGAAAGCCTCCAGATCGCCGGCGAACTCTGCATCTACACCAATACCAATATCAAACTACTGGAGCTCAAACCGTGAGTGAAACAACCATGACTCCCCGCCAGATCGTCGAGTACCTCGACCGCTACGTCATCGGACAGAAAGAGGCCAAAAAGACTATCGCCGTCGCCCTGCGCAACCGTTGGCGCCGGATGCGACTGGACGAGGAGATGCAGCGGGAAGTGACCCCCAAGAACATCCTGATGATTGGAAGTACCGGCGTGGGCAAGACTGAGATCTCCCGACGACTGGCCCGGATGATGAAGCTACCGTTTATCAAAGTCGAAGCGAGCAAATTCACCGAAGTCGGCTTTGTAGGCCGGGACGTGGAGTCGATCATTCGGGATCTGACCGTGACAGCGCTGCAACTGGTCCGAGAAGAGGAGAACGAGCGAAACCGGGAAAAGATCGACGCCTACGTGGAAAACAAAATCATCGAGACCCTTTTGCCGCCGCTGCCCGAAGGGGCCAGCGAACAGAAACGTTCCGAATACGAAGCAAGCTTCGCCCGGATGCAGGAGCGGCTGGAGCGGGGAGAGCTTGATCATCTCAAGATCGAAGTGGAGATGCCTCCTCCCAGCGTCGAACTCGGCGGCGGCAACGTCCCCCCGGAGATGGCCAACGTGCAGGAGTCGATCATCAAGGTCCTCGGAGGCCTGGGGAAAAAAGGTGAAAAGAAGGAAGTAAGCATCAAAGAGGCCCGAAGGATTCTCGCCGAGGAGGCAAGCCGTGAGCTCCTGGACGAAGAGAAACTCAAGGAGACGGCCCGGCAGAAAGTGGAGCAAGGCGGTATCGTTTTCCTCGACGAGATCGACAAGATCGCCGTACCGTCCAATCAAACCTCACGCCAGGATCCCAGCAAAGAGGGAGTCCAGAGGGACCTGCTTCCCATCGTCGAAGGTTCGACGGTGAGCACCAAGATCGGCCCGGTCAATACCGACCATATCCTCTTTATCGCCGCAGGGGCCTTTCACCTGAGCAAGCCCAGCGACCTGATCCCCGAGCTTCAGGGGCGTTTTCCCCTGCGGGTGGAACTTCAGAGCCTTGACGAAGAGGCGCTCTATCGGATCCTCACCGAGCCCAAAAACTCGCTGGTCAAACAGTATCAGGCTCTGATGGCGGTGGAGGAGGTCAAGCTGGAGTTTGAAGACGCGGCCCTGCGGGCCATCGCCCGCTACTCCGCCCTGGCCAACGATAAAACCGAGGATATCGGGGCCAGACGCCTGCACACGGTGATGGAGAAGATCCTCGAGGATCTGAGCTTCGACGCCGATATCCGCCGGGGAGAGACGGTGCTCATCGATGAGGCGCTCATCGACGAAAAACTGAGCGATCTGATCGAAAACGAAGACGTGACGAGATATATTCTCTGAGTTTGAAGCTATGAGCCCCTCCCTCCCTTCGCTGCAATGGATTCATGACCGGCTTGTAACTTCGGGGTTGCCGGGAGAGGGGGATTTCACTCTCATGGCAGGATCGGGTGTCGATACGGTGATCAACCTGGGAGGACCGGAGGATACGCTTTCGCTTCCGGAGGAGGATCGCCTGGCGACGGCTGCGGGTCTGCGCTATCTGCATCTTCCCGTAACCTTCGATCGTCCCACTTTTGCCGACTACGAATTGTTACGAGACCTTCTGAATGCTCTCTACCCCCGAAAGGTTTGGATTCATTGCGCCAAAAACTACCGGGTTTCGGCACTGATCTTCCTCTACAACGTTATCGACCGTTCCGTGCCGATACCCGAAGCCAGGGCCCGGATGCACGAGATATGGCAGCCCGACGAAGTCTGGCAGAGTTTTCTCGACGAGGCGCTAGAAAAATATATCTACCAATACATCTAAGAACGAAGAGTGAGTGAAGAGTGAAAAGCGAAAAATTAAAGAACTTTCGTATCGGCGGAATCCAGTCAAAATTCTTCACTCTTCACTCTTCACTCTTCACTTTCGAAGGTTGCCTATGACGGTGATCGTCGGTGCGGGGGTGGCCGGATGCATGGCGGCGCTCTTTCTGAAAGAGGAGGGGGAGGAGGTGCTCCTTGTCGATCGCAGCGGTGTGCCAGCTTCGGGCGGCAGCGGGGCGGCGGGGGCTTTCATCTCACCCCGGATCGGCAAGGGTGGCCCTCTGCAGGAGTTGACCAACGAAGCCTTCGCATACGCTCAGGCTTTCTATCGGGAGCGTTTTCCCGAGGCGTTTCATACCACCGGGGTGCTTCGGATTCCCAAGGATGACCGGGACGAGGGGCGTTTCGATCTCTATGAACCTTACAATCACCGCCCCTACGAGCGCTGGGACGCGGCCCGGGCCGAGGCGGCAGGCTATCGGGGTGTGCCGGGAGGGTTTTTCTTTCCCGAAGCCGGAGATGCCGACGCACAGATCGTCTGCCGGACGATTGCGGAGGATCTGGGATTGAAGCAGATGGAGGTGAAGAGGCTGGAGCCTTTTGACGGAGGCTGGCGGATCGTCGGAGAGAATGGCCTCATCGAAGCCTCCCGGCTTGTCTTGGCGACGGGACACGAGAGCGATCTGCTGGACTTACGCTACATGGGTATCAAAGGGCTCTGGGGAAGTCGAGGCGACTATGCAACGGCCCGACATTTCCCCGTCAGCATGCACCGGGACTTTTCCCTCTCTTCTACCAGAGAGGGACGGGTAAAGCTCGGAGCGACGCATGTCAAAGATCCCGCTCCTTGTCGGGTTTGTGACGGTCGTCCCTTGGCGGCATTGGAAGCCAAAGCCGCCTCCCTGACCGACACCTCCGATTTCCGTCTCGTGGAGACCTTCTGCGGGATGCGATCGGGAAGCCGGGATTTCTTCCCTCTGGTCGGCCCGATACTGGATGTTAAGCGTATCCTCCGGGAGTATCCCGAGATGGTCCGGGGAGGCCGGGGCGAGCTCTTGTATCTTCCACATCTTTATATTCTCAACGGTCTCGGAGGCCGGGGCTTCGTCTTCGCACCCCTGATGGCGAAATATTTGGCGGCACATATCGTCCATGACGAAAGGCTTGACCCCAGGATTCACCCTGACCGGCTCTTTCTCAAATGGGTCCGGCGCCAGAGGCACTAAGACAAGAAAGGAAAAAAATCATGAAAAAAACGGCTTTGTGGAAACTCTTGACGCTAACGTTGCTTTTGGCCACGACCCTTTGGGGGGCGGAGTTGCCCTGGAGGAGCGATTATGCCCGGGCCCTTGCCGAAGCTAAAAAAGCGGGAAAAAATCTGATGATATTCATCGAAGCCAGGCACTGTCCTTACTGTGAAAAGATGAGGAGGGAAGTTTTGAGCGATCCCGACGTCGTCCGAAGCATCCAAGAGGGCTTCGTGCCGGTACGTCTGCTGATCGACGATCCCATCGTCAAGCGTGAGTTCTCCAAAACCTCGGTCACGCCGACGATCTACTTCATCACGCCGAAGAAAGAGCTCCTGATGGATGTCGTGGGTTATCTCAATCAGGAGTTTTTCTACTGGCGCCTTGGTGCGGCAGAGGAGGAGGCGGAGCGCTTGAAAAGGGCTCCTTAATTATCTGCTGAGTTCTCCAGGAGATCTTTGACCTTGATCAGGTCTTCCCATGCCTGTTTTTTGGCCGAGGGGTTGCGAAGGAGGTAGCTGGGGTGGAAGGTCGGGACGATCAGATACTTTTCGGTCCGGATGATGTGTCCCCGTACCCGGCTGATGGGGGTCTCGTCGTTGCTCAGATAGCGATAGGCCGTCGCGCCGAGGGTCATAATGATCTTCGGTGCGATCAGTTCGATCTGCTTGAGGAGATAGGGGCGGCAGGTGAAGGCTTCGGTGGGGGTAGGGACCCGGTTTCCGGGAGGACGGCACTTGACGATATTGGCGATGTAGACCTCTTCGCGCTTGAGAAAAAGGACGTTTTCGATCATTTTATTCAGAAGCTCTCCCGCCCGTCCGACGAAAGGGCGACCGGTACTGTCTTCCGTAGCTCCGGGACCCTCCCCGACAAACATCAGATCCGCCTTTGGGTTGCCCTCTCCAAAGACCACCTTGTGCCGGCTCTTGCTCAGATCACAGAGGTGGCACTTTTCGACCATTTGTCTCAGGCTCTCCAGGTCGTCGGGGAGCTGGACCGGTTCCGGTTCCAGGTCGGAGGGGGTGATGTCGGTATATTGGTATCCCAGATCTTTGAGGACCTGCAGTTGTTTGAGTAGAAGCGCATTATGGAGATTTCTCATGGCGAGATTATAACCGATTTGTTGGTTTGTTGATATGTGTGGGAAAAAAGGGGGAGAGAAGCGGAGATCGGCTTCTCTCTATATGATTAGGAGGGAATGAATCGCGAGAGCGATTACTCCGTGACGGAGACCTCGACGGGATCACTCTCCCAGAGTCCGTGCTTGGTGCAATAGCTCATGGCGGTGAGCTTCATTTTGCTCTTGGTGGGCACGACGTAGAAGTCCACTTCGGCGTGGGCACATGCGTTACCCATGGTGCCGGGCTGCCAGTTGGTCTGGGCCAGGAGGGTTTCTCCGTCCCAGAGCTGGACGTAGGCGATGTAGTGATCGAAATCGTCGGGATGGCAGTATTCGTTCCCCATTTTTACCTTGACTTTGAAGGGCTCGCCTTTTTTGGCAGTGCTTTCACAGTGGACGAAGGGAGAGTGGCGATCGATGTAATCTTTTTTCGCCTCTCTGTCGATGGTGGAGATGTCTACATAGCGGTTAATCTTGGGCATATTACGCTCCTTTTCCTTGAAGTTGTGTTAGGAAGTATAGCACAAAAAATCGGTAATTCTGACAATTATTGTCGGGTTTCTGCTTTGTAAGGGGTGGCGTTACCGTGGGTGACGGTATCACAAGGTAGGATTCTCAGCAATATCTCTTCGAAGGAGAAGAAGTATATAAGAAGCTCATCTGCGGCATAAAATTCAACTCGTCCAAAGCCCTTGAATCCCCGAGATCAAGAACTGTGCGGCGATAGCGCCGACGACCAGCCCCATGATTCGTGTGAGAATTTTCATCCCCGTCACACCCAGGAACCTGTTGATCGCTCCGGCATAGCGTAAAGAGAAGTAGACGACCGCAGCCGATGCGAGCAGTGCGACGGTTACGAGCAGGTAGCTTTCGACGGGATGGTGCAGCTCGGACTGATGGTTGTGGTTCAGGACTACGATGGTGGCGATGACCCCCGGGCCGAAGAGGATGGGGATTCCCAGAGGAACAATGGAGATATCTTCATTCTCCTCTATTTTGCTTTGGGCCTCCTCTTTCTCCTCCGGCGTGTGCCGGGCTTTGCTGGGTTGACCGTAGGCCATGTTGATCGCGATTAACATCAGGATCACACCGCCGATTACTTTGATGGAAAGGACATTGATGCCAAAGAGCTTGAAGAGAAATTCTCCCGAATAGAGAGTGACAAGTCCGGCGATGACGACGGTGAGGCTGGCACGCCAGGCGATAGGCCGGATCACTCCCGGCGTCGGTGCCGTGATCATTCCCAGCATGATGCTAGCTGCGGCAAGTGGGTTGAGGATCGTCACCAGTGCGACGGTATCGTGAAGAAAAAGATTGCCGATTTGTATAAGATTCATTGCTTCAAGCTCCTCTTTTCTCGTGAGTATAGCGCGATTTTATCGATAGACGTGAGTATGATGTGGAAGAGAAATAGAGAAAGGCGACACGATTTGAACGCCGCCGTATTTTATTGGATAGCGACGTCAACTGCCGGGGTTTTGATCAAGCTTTTGGAGCTCTTTTTGGGCCCAGGCTTTGATAAAATCCCGATCTTCTTTGCTGAGGCGAGCCTTTTTATGGATCCATAGATAGTCGACGGGGGGCATGGTCCGTTCGATGGATTCGGCGATTCCTTTATAGAGCTTAATTTTTTTCTCTTTGTCGTAGCGGTTCCAGATGGAGAAGTTGAGCCAGTTTCGCCCGTTTTTGACGTGGCTGTTGACCTCCCACGCGATGGGAGCCACGTGGCTGTACCAAGGCCAGTCGGTATGGTTGGAGTGGCAGTCGTAGCAGGAGCGCTTGAGGATCGCCGTCACTTTCGGCGGAGCCTGGATTTCGTCGGCCGGCGATGCCTCGGGCGCGGGCGGAACCTGGATACGAACGAATTGGATTAGCAACAACCCGGCCAGGAGCCAGCCCAACATCACCTTGAGGGTCTTCATGCTTCGGAGTCCTTCTCTTTGCCGAAGATTGTGCACTGGCCAGTCACGGCGCAGGCGGGGCAGAAGCCTACGAGTCCTGCGATGAGGGGAATGATCCCGAGGTAGAGCCACTTGATTCCGGTGAAATAGGCGGCGACGATCAGCGCCAACCCGAGCACGATCCGAAAGGGGCGGCAGAATTTGGCCATTTTCTTTGCATTGATTGCCATGAATATCTCCTTATGGATAAAATTTGCCGAAACTATAGCAGAAAAATCGAAACGGACTTCTAGAGAGATCGAACGATTTTTGTCGCTTCGAGGAAGAGATACTCTCTGCCGGTGACGATGACCCGGAATCGGTGCTGCTGGAGGTATTTTTTGATCCAGAAGAGATCTTTGATCACGAGGGAGAGTTCGGGGAAGGAGTAGTTCTTCGGGCGGGCGCCGTAGAGGAGTTCGCCGTCGATCCAGCGGGCGTTGGGCCAACCCAGCAAGATCACGCCTTCCGGCGCGAGGTGGTTTTGCACCAGCTCCATGATCAGGGGCTTCATCTCGATGCCGGGGCTCTGGAGGGTGCCGATGGAGAGGATGAGGTCGAAGCGACCTAAATTTAGTTCGTCCAGACGGTTGAGATCGTGGCAATGGGTTCGCAGAGCGGGCCAGCGCTTTTGCGCTTCTGCCAGGGCGTCGCAGGCGAGGTCAACGCCGGTGATCTCCAGGCTCTGCGCATTTTCCCCCGCAAGCTCCAGGATCGGCTCCAGCTCGTCGCCCCGATTGAGCCCCAGGTCGAGGATACGGCGTCTGTGGGGAATCTGCAAGCGCTCTAGCGCCCGGCGGTAGTCGCAGAAAAAAGCGGGGGTTTCGTTTTTGCGGATGCGGGCGTAGGGGCTATGGGAGGCGTACTTTTCCCCGCGTGAGCTTGCGTCGGAAGTATGGAAACTCTTCGGGCTTAGTTTTTGCAGGCGCACGCGCACTTTCGAGCCGCTCTCGCACCGGGGGGTGAGCAGGCGGCATCCCAGATGCCGGGCGAGGGTGTTCCAATCGTCCCAGCCGCGGCAGATTCCCTGCTCTTGCTGGATTGCGATCCTCTCCCCGGCGTAACGGCCGGTGCAGAGGTCGGGATCGAGCGCGAGGAAATCGAAGATCTCTTGGGGGTCGAGCTGCCGGATCCGATCCCGTAGCTCCTCCAGGATCGCACAGAGGGGTCGGTCGGAGTAGTCGGGGATCGGTTTCATTACGGCTCGATGGCGTCGGGTGTCGTTTGCCTTGGGCAAAATGGGGGCTTAAAATTTGGCGATGCTAAAGCTGACGCTTGCTTTCCAGCCTTGGAGATCCTTGTCTCCGGTCGTTGCCTGGAGATTGAAGGAGAGCTCCGTCTCTTTGAAGGCGTCGTCGAAGAGATGGATTTTGGGTCCGATCTTCCAGAGCAGGCTCGCTCCGGCAGTGTAGTAGCGATCGAAGGCGATATCGTCGCTCAGGTCACCGGAGAGGAAGCTTCCCGCCGCAAAAGCTCGGGCACGCACCGGCAGATCCCACACGTAGGCGAAGACGGGAGTGTAGGTGCCGATCTCCAGGTCGCCGCTGAAACCTTTGCTGTCGGAGAGATCGAAATCGTAGTCGATGTTTAGATAGTGGACGGTGGCGCCGGCGTAGGGTTTGTAGCCGTTGATCTCGCTATGAAGCAGTACCGTCGCGAAGAGATCGTAGAGGGCGGTATCGCTGTCGTGACCGAAATATTTTTGCAAGCCGGCATCGCTCCCGGAGTAGTCTCCGTCGCTGCTAAGCCAGAGTCCCGAGCCCCCCAGGGAGAAGCTGAGATTTTGGGTGGGGTTGTAGTGGATCCCGCCGCCGAGCTGGAGGTAGGTCGAGTCGAGTTGGACATCTCCGCCGCTGCCGATCTTGAGCCGATCTTGCTTGATTTTGTTGAATCCGAATCCTCCGAGCACGAAGGGACGCCACGTATCCCCCAACTCACCGAAACTGTAGGAGCCGACGAAGTTGCT
>Ga0256841_1003130_pt1 | contig 12585 bp, 14 predicted proteins | sample 356308metaG_FD_185971 | JGI IMG/M metagenome (GOLD analysis project Ga0256841, IMG submission 185971) | Hydrothermal vent microbial communities from Mid Atlantic Ridge, Atlantic Ocean - 356-308 | ecosystem: Environmental > Aquatic > Marine > Hydrothermal vents | place: Atlantic Ocean: Mid...
CCCTTTTCGGGTAATAATTCTGTTTCTTCAACGCCAGATGCGGGATGCTTTTCTGGAGGTCTTACTTTAAGAATCAGATCGGTAGTTGACCATAATTTTTTGGTATCTGAAATGATTTCCGCGCCTGCTTCCTGATATTCTTCGTCAGAAAAATTTGCATCTTTTCCTGCGCCTTTTTCAATGCTAACGGAAAACCCCAGCTTTTTTAGTTGCTCAGTGACATTCGGTGTAATAGCTACCCGTTTTTCTCCCGGGTGTATTTCTTTTGGTATACCGATTTTCATTTTTTTTCCTCATGACTTGCGGTGTTGTGTGAAATACAGCTGTTTATAATTTTTTCAGGAGTTTCGTTTTCAATACACACCCAGTCTTAAAAAAAGGGTGTGTTGAAAAAGCTCCGGTGATGAGCTTATGGTATTAAGCTCGATTAATCAACTGGATTTTAGGTGATTTGACAGCGGGAGATAGTCATGTTCACTTAAGTAGGTATGCTAAGCTTTAGTCAATGATGAAAAAATTAATTTATAGTCAATTATGAAAGTATTAATTGTCGACGATAGTAAATCCATTAGAGAATATATTTCTGAATGTATTGTAGCGCTTGGTCATCAGCCATTTTTTGCTGAAAATGGCAAGAAAGCGGTAAAATTTGTGAAGTGTAATGAAGTTGATTTGATTATGATGGATGTCGAAATGCCTGATATGAATGGCTATGAAGCAACCAAAAAAATCAGAATAATTCTCAATGAAGAATGGATACCCATTATTTTTATTACCAGCAAAATTGATGAGGATTCTTATACCGAAGGAATATTGGCTGGCGCTGACGCTTATATACCCAAGCCCATCAAGCCGCTGCATTTGCAATTGCAAATTATGGCCATGCAAAGAATATACGACACTCGACAGAAACTGAAATTGGCGCAGCAGCAACTAGAGGAAGCGAATGAAAAATTACTAAAAATTTCTCTGGTGGATGAATTAACCGGTTTAGCAAATCGTCGTAATTTCGATCAACATCTGGAAAAAGAATACAGATTGGCGAAAAGGGAAAAAAAAGCTTTGACAGTAATTATCTGCGATGTTGATTTTTTCAAGATTTATAATGATACTTATGGCCATATTGAAGGTGATAAATGCTTGGCAAATATCGCTGCAGCAATTGCCAATGTCCCGAAAAGACCCACAGATTTAGCTTGTCGATACGGGGGCGAGGAATTCACTGTAATTTTACCGAATACTGATTTGCAGGGAGGGTTATTTATCGCAGAAAAAATCCGGCAAGCTATTAGCGAGCTTTCAATACCGCACGCAGGTTCAGAGATTGCTGCTTATGTGACCTTAAGTTTGGGTTTGGCTACTTATACCGGTCAATTTAAGCTTGCCGAGGAAATAACCATAGCCGCTGACGCTGCGTTATATCGCGCCAAAGACAAAGGCAGAAACCGAGTCGAATCAGCTTGATTGTTTCATGACAAGCTATTCTTCTCGTGACTTTTTAGCTAAAGATTTTATTGAAACCGAGGAAGGGTTGGTTTTTGCAGTTGTTGAAAATGGTACGGAACAGGGCAGAGTTCTGTGTTTTTTGCGTTATCACAGAACATCATCAGGCTGGCAAAAACTGACAACTCATCAAGCTAATGCACTTCTTGAAAATCAATTTTCAGATTATCTTTATTATTCAGTACCAAAAGATGCTCATTTACATGCGGTACCTGTAAGAAAAATATGTAAACATCTTTTGCCGGAAAAGCAACTGCAACTACTTTTACAAAAAGTTCCGGGTGATCCAGTGATTAGTGATTTGCAGCAACTTTGTTGGCTGCTGGCTGAAACAGGGTTAACAATCGAACAAGTTGGTGTTACTGGATCATTATTGATAAATGCTCAGAAAAAAGCTTCAGATATTGATTTAGTGATTTATGATCGGGATGATTTTTTTCAGGCCAGAAACAGTATCAGAAAATTGATTTCAACAGGCAAGTTGTTTTCTTTATCCAAGGGAGATTGGCGTGAAGCGTACCAGCGTCGCGGTTGTGAACTCAGTTTTTCAGAATATGTTTGGCATGAACAGCGAAAATTCAATAAGGCAGTCATTAATCAACGAAAATTTGATATAAGTTTTGTCGATTCGAACAAAGCCATAACAAATAGTCGGTTTAACAAGATTGGCTCCGTCAAGATTCAAGCTTTAGTAACCAATGACAAACGAGGATTTGATTATCCGGCTGAGTTGGAAATTGATGCAGCGCAAGCTCAAGTCGTTGTTAGCTATACTGCAACATATACCGGGCAAGCCTTTACCGGGGAAAAAGTAGAAATTTCCGGATTATTGGAGCAAGCCAGTAACGGCAGTTGTCGGATTGTTGTCGGTTCCAACAGAGAAGCGGAAGGTGAATATATCAAGGTGCTTCAATAATGAATTTACCTGATTTTAGAGCAGTTATTATGGATATGGATGGCCTGGTTCTGGACACCGAAAAGACTTATTTTCTGGCTTGGCAAGAGGCCATAAGAAGCATGGGATTTACGTTGACAAATGATTTTTGCCGCTCATTAACAGGTCAACCCTATCAGCAGGTAGAACGCTTGATAGTCAATGAATTAGGTGAGCATTTCAAGCTTGAGTTGTTTAGGGAATTAAGTAGTAAATATTGGCATAAAATAGTTTCTGAGAATGGAATAGCTGTCAAAGATGGATTTTATTCGTTATTGAAGGTTCTTCAGCAATATAATATCCCTTATAGTCTCGCCACTAACAGCTATTTGGAAAATGCAGTTGAATGTTTAAAACTTGCAGGAATAATTGAATATTTTCCGCATATTGTTGCCCGAGATCAGGTGAAAAATGCCAAGCCTGCGCCGGATATTTTTTTGCAAACCGCAAAACTCTTAAAGGTAGCTATTGAAGAAACTTTAGTTGTTGAAGATTCTGATATTGGCGTTCAGGCTGGTAAGTCAGCAGGCGCATTTGTGATTTTGATACCATCGACGCCTTATGATGGACACTCTTCAGAGCATATAAGGCTAAAAAATTTAGCCCGGTTAGCAGAAATGATAGAGCGTAAAAGATCCAGGCATAGCGTATAATACGGCTACGTTTTCAAATTTTGTTTTAGCTGTCTTGAAATCAAAAAACTCAAAGCTGACTGTCATTGCTCCAGCAAGATTGCATATGGGGTTTATTGATTTAAGCGGTGCATTGGGGCGTCAGTTTGGCAGTATTGGCCTGGCTCTGAATGAAATTTATACCCAATTAATTATTAAGCGATCTGATCAATTCAAAGTGATTGGTAATTCTGCGGCACGGGCAGAACAATGCGCTGAATCTATATGTTCTAAACTGGATTTGCCCAAAACCTTTCAAATTGAAGTTGCAGCTGCGATTCCTGAGCATGTGGGGTTGGGCTCAGGAACACAAATGGCATTGGCGGTTGGCTTGGCTTTAAATGGTTTTTATGATTTAGGGCTTAAGATTAGAGAAATTGCTGCATTGACAGCACGAGGCAGGCGATCAGGTATTGGTATCGGAGTGTTTGAACAAGGTGGGTTGGTCGTGGATGGGGGGCGAGGCGAAAAAACCATCATACCTCCAGTTATTTCTCAACTAAAAATTCCGGAAAACTGGCGATTTATTCTGGTTTTTGACCGTAGAGGTCAAGGTTTACACGGTGAACAAGAAGTTTCAGCCTTTAAAAAACTTCCTACTTTCTCTCAGCAGGAAGCGGCACGACTTTGCTATTTGTTGATGATGCAGGGATTACCTGCAGTTGTTGAAAAAGATATTAACAGTTTTGGTGATGTTATTAGCCAGCTACAACAATCCGTTGGAGAGCATTTTGCACCAGTGCAAGGGGGCGTTTTCACTAGTTCGGAAGTTGATCAGGCTATGCAATGGCTTAAAGAAAAAGGAGTCGTTGCCATTGGTCAGACTTCATGGGGACCAACCGGGTTTTGTGCAGTTGATGATCCTGTCCGGGCTGAGTTGTTGAAAGAAGGCTTGGAACAACAATTTTTCGGAAGTGAAAATTTGCACTTTATGGTTGCTAGCGCCAGAAACTGCGGTGGTGAAGTGATTGCCGGATAGTTTTCTTTTGGTGATCGCAGCATCTGGGCGGATGTTGGCAAAGCAACTGCAGCAGGCTGGGTTTCGACCGTTGGTGATTGATCTTTTTGCGGATCAGGATACTTGCCAGATTGCAGATGATATAAGAAAAGTTCATGCATTAACGGTGGAAGAAATAAGTCCCGCAATTGATGAGTTGCAGCGGATTTATCCAGTTAAAAACGTCATTTATGGCAGTGGCTTTGAAAAGCACCCGCAAACCCTGTTTTTTTTGCAGGATAAATTTAATTTGCTGGGTAATGCGCCAGAGGTGTTCAAAAAAGCTCAAGACAAGGCGGGTCTGTTTGAGGTTTTGAGCAAGCAAAATATTCGCTTTCCGGAAGTGAGTTTTTCCAGGCCTGATTCAGGAGGCTGGTTGTTTAAGCCTTTTCAAAGTGAAGGTGGTTGCGGAATTTTTGTTGATAATTTTGATGATAATCACCATCAGCAAGGATATTGGCAGCAATATCAACCTGGAGAAGTTGTCTCGGCTGTTTTTTTTGCTGATGGCAAAAATGCCGAAATCATAGGATTTAACCGGCAATGGTCAATTAAATTAGAGCGTGGTCAAGAATTTGTTTTTTCTGGTGTTTGCAATCAGGCAGAAATATCAGCAAAAATTCAGCGAATAATTGCTGAATGGGTTGCTGCGCTGACTGCTCATTTTGGATTAAAAGGAATAAACGGGATTGATTTTATTGTGCATCAGAATCAATGTTATTTTCTGGAGATCAATCCAAGACCGACTGCCAGTGTTGAGTTGTATCCGGCAGAATTAGTCGCAGCGCATGCGGGATGGTGGTCAAAAAAAACGATAGTCAGGAATCAAATCAGCGGATACCAAATTATTTATGCAAAAGCTGATTGTCGGATACCAGAAAAGATTGAATGGTCGCGTTGGGTTCAGGATAGGCCAAAATGTAATACAATCATTCATAAATACCAGCCATTATGCAGTATTATCGCCAGTGGAGTAGATTCGGATCAGGTATTGTCTGTGCTGGCGGCAAGACAAAAAATAGTAGAGAACATATTTCAAAAGGAAACTTAACATGCAATATAAAACAAGCGTAAACAAACATGCCCGACCTTTAGTCAAAGAACTAATTGAAAATGCAGACAAACTGAGGGTGGCAATTCAAACTCTTAATAATGGTTGTACGATCGTTGATGCCGGAATTAGCGTTCCCGGAGGTCTTGAAGCCGGTCGAATTATTGCTGAAATCTGTTTGGGCGGTTTGGGCAATGTTTCGCTTTCTCACAGCCCTTATACAAAAAACTGGCCACTGATGATCAATGTGCATACTGTGAATCCGGTGTTAGCTTGTCTGGGAAGTCAATATGCCGGTTGGAGTTTATCGCATGAAAAATATTATGCTCTGGGTTCTGGTCCGGCACGGTCTATTTGTGTCAAGGAAGAGCTGTTTGCTGAATTGGATTATAAAGACGAAGCTAGTGAAACAGTCATTGTTATTGAAAACGATAAAATTCCGCCGGTGGAAATTGTTGAAAAAATTGCCAGTGCATGTGGTTTAAAACCTTCGGCTTTAACTGTCATTGTAACGCCTACCAGTAGTATCGCGGGTGGGTTTCAAGTAGTTGCAAGGGTTTTGGAAGTTGCTATGCATAAAGCCCATGCGCTGCATTTTCCATTGCAAGATATTATTGATGGTAGCGGCAGTGCGCCATTATGCCCTCCTCATCCGGATTTCATCAAGGCGATGGGACGTACCAACGACGCAATTTTATTTGCCGGACAAGTGCATTTGTTTGTTAAAGGCAGTGATGAAGCAGCGGAAAAACTGGCAAAGGAATTGCCTAGTTCGACTTCTAAAGATTATGGTAAGCCATTTGCTGAAGTATTTAAGGAATATGAATATGATTTCTTTAAAATTGACGCAATGCTGTTTAGCCCCGCCAGTGTTATTGTTACTGCTGTGGAATCTGGAAAAAGTTTTCGTGCTGGAAAGTTGGATGAGGCGTTGCTCGACAAATCATTTGGCGGCTAATTTTTATGGGTCAAATTGCAATTTTTACTGATGATCCGGGATGGCATGGCGCCCAACTACGCCATGCTTTTGCAGAACAGGGGTTTGTCGCTCAATATGTTTCTCTAACGGAATGCAAAATTGCCCTCGATTCCGGTTCGTTGCCAATTAATATACCGGGATTTGAGCAAAAATTACCGGATGCTGTCTTTGTACGAGGTGTACCCGGTGGTTCGCTTGAGGAAGTAGTGTTTTATCTGGATATTTTGCATGTACTGAAATTATTGCATATTCCGGTTTACAATGATGGCAGGGCAATAGAAAAAAGCGTGGACAAGGCTATGACCAGTTTTTTGTTAAAACAGGCAGGCTTGCCAACGCCCCCAACCTGGGTAGTGCGCGATCGAACTGAAGCCGTATCAATTGCAGAACATCAATTGCAGAGCGGTTATAAGTTGATCACCAAGCCTCTGTTTGGTTCGCAAGGGGAAGGTATTCGGCGAATCGAAAAAATGACCGATCTGTTTTGGCTGGCCAGTAGCAAAGGGATTTATTATCTGCAGCGTTTTGTTGATTCCGGAACTTCAGGTTATTCAGATTGGCGGATTTTTGTTATTGATGGAAAGGTAATCGCTGCAATGCGACGACACGGCGTTTGCTGGTTAAATAATGTTGCCCGCGGCGCCCGCTGTGAAGTGGCTCCTGTTGACAGGGAAATGTCCCAGCTGGCTTTACAAGCTGTCCGGGCATTAAAAATGGATTATGCAGGGGTGGATATTATTCGTGACCACAAAGGTCATTTTCAGATTATTGAAGTTAATAGTATTCCAGCGTGGAAAGGGTTGCAAAGTGCCTGTCAGGTTGAGGTTGCCAGGCTTCTGGTTGATGATTTGATAACTCGATATTTGTCTAATAAAGAATCTTTAATCGAAGTTGCTTCGTGAAGCTCATAACTCATAGACAGTTTGTTTCGGCCTATCTTCAAGCCTGTGAAGTTGATGTGCAGGCATTTAAGCCGGGTAATGTCAGTGTTTATTCTGATGGTCATGACATGACGGTTGAAGATTTCAGGGTGAGTGCGCAAGTCAGTGCCGATCCCATTTGCAATCCAGATTATTCATTGGGTGAAAAAATCTATTATGCAGTCAAGAAGACTCGAAGTGCGGTGGGCTGTAATACTAATCTGGGAATAATTTTATTATGTGCACCGTTGATTTGTGCAGTACAAAAAAATCCAGAAAAACTTTCGTTACAACAATCTCTTGCACAAATCTTAAAAACAACTACAGTTAATGATGCGATATGGGCGTTTAGGGCAATAACGCTTGCTTCGCCAGGTGGCTTGGGAAAATCGGATGATCAGGACGTCAAAAACAGGCCTGAAGTTAATCTGAAACAGGCGATGGCAATTGCTGCGGAAAAGGATCGAATTGCTCTTCAATATACAACTAATTACGCGGATGTTTTTAATTTCGCACTTTTAAAGTATAATAAAAGCTTCGATCGATTTGGCGACAGAAACTGGGCTGCTGTGGCAGTATTCGCTGGTTTGCTTAGCCGATATCCTGATAGCCACATCGAACGGAAATATGGCAATCAGCACTCCCCGATAGTATCAAAAACAATGGCTGTAGTTGAAGCGGAGCTGTTTAGTGTTAAAAAACCTGAACATCTTGAAGCTATGCTTTACGACATAGATCAAGAGTTCAAGGCTAAGGGTATTAATCCTGGCACTTCCGCAGATATGACAGTAGCAACCATATTTGTAGCACTATTGCGGGAACTGGCAGGTGAAAATTGCATGGACATTTAACATGTCGATTCAATAACTTTTTATTTAATTTCTTCTGAGGAAAAAACAAGCATGTCTAAAATCAATACATTACGTGTGGGCGAATCATTAGTGGGTGACGGAAATGAAGTCGCGCATATCGATTTAATGATTGGTCCTCGCGGTTCTGCTGCGGAAACTGCATTTGCAAACTGCTTAACTAACAACAAAGATGGTTTTTCAAGCCTGTTGGCTGTTATTGCGCCTAACCTGATGGTTAAGCCTGCAACAGTTATGTTCAACAAAGTGACAATCAAAGGTGCTAAACAAGCTGTTCAAATGTTTGGTCCAGCACAACGTGGCGTAGCAATGGCTGTTGCTGACTGCGTTGAAAACGGTACTATTCCTGCTGCTGAAGCGGAAGATCTGTTCGTTTGTGTCGGTGTTTTTATCCACTGGTTAGCGGAAGACGATGACAAAATCCAAAAATACAACTATGCGGCGACTAAAGAAGCACTAGAACGTGCTGTTAGAAATTCGCCTTCTATAGAAAAAGTCCTTGAGAAGAAAGGTACTGCTGTACATCCTTTTGCTTCTGAAGAATAATTTTTCTATTACTTAGCTTGTTTATTGCTAAGGCATAGTTAAATTGCACAATTGTGCGATTATAAAATACCCCGTTTTTCGGGGTATTTTTTTGCTTGTAATTTTTTTAAGTCTTGCGCGGTTATTGCGCCGTTATGCAAGGCAGTTGCAACAAGTGCGGAATGGATGCCAATTTTTGTTAATGCAGAAAGATCAGCGCTATTTCTGATGCCCCCGGCAGATACAAAAGTATTATTTGGATTGTTTTCACGATATTTTTGTAATTGGGAAATGGCCGGACCATTGTTACTGCCGACATGTCCAAGTGTCATGATAATTATAGTTTGTGGCCAGTATTCAGAGTTTTCAAAAAGTATCTTAGGGCCTATTGCTTTATCAATAGAAAAATCCAGAGAAAGCACAAAATTTTTTTTTGTCGTTTTCAAAAAATCTACGTGTTGTTTCTTGCAAGATTCACTACCAATGACTGGTGTATAATTTTTCTGAGGAAAAAAATATAGTGGGGATTTCAGTCCGGCATCAATCCAAAAATGGATTTTATTAAAAAGACGTAAAACTTTATTAAGCAAATTGTCATGGCTACCAAGCCCTGTTAAGGCATTTAAGTCGGCAATATAAAACTGTTTGAAAGGATAAAGTGTCAGAAAGGCACAAATAACATCAAAAATATCTGACGATTGACACAGCATTGAGTCAACAGGTCGGTATTGGTTACGATTTCCCATGCGGGCATGGACAACTTCGCCATCTTTTAAATCAATAACAGGAATGATGTTCATAATCCACCTTTCAGCATTACCAGAATGAAAATTTTCGTTTTTGAATTCATCACCGGCGGAGGATTGAGAAATCAGCCATTGCCGGAAAGTTTAGCCAACGAAGGGGAGCTAATGTTGAAGGCGTTAATCAGCGATCTTTCTCAGATCCCCCATATTGAATTGTATATTACTCGAGATTCCAGGTTACCTAACCATTATTTCCGAAAATTTAGTCATGTTCAGCTAATTAAAATTACTCAATATTCAGATATTCAAAGTATTTTTGTTGATTGCTGTTATCAGTGTGATGCTGTTTGGCCAATTGCACCTGAATCAGACGGTATTTTAATGAATTTTACCAGAATGGCTGAGGATTCTAGTACACAATTATTGAATTCAGAAACTGGGGCAGTGAAATTGACCGGAGATAAACTTTTGACCTATCAACAATTAAGTCGCCATAAGATTCCAGTTGTAACGACGCAAAAACTTTCCAGTTTCCATTGGATAAAAAATGGAATCAAGGTGATCAAGCCAAATGATGGTGTAGGTTGTGAAAATTGTTTCTTGGTGAATGACCAGGAGCAATTAGAACAAGCAGTTGCTTTTCTTAAACATTCGGATGACTATATTATTCAGCCATTTATTCGAGGCCAAGCCATCAGCTTGTCTTGTTTGTTTAAAAATGGTCATGGATGGCTGATTTGTGCTAACGAACAAAAAATTAGTATTTCTGGTCGGAAGATTTCATTAGACGCGTGTAATGTAAATATTAAATTGGCGAATGCTGATAAGTTAACCGATTTTATTGATCGCATCGCACAGGCAATACCTGGTTTATGGGGGTATGTAGGTATAGATTTAGTAGATATTGGAAATGATTTTGTTTTAATTGAGATTAACCCCCGTTTAACGACATCCTATGCTGGTATCAGGCGGGCACTTGGAATTAATGTTGCAGAGAATGTTTTGAAGTTGATTTCAGGTGAACCTGATATGAAGACAATCGGGGAAGTTTTTTCGATTGAGGTGCAAGTAAAATAAAAGGCAAATACCTTTCAGGCTCAAGAAGCCCTGTTTGTAGCACATTTTTTGCCAATAACGTGCGTTGCAATACCTTCCAACAAGTCTCCTTGTCTTTTACAAAAACTGACGCACTCAAACGAGGTATTTTGAAACGAGAAAGGTATGCCCATGCTAAAGCCAGTAGTTATTTTATGGATTTTTGTTCAACTTTCCCGTCTTTTCCGATCAATATGGTAGTGGCCAAATTGATAAAAATTCCATGTTCGACAACACCAGGTAATCCGTTTAAATAGTCGTTTAGTTCTGAGGCACTAATTTTAGTGTCGAAGGTCATATCTAACACCAGACTGCCATGGGCAGTAACGGCGACATTGTCTTTATTGGCATTAAGGCGTAATTCACCACTGCCCCCGATCTTTTGAAGGTTGTTTTTTACCAGTTGCCATGCGAAAGGCATGACTTCAATGGGGATCGCAAATTTTTCTCCGATATGGTTGACCAGTTTGCTTTGGTCAACCAGTACCACAAATTGTTGTGATGCTTTTGCCAGAATCTTTTCTTTTACTAAATCCGAACCTCTGCCCTTTAACAAGGCGCCATCAGTACAAACTTCATCTGCGCCATCAACATAAATATCAAGATGAGATAATTGTTCAATGCCTAGAACTGGTAGCCCTGATTGTTTAGCTTTGATATAACTGATAACGGAACTAGAAACAGTTGAAATTTGCAGGTTTTCTTTATTCTGTCGTTGTGCCAAGGCTTCAATAAAGTAATTTGCAGTTGACCCTGTGCCCAGGCCCACAATCATATCATCCTTGATCATGTTTGCAGCTTTATGTGCAACCAGCTGTTTTTCGTTCATTATTTAGATTGATCTTGTTCAGGTTTTTCACCGTTCAGGATTTTTATCTTTTCCAGAATTTCTTCGGCATGGCCTTCATGGTTAACGCCATAATGGACATCTGCCAAATTTCCTTGTTTATCAATAATGAAAGTCGAGCGGAGTATCGCCATTTTTTTTATGCCGTTTTTTTCTTTTTCTCGCCAGACATCATAGCTTTCACAGAGTTCTCCTGAGGTATCAGCGAGTAAGTCGACTTTTAATCCATATTTTTCGATGAATTGAGTATGGCTGTCGCAGGAATCTTTGCTGACGCCGATTACCACGGTATCGCGTTTGGCGAATTCTTCTGCCAGTTTGGTAAAATCATTGGCTTCAATAGTGCAGCCAGGTGTGTCGTCTTTCGGATAAAAGTATAAGACGATATTTTTTTCTCCAGCAAAATCGGCAAGAGAAACCATTTCATTGTTTTGGTTGTAAGACCTGAACATTGGTGCTGATTGTTGTGTTTCTAACATACATGGACTCCTGAGTACTTGCTTGTATATGAGGTGGAACATTACCCTAACATAGTAAGGACAAGAAAGAGAAATTCTTGTCCTTAATGAAATATGTTGTTGTGAAAAAATTATAAATAATCAAGAATTAAAAATAAGATAACAGTCAATCCGAGACCGCAATGGATAACGCCATTAACGCTGGCCATCGGTCCCATTTTTCCGCAAGCGGGTAATTTTTTGCAAACACTGATATTTTTGACAGCGGGATAAGCGCCGTTTAGTTCAAGAACCAGAATGATCACGACAGCCACAATGAAGGCTAATGCACTAAAGCTATGGGGATAATGGGAGGATGCGCCCATAAAAAACAGCATCGGAATAGAAAACAAAGTGTTGGTTCGCGAGGCGAGTCCTGCTGTCGCCAATGCATCCGCTGCCTCCGGCAATGCTTTTCCTCCAGCGGATACTGCTTCGGCTGAAGCAATGACAACTTTCTGGTTTGGCCAGATTATTAACCAAACATTTAGGAACATAAAAACACCAAGTAATGCGCCGACATAGATATCCATCGACATGCCGCCGCCACGCAGGCCAAAAATGGCCAGCCCAGTTATTAATGTCGCTGCTGCCCCCCAGCGGAACCACCAAAGTGCTTTTGGTACCAAGCCTTTGATGGCTGCAGTTTTGGCAGAAGCATCGGCCTCTTTGAAATATTCACCTTGAACAAAATTGAAATAATAAAGCAATCCAATCCATGTGATACCTGCAAGAAAATGTCCCCAGCGCATTAGCATTTCAATGCCAGCAGTAGTTGTAACAATATCCATCGACTTCCCCCTTTATAATAAATTATTAGTATTGGGTCGAAACTTCAAAATAACCCAGATGTATATTCTATAAAAGTTAAGTGCCTGTCAAGTTTCCGGTCGAATTATTGTTTTCACTTCATACATGACACAATTGAGAAAAGAAGATAAGTTATTGAAA
>Ga0256841_1003131_pt1 | contig 12582 bp, 12 predicted proteins | sample 356308metaG_FD_185971 | JGI IMG/M metagenome (GOLD analysis project Ga0256841, IMG submission 185971) | Hydrothermal vent microbial communities from Mid Atlantic Ridge, Atlantic Ocean - 356-308 | ecosystem: Environmental > Aquatic > Marine > Hydrothermal vents | place: Atlantic Ocean: Mid...
TAGGTCTACGCCCCAGGATCAGGGGTTGATTTTCACACGCTGCTTCAGGATTTTTCCCGTGCGGTCGAAAATCAGAATTTCATTCGCATCCGTCACCACGGCCAGCCAGTCTTTGGTTTGGGTGAAGGCAAGAGCTTTTGCGCCATCCGGCAGGGTAATGCTTGCCGGAAAGGACACAGCGTTGGTGCTCTGACGGTAACGGATGACAAAAAGCGTAACGATGATTACAAGTCCCACAATCATTGTCGCGGTCAGTCCTGTCACCAGCAGACGCAGAAACCTCAGATTTGCCGGTTCCTGACCGTTTTCCGGAGAATTGTTCATGTCAGACCTTTCATCTTCGACAATTCAGGTGGTGATCCAGCCGGATCCTCCCAACCGCCTTGATAAGGCGCTTTCACGCGATGTGCCAGAGGCGGCGTCCTTGTCGCGCTCACGTCTGGCCAGGCTGATCGCATCGGGGGATGTCCGGCGCATCACCTCTGATCAAAGCGAAGTGCTGACAAGCCAGAAGGCCCGTGTGGCGGCAGGAGATGTCATTGAAATAACCCTGCATCAGGCTGTTGAAAGCCATATGGAGCCTGAGAACATTCCCCTGAGCGTCATATACGAAGATGACTCGTTGATTGTGGTCGACAAACCGGCCGGAATGGTCGTGCATCCTGCTCCGGGGACGCCAAGGGGAACGCTTGTGAATGCGTTGATGTATCACTGCGGTGACAGCCTGTCTGGTATCGGTGGGGAGAAACGCCCCGGCATTGTTCACCGGATCGACAAGGATACCTCTGGTCTGCTGGTTGTGGCAAAATGCGACAAGGCACATCACGGGCTGGCGGCCCAGTTCGAAGACCATTCGGTTGAACGCCATTACAAGGCCGTAGTCTATGGTGTCCCCGATGCAAATGATCCGCGCCTGCGCGGCATCAAAGGGGTGAGTTTCGAGCCGGGGAACATTCTGAAAATCACCACCGGCCTGGCCCGGCACAAGACCGACCGCCAGCGGCAGGCCGTTCTTTTCAATGCCGGTCGGCATGCTGTGACACGGATACGGGTGATTGAAAGATTTGGCACGCCTGCTGTGGCGGCACTGGTAGACTGCTGGCTGGAAACCGGGCGCACACACCAGATTCGCGTGCATATGGCCCACGCGGGCCATGGCCTGATTGGCGACCCGACCTATGGTGGACGGCGAAAGTTGAGCGAAAAATCGATTGCCCCGGAAGCTGCAAGTGCAGCGCGTCAGTTTCCCCGTCAGGCCCTGCACGCGGCAACTCTGGGGTTTGTTCACCCGATCAGTGGTGATAAACTGCGTTTTGAGGCGCCGTTACCGGCAGACATGCGCGCGCTGGTCAACAGACTGAAAGGCTGAGGCCTCTTCACGCCGGTTTCACACCGGTTTGAAATTTCAACAAACTTTCGCCAGAGAAGTCGAATTCTGTTCATCTTTTGGCAAAACAAGCGCAGTATGAGCCTTGGAAAAAGCGGGCCAGAAACCCTTGAAGCATGGCCAGGCGATACATATCTCTATGTTAAGCCTCTGAACATCGGAGGAGAGAGGGAGAGTTCATGAGCAATTATACCAAGCTGCCAGCACCGTCACCGGAGCAGGGCTTGAACAGATATCTTCAGGAAATCCGCAAGTTTCCTATGCTGGAGCCTGAAGAGGAATACATGCTGGCAAAACGCTGGGTGGACCATCAGGATACTGATGCCGCGCACAAGCTGGTGACCTCACATTTGCGTCTGGCTGCCAAGCTTGCCATGGGGTACCGCGGTTACGGGTTGCCCACGGCCGAGGTCATCTCGGAGGCGAATGTCGGACTGATGCAGGCGGTCAAGCGGTTTGACCCCGAACGCGGTTTTCGCCTGGCGACCTATGCCATGTGGTGGATTCGGGCCAGTATTCAGGAATACATATTGCGCAGTTGGTCCCTGGTAAAAATGGGAACAACCAGCGCGCAGAAAAAGCTGTTCTTCAACCTGCGCAAGGCCAAGGCGCGGATTGGCGCGCTGGAAGATGGCGATATGCATCCGGACAACGTCAAGCAAATTGCCCATGATCTGAATGTCACCGAAAAGGAAGTGATTTCCATGAACCGGCGGATGTCGGGCGGAGACGCATCCTTGAATGCCATGGTCGGATCCGACGGCGAAGGCGCAACCCAATGGCAGGATTGGCTGCAGGACGAAGATGCCGATCAGGCCGGGGATTATGCCGAGAAAGATGAACTGGATGTGCGCCGCGAAATGCTTTCCAAGGCAATGGATGTGTTGAATGAGCGGGAAAAAGACATCCTGATTCAACGCAGACTTGCCGACAAGCCGGTCACTCTGGAGGAGCTTTCCGGCCAGTATAACGTCAGTCGGGAACGCATCCGCCAGATTGAAGTCCGGGCGTTTGAAAAGCTGCAAAAGCGCATGCGGGAACTGGCAAAGGAAAAAGGGCTTCTGGAAAGCGCTTGAGGCCGTTGCGGAATTTCAGAAATGCGAAAACCCTTCTGGCATTGTCAGGAGGGTTTTCTTTTGCCCGTCTATTTCAATCTGGCACGCAGGACCCGTACCATGTTTTCCCCCATGACCTTGCGAATTTGAGTTTCGGTGAGGCCGGCATCCAGCAAAGCCTGGGTCAGGGCTGCAAGTTCGGATGAATCAAAGCTCATGCCCACGGCCCCGTCAAAATCGGATCCGAGAGATACAGCATCTTCGCCAACCACGGCGATAGCAGCCTTTATGGTTGCGGCAACACCTGCCGGGCTGTCGTCACAGGTGACATCCTGCCAATAGCCGATACCAATCACCCCGCCGGTGGCCGCGATTTCCTGCATCAGGTCATCGGGGATGTTGCGCCTGGTTTTACAATGGCTGAGGATTCCGGTGTGGCTGAGCACGATGGGAATATCGGTCATCTGCAACACATCCCGCACCACCTGCTGGCTGGAATGCGCCACATCCAGGACCAGGCCGCGCCGGGCCACCTCGGCCACCACCTGCCGGCCGAAATCGGTGAGGCCGTTGTTTGCAGGGCTGTGCAGGGTGCCGCCAAGCTCATTGTCAAAGAAATGCTGAAGCGCAATCAGCCGGTAGCCGGCCTTTTCCATTACATCGAGATTTTCGATCCTGCCTTCAAGCGGATGCGCGCCCTCGATCCCGAGGATGGCGCCAACAATCCTTTCCCCGGCGGCATGACGTTTCAATACCTCTTCAAGATCAGCGCGGGATTGGATGATTTTCAACTGATCCGGTATTCTGGCTTCAACCTTTTTCAGCTTTTCCGCCTGATACAGGGCGCGTTGTTTCAAGCTGAACCAGGTGCGAATTGGCCAAAGCTCTCCAAACGCCAAAAGCGTTATGTTATCAAAAGCATCCGGGCTGTTGTTCTCGTAGTTCTGGCCTGCCGGGCTTTTGGTGACCGCGGTGAAGACCTGCAAGGCAACATTGCCTTCCTGCAGGCGCGGAATATCCACCTGACCACGCGTTCCGCGCCGGGCCAGGTCACGGTTCCACAACAGCGGATCGGCGTGCCAATCGCCGATGATCAGTGTCCTGTGCAGGGCTCTGGCTGTGTCTGATACCGGATATGGGTCATGCTGGGCAACAGAATTTCGTTGTTTTTCAACGTATTCCGGGGCAAAGATAAAGAAGGCCGCCAGCGCAATGGCAAGCAACAGCAGCAATCTTCCAAGCCATTTCCCGAATGTGCGCATGATATCTTCCCTTTTTCCTGCAGGTTAAGTCTCGGCGGGGGAAATTTCCAGTCTTCCTTTTGGGTCCACACCAGCCCGTTGCGATATGGCCTGTACATGGTTAGATTTGGGGTAGCGACAAAAGAAAGGGAAGCAGATGGCCGGCGGTTGGGCACGTGATGGCGCGGTGGAGGAACAGATCGAGGCATCCATATCGGATGAGCTGGCCCGCATGAAGGCCCGCAAGAAGCCGGTCGGGGAAAGCCTGACCCATTGCGCGGAATGTGACGAGCCGATCCCCGAGGCCCGGCGCAAGGCAATGCCCGGTGTGAAGCTGTGTGTTGAGTGCATGCAGGAACGCGACGCGGCGTATAAGCCGAGGCCGGGGATTAACCGGCGCGGCAGCAAGGACAGCCAGTTGCGGTGATGCGCATTTGATAATACGCGAAACATGCGCCAGGCGTCAGAGGTATTTCGGGCGGCACTGCCGGACAGCGCCCGGCCGTGCCCAAGCGAGCGCTCTCCTTGTTCGCTGACCAGAGTTCACCCCTCCATCGCTTCCAATTCGTCTATCAGGCCGGAAATCATCGACAGTCCCTTGTCCCAGAACTTCGGATCAGTTGCATCCAGCCCGAAGGGTGCCAGCAGTTCGGTATGGTGCTTGGAGCCACCCGCCCGCAGCATGTCGAAATATTTCTCCTGAAAGCCGGGGGCACCGGATTCATATTCGGCATAAAGCGCGTTCACCAGCCCGTCACCAAAGGCATAGGCATAAACGTAAAACGGTGAATGTACGAAGTGAGGAACGTAAGCCCAAAAGGTTTCATAGCCCGGCATGAAACGGAACACGGGGCCGAGGCTTTCGGCCTGCACGCTCATCCACAGTGCGTTGATGTCGTCCGGTGTCAGTTCGCCCTCGGCGCGTGCCGCATGCAGTTTGCATTCAAAATCATAGAAGGCAATCTGGCGCACCACGGTGTTGATCATATCCTCGACTTTTCCGGCAAGCAATGTCTTGCGCTCGGCCGGTTCTTCTGCCCCTTCCAGCAGTTTTCGGAATGTGAGCATTTCGCCAAACACACTGGCCGTTTCGGCCAGTGTCAGCGGCGTTGACGAGAGCAATTCGCCCTGTGCGGCGGCCAGCACCTGATGCACGCCATGGCCGAGTTCATGGGCCAGCGTCATTACATCGCGTGGTTTCCCCAGATAGTTCAGCATCACATAGGGATGTACATTGGTGACGGTCGGATGGGCAAAAGCACCCGGCGCCTTGCCCGGTTTCACCGGGGCGTCGATCCAGCCGCTTGTGAAGAAAGGTTTGGCAATCTCTGCCATTTCAGGTGCAAAATCAGCATAGGCCCCCAGCACGATTTCTTCGGCCTTTTCCCAGGGAATGGTGCCCTGTTTGGCCGCAGGAAGTGGTGCGTTGCGGTCCCATATCTCCAGGTTTTCCAGCCCCAGCCATTTGGCTTTGAGCGCGTAGTAGCGATGGGATAACCGTGGATAGGCCGCGACCACGGCGTCGCGCAATGCGTCAACCACCTCGGGTTCAACCTGATTGGCGAGATGACGGCTGAGTTGCGGCGTTTCAAAGCCCCGCCAGCTATCCTCGATGGCTTTTTCTTTCGCCAAGGTGTTGTGAACCCGCGAGAACAGCTTGATATTCTCTCCCATGACATCGGCGACGGCATGCGCGGCTGTCTCGCGCTTTGCGCGGTCCTCATCTGTCAAGAGGTTAAGGGTTGATTCAAGGTTCATTGGGCTGCCGTCAACGTCAAAGCTGAGCCCGGCGATGGTTTCGTCAAACAGTTTGTTCCAGGCGCTGGCACCGACGCTGCTCTGATCATGGAGGAATTTTTCCAGTTCATCAGACAACTGGTAGGGCTTCATTTTCCGCAGATTGTCAAACACGGGTTTGTAACGCGCCAGTTCTGCATTCTGCGCAAACATTTTCTCCAGCAAGCCGTCATCAAGCCGATTTACTTCCAATGAGAAAAATACGAGTGGCGCGGTAAATCCGGTTATCTTTTCCTGCGCATTTTGCAAGAACTGGGCGCGGTCCGCATCGGTTGTATTCTGGTAGTAGCGCAAACCGGCATAAGACATCAGACGCCCGCCAATATTCTGTATTTTTTCGTAGGCATGGACGCAATCAACCAGTTCCTGTGCGCTCAATTCAGAGAGTTTGTTTTCATATTTGGCCGCAAAGCCTGTACAGGCCTTTTCCAGCCACGCCATATCATTACCGAATTCGGCTGAATCCGGGGCCGGGTACAAATCACTGAGATCCCATTCCGGCAATTTGCCAAGATTGTCACCGCCAGTGGCGGGGCGTGCGTCATGCAGGGGGCGGGGCATGGGTAACATCATTTGGGACCTCTTTTGCTTTTCTGCCCCCACATAAGCCGTGCATGGGGGCCACGACAAGGGGGCTTGTGCCAGAGGGTGAAAACGCCACTGCGTCTGATGGGTTTTACCAAACACAAAGCAGAGACCATGCGGCTTGATCAATCTGACAATCCGGCGCGGAAAAGACCGGCTGGCTTGATCCGGCCGGTTTGACGATGTCGCCATCTGTCAGGAAAATTCAGGTGTTTTCGGAAAACAATGCATCCGTTAGCTTGTAAACATGGGCACGCGTGCCGGGGGTTTCCATCAAAACCTCATGTTCTGCACCCGGAATGATATCAAGCCGCCCGTTGGGCCAGCGCTGCATTCGATCAACAACCGATTTTGTATCGACAATGCGTTCGTTGGTCCCCAAAAAGGTAATGGCGGGCTTGTCTGGCGAAGGCATTCTGCTCAGCTTGTGCGTTTCGGAAAGTGCCTCGTGCAACCAGCCAAGAGAGGGGCCTCCCAGCGCCAGATCCGGATGGCTGCGTACCTGGTGCTGCATCATGTCGTACATCTCGCGATCCGTGGTCAGCAGGTTGTCATCGTAAGGCGCGATATCAACATAGGTTTTTGGTCCGGTCCCGGGAGCATACAGATGGCGAAGGCCGACAACCCCGCTGACCGCGGCCAGAATTTTTGCGAAGGGCCGGACCATTGGCGAAATCAGAATTCCCCACATTGGCGCGGAAAAAACCGCGGCGCGCACATCAAGCCCGTTATGAAGCGCCCGCAGCCCGATCGCCCCGCCCATGGAATGTGAGAGCAGGAAAAACGGACGGGGCATGTTCAATTCCCTTGCAGATGTGACAAGAGCGGCAACGTCATTCTGGTAGTCAAGAAAATTGTGAACATGGCCGGTAGAACGGTCTTTCAATGCCCTGTCGGACAATCCCTGGCCGCGCCAGTCAAGCGTGATCGTTGCATAGCCAAGCTCGGCGAAATCACGCACCGTTCCGCCGTATTTTTCAATGAATTCCGTCCGCCCGGTGAAAAGCAGAACAGTCCCTTTACGGCCTTGTGTCCATGCGCCCAGCCGGATGCGCACCCCGTCACTGGTGGTGCGCCAGAAAACCTTGCCGCCTGTTGGTGCATTGGATACGTCGCTGTAGAAAGGCGCCGGCTGCATCAGGACAATACCGACCCCAATTTCATTGCCTGGCCCATGTCGCCTTCGATCTTCAGCTGGCCGGTCATAAAGGCAGCCGTCGGGTTTGTTTCACCTTCCAGGATGGACTGAAACACATCTGCGTCAGCCGTCAGCGTCACCTCGGCATCATCATCAGCCGCGCGGGCGCCGTTACTGTCGATAATAATGGAACCTTCGTCACCGATCACAAATTTTGCGACCCCGTCAAACCCCCCCGAGATCTTTTCGTTCAGGGCTTTGACGGCGGATTCTATGACATCACTCATTTTTTCGTCCTTTTCGGCATTGTGAACCCGTAGGGACTCGCATTCCCCAGCAGTTGCGTTACACTTACGGGTGTTATGGGCGCTTTTCGATTCAGACTCAAATATATCCTTACGGCAGTCTTGCTGACAGTATGGTATTCCGGACCTTTGGCGGCACAATCAGCTGAATCAGACGCGGAAATGAATGCGCTGATGAAAACGTTGCGAGAAGCCGGAGACAATGATTGGAAAGCCGCAGAAGATCGGGTTTGGACGGCCTGGTCCAGATCCGGATCGCCGGCAATGGATTTGCTGTTGAAGCGCGGACAGGATGCAATCGAAGAAGAGAAATACGATATTGCCATCGAGCATCTGACTGCGCTGGTAGATCACGCACCCGATTTTACCGAGGCTTATGATGTTCGTGCCTTGGCTTATTACCGGATGGGGCTGTATGGCCCGGCGCTTCAGGATATTGGCCGGGTTCTGGAAAAAAACCCGCAACATTTCGGGGCGCTAGCCGGGATGGGGGCCATTCTGGAAGAGCTTGACCAGCCCGAAAAAGCGCTTGAGATCTATCGCAGGGTTCTGGAAATCCATCCACACAAGCCCGATGTCCTGAAAGCCGTGAAACGGCTGGAAAAAGTTGTTGAGGGTATGGCGCTGTAGGCGCCTTTTCCGGGATGCGCAGAATGACTGATTTGGCCGCCGCAAAGGCGCAGAGGATCACCCGCACACGTCAATCTTTGTCAGGCGGGCGGATTACCGCGGTGCTGGGGCCGACCAATACCGGCAAGACCCATTTCGCCGTTGAGCGGATGCTGACCCATCGCACCGGGGTAATCGGTTTGCCGCTGCGTCTGCTGGCGCGCGAAGTCTATGAACGCATCAAGGCAAAATGTGGCCCGTCTGCCGTAGCCCTTGTTACCGGCGAAGAACGTATCGTGCCCGCCAGTGCCCGATATTGGGCCTGCACGGTTGAGGCCATGCCCGATGCAATGGGGGCGGATTTTCTTGCGGTCGACGAAATCCAGTTATGTGCTGACCCTGAGCGCGGCCACATTTTCACCGACCGTCTGTTGCGGGCGCGCGGCACTCTGGAAACCATGTTTCTGGGGGCGGAAACCATGCGTGGTGCCATTTCTTCCCTGTTGCCGGAGGCAGACTTCCAGCATTGTGAGCGGCTTTCCGAACTGACCTATTCAGGCTCGAAAAAGATAAGCCGAATTCCCACCCGATCCGCGGTCGTGGGTTTTTCCATCGAAAATCTATATGCCGTCGCCGAATTGATCCGACGGCAGAAAGGTGGCGCTGCGGTTGTGACCGGGGCCCTCAGCCCACGCACACGCAATGCACAGGTGGAGATGTATCAGAACGGCGATGTGGATTATCTGGTGGCAACGGATGCAATCGGCATGGGCCTGAATCTGGATATCAATCACGTGGCCTTTTCAGCGCGCAGCAAGTTCGACGGGCGCCGAATGCGGCCGCTGTTGCCGCACGAACTGGCACAAATAGCCGGGCGCGCGGGGCGACACACCAAACCGGGCACCTTTGGCGTGACGGGCGATGCTGCTCCGTTGGAAACGGATCTGGCCGAGGCAATATGTGCGCATCGTTTTGCCCCGATCAAGAAACTCCAGTGGCGCAATGCCCGGCTGGAATTTGGCAGTATTGCGCAACTGATTTCGGCGCTCGAATCCCATCCGGACGACGATCGCCTGCAGCGCGGGCGGGATGCAGACGACCTTCTTGCGCTGAAATCGCTGGCATTGATGCCCGAAGTGCAGTCCCGTGTCGGAAGCGGTCAAGACGTCCGGCGGTTATGGGAAATCTGCCGGATTCCGGATTTTCGCGGTATTTCAGCGGCGGAACACGCATCACTTCTGGCAGAAATTTTTGAGTATTTACAAAGCAATGGCAGGGTTCCCGACGATTGGTTGTCGCAAAACGTAAAACGTATTGATCGAACGGATGGGGACATTGATACTTTGTCCAAGCGTCTCGCTTATATCCGCACCTGGACCTATGTGGCGCAACGAAAAGGCTGGATTGATGACGAAACCCATTGGCGCGAGGCTACACGCGCGGTAGAAGATCGCCTGTCGGATGCGTTACACAACGCATTGACGCAAAGATTTGTTGATCGGCGCACCAGCCTGCTGTTGCGGCGATTGAAGCAGAAGGAGGGCCTTGTGGCCAAAGTGAGTGACAAGGGTGACGTGACGGTTGAAGATGAATTCGTTGGCCGCCTGGAGGGGTTCCGATTCATTCAGGACAAGAGCGCAACACCGGAACAGGCAAAGACCCTGCGTCAGGCCAGCATGGCCGCGTTGAAGCCCGAATTCCATTTGCGTGCCGACCGTTTCTACAATGCGCCGGACACCGAGATCGACTTTACCGAGCAGGGAGGGTTGATGTGGGGAGAACATGCGGTCGGAAAACTGGTCAAAGGCCCGGATGTGCTGAAACCACAGGCAGAGGCCTTTGTCGACGATGAGGCCGGCACAGAAATTTCCGAGAAAGTCACGCGGCGCTTGCAGCACTTTATTGATCGCAAGATTGCCACCCAGTTTGAGCCGCTTCTGGCCATGAAAAGCGATGAAACGCTTACCGGGCTGGCCAAGGGATTTGCATTTCGTCTGGTCGAAGCGCTGGGTATCCTGCCTCGCGATCAGGTTGCGCAGGAGGTGAAAGAGCTTGATCAGGATGCCCGCGCTCTGCTGCGTAAACACGCGGTTCGATTCGGGCAGTTCACGATCTTCCTTCCGCCGCTGCTGAAACCTGCCCCAACCCGTTTGCGTCTGGTTTTGTGGGCAATTGCGCAGGGGCTCGCCGAATTCCCCGAAAGCCCCCCGCCGGGGCTGGTGACCATTCCTGTCGACAAGGACGCGCCAAACGGCTGGGATACCATGTCGGGATATCGGGTGGCCGGTTCCCGGGCAATTCGCATCGATATGCTGGAACGGCTAGCAGACATGCTGCGTGAGCAGGATAGTCGCGGTGGTTTCGAAGCCACGCCAGATATGCTGTCCATTACCGGCATGACATTGGAACAGTTTGCCGACCTGATGCAGGGACTGGGCTACAAGGCTGAAAAAGGCGAGAGGGAAAAAGTGAAAGCCGCGCCGCGGGCCGAAACAGCGAATGCTGATCCCAAAGGCGACGGAACAGGCGCAGAACCGGGCACGGATCCAAAGGCGCCGAAAGAGGCAGAAGAAGAGGCCAGTGCAGACAAGGCGGCTGAGCCTGCGACGAAAGACGCAGATGCACCCGGCCAGACCGAAGCCGAAGAAAAATCCGAGAGCGCCTCTGAAAACACCAGCCCGGAAGAAAATGCCGCACCCGAGGCACCCGAGGCAGAAATTTTCTATACATTTACCTGGCAGGGTTTTCGCGGTGGCAATAAACGCCCCCAACGGGCGAAAGGGAAACCGCAAGGAAAACCTGCCGGGCGGCGTGCCGAGCGCAAGAATCAGGGGAACAAGCCGAAATCTTATCAGGCGCGCCCGGTCAAAAAGGATAAAATTGATCCTGACAACCCATTTGCTGCGGCCCTGATGGGGCTGAGGGACAAGAAGTAAGTGCCAAAGAACGCAACCGAAACCTGCGAAAAGATGCGCGCGGATAAATGGCTGTGGCATGCCCGGTTCTTCAAGACGCGCGGGTTGGCAAGTAAACTGGTACAGGCCGGACATCTGCGGGTAAACAGTAACCGCATAAAGAAGCCGGCACATATGGTGGGAATTCAGGATGTGCTGACGTTTCCACAGGCCCGCCGGATCAGGGTTGTGCGCATTCTGGCGTTGTCAGAGAGGCGCGGTCCGGCGCACGAAGCCGCCGGCCTTTATGATGATCTGGCGCCCGAACCTGTCGGCAATCCCGGCATGGACGCCAAAAAGGAACGTCAGGGCCGGCCCAGCCGGGAAGATCGACGTGCGGCAATCCGGCTCAAGTCTTCGCTTCCTGATCAAGGTGGGCTTGAATGATTCCGCAGACTGCAATAGCTAGGCGGGGATGCCACCCAACTGACACTTAGCCAACAGAGTGCCAAAATGACTTATTATGTAGGCGACAACTGTATCGCCTGTAAATTCACCGATTGCGTAGAGGTTTGCCCGGTAGACTGTTTCTATGAGGGCGAAAACATGCTGGTCATTCATCCGGATGAATGCATTGATTGTGGCGTGTGTGAGCCGGAATGCCCGGCAGACGCCATTCGGCCGGATACCGAGCCTGATGCGGAAAAATGGGTGGAATTGAACCGTAAGTATTCCGAAATGTGGCCTGTGATTATCGAAAAGAAAGATCCGTTGCCGGATGCGGATGATCATGATGGCGAACCAGGCAAGCTTGAGAAGTATTTTTCGGAAAAGCCCGGCGAGGGGAGCTGAGAGCGATTCGCCCCTGTAGGGCAGAATCGCTGCCATTTTTCCCGAATCCTGTGTTAGATTTGTGCCGCAACTCGTTGTTATATAATGGTATAATGCCATTGCTGCGCCGCGGCGCTTTGAAGGGGCTGTTTTTTATGCTATACTACAGAGGCAAATGAGGACATTTATCTGACAGTCATTTCCGCGTGGCCCGCGGGAAATGAGAGAGCGATCACAAATTTCGGAATTTGCGGGGTACCTGTTATGGCCCCGCATGTTTTTCTTGTCGCTGTTCTGTGAGAAGTCTTGGGTGTCCGCAAGGACCAGGAGAAAGAGAAAAGAATGAGCAAGTCGAAGAAGTATGATTTTCGCCCGAATGAGTATGTCGTTTATCCTGCCCACGGTGTCGGGCAGATCGTTTCCATTGAAGAACAGGAAATCGCGGGGCTGACACTTGAGCTTTTCGTCATTGCCTTTGAAAAAGACAAGATGACGTTGCGCGTTCCAACAAACAAGGCAACAGAGGTTGGCATGCGGTCACTGGCAACGCCGGAAGAGGTATCGCGCGCGATGACCACTCTGAAGGGCCGTGCGCGTGTGAAACGTGCCATGTGGTCGCGCCGCGCCCAGGAATACGAACAAAAGATCAATTCAGGTGATCTGATCGCCATTGCCGAAGTGGTGCGTGATCTGCACCGCACGGATGACCAGCGCGAGCAAAGCTATTCCGAGCGCCAGTT
>Ga0256841_1003132_pt1 | contig 12581 bp, 11 predicted proteins | sample 356308metaG_FD_185971 | JGI IMG/M metagenome (GOLD analysis project Ga0256841, IMG submission 185971) | Hydrothermal vent microbial communities from Mid Atlantic Ridge, Atlantic Ocean - 356-308 | ecosystem: Environmental > Aquatic > Marine > Hydrothermal vents | place: Atlantic Ocean: Mid...
TATGAACATCAGCCCCATCAAAAGCAGGGCCGGTATCAATGTGGACTTTATGTATCTCATTCTAAGTGTTCCCCCGTTCCAATGATTCATTTTGTTTGAATTTTCAGCGAATCCAAAGAAATGTAAATGTAAGACATTACCCAACAAACCTACTCTTTCGGTGTAGGGTATTTCCTACAATCCTACTTTCCATGACGTCATAGAATGCTCTGAATGATTCTGATGGATATAAAGTATACATTGTTCTATATCTCGGGATGCTTAAAATATGTAGAATATGTATTGATGAATATAGTAGTTTGTAATCATAAATATTTACAGTTTACGACGGAATACTTAAGGAGAATATTCTCGGAACCACCAACACAGCGCATAAAGCAAGCCCGGGGTGCGGGCGATCCCATCATCCGTCATCAGCCTCCGGCTCTCCTCCGGGCTCATGGCGATCACTTCGATCTGTTCTCCCTCGATCCCGCCGCCGGGACCGATACGCATCGACTCCTCGACTTCAGCATAATAGAGGGTCTGCCGGCTCCCGGCGAAGCCCACAGAGGTGAAAAAGGAAGTCACCCGCTCCAGGGAAGAAGGATCGACTCTAAAGCCGCACTCCTCCTCGACCTCCTCGGCAGCGATCCGCTCCAGAGGTAGATCCTTGTCTACCAGACCGGCACAAAGCTCTACCGTCATCCCGTCTCCGCCGTGGGCATAAACTGCGGGACGAAATTGCCGCACAAAGAGAAAGCGTTCCCATTCCCTGTGCCATATCAGCACTGCGACGCTATCGTGGGCTTCGAGGATCTCCCAACTGCGTTCTTCTCCGTCTTGGCGATAACGAGCCAGTTTCGGATGGATGAAATGCCCCTCTGTCAGCGGCTCCAGGCGGAAGTTTTCGATATGGATCTTCATCTCAGGAGAGCAGGATGACTTTGGCCAGGCCCAAAAAGGCGAAAAAACCGACCACATCGGTCACGGTGGTCAAGAGCACCGAAGAGGCGACGGCAGGATCGATACCTACCCGTTTGAGCCCTAGAGGAATGATTGCGCCGAAGAGCCCGGCGAAGATCAGGTTGATGATCATTGCCAGGCCGATCACCAGCCCCAATCGGGCATCGTGGAACCATAGCAATGCGATCACCCCCATCACTACGGCAAAGATCAAGCCATTAAGAAGACTGACGGCCACCTCTCGCCAGACGGCGCTCTTGGCCTCGTGCCAGTCGATTTCCCCCAGAGCGAGCTGACGCACCATAACCGTCAGAGACTGGGTCCCGGCGTTACCTCCCATAGAGGCGACGATAGGCATCAACACTGCCAGGGCTACATAGGCTTTGATCGTCTCGTCAAAGAGACCGATCACCAAGGAGGCAAGAATCGCCGTGACCAGATTGACCCCCAGCCAAATCGCCCGCTTCTTGGTGATGATGCCGATATGGCGCTCCTCTTCCGTCTCCTCGTCGACTCCGGCCATTTTATAGATCTGATCCGTAGCACGCTCTTCGATAACATCGACGATGTCGTCGTAGGTAATCCGCCCGATGAGCTTACCCCTCTCGTCCGTAACCGGCAGAACGACCAGATCGTAATCCTCGAACAGCTTGACGACCTCATCGATCGAATCGGTCGCCTTGACCGAGGGAACAAGCTTGTGGGATTCGTCGAGATAGTCCCGGAAGGTCTTGTCGAAATCGAAAGTGATCACATCCTCCAGGGGCATCGCGCCAACGAGAAAGCCGAATTTATCCACCAAAAATACCTGGTGGATATTCTCGAGTCCCTCTTCCCGTTTCAGGCGTCGCAGACGCTCGATCGCACGTCCCACCTTTTCGTCGAGCTCGGCACTGAAGAGCTCGGTCTGCATCAGAGAGCCCGCCTGATCTTCGTCATAGTGACTCAAAGCCAAAATTTCCCGGGCATCTTCGTCATCCAGGTTGGAGAGGACCTGGCGCTCCTTCTCTTCATCCAGATCCTGGAGCTCCTGCATCAGATCCACGGCATCGTCACTGGCAAGCTCATCCACGGCATCCGAGAGCTTCTGCGGGGAAAGAGCCTCGAGAGCCTCGTCCCGCAAATGATCGGGTAGCTCCAGCAGCAGCTCTCCGAGCCGCTCCTCCGGTACCCGTCTCAGATAGCGGACAAATACCTCTTGGCCCTCTTCGCGATAGAGCTCTTTGAAAAGACGAGCCAACTCGCTGGCATGGTAATGTTCCAGCTCTTTGGGGTCTTCCAAAAGCTGGGCGAGGCGGTGTTTCTCCTCTTGATACTCTACTTCACTGCCCATGACTGCACCTCCTCATTGTCCGGATAACGCTTTTTATCTCTGAGACGAATGACACTTCGTTTATAAGGTTCCCATTGATAGGCCTTCGGCGGATTTTCCAGAGCGCTCACGAGTTGCTCTTTGAGCCTTTTGGCTCCTTTGATCGGTACGGTTTTGGTTTGGACGACGGTATACTCCTCCATCATTTTGAGATGGCGGGTAATCTTCCGAAGGGTAGGGGCCTTTGCGCTCTTTCCCAAATAGTGGAGTGGGTTGACCGCCCGTCCGTTTTTGTAGAGACCGAAATGGACGTGAGGCCCGGTGCTGCGTCCGGTGCTACCGACGAAACCGATCACTTCACCCCTTTTCACATATCGGCCTCGACGGACTTTGATCCGGCTCTGGTGGGCGTAGAGACTGACAAATCCCCCGCCATGGTCGATTTTGACCACCTTGCCGTATCCCCGCATCCAACCGGCATAGATGACGCGACCCTTGGCGATAGCATACAGGGGCGTCCCCCGTTTTGCCCCCCAGTCAACTCCCAAATGGGGACGGTACCGATGAAGAATCGGATGCCAGCGCTTGTAGGAGAAGCGGGAGGTGATCCGCGCACCCCGGATGGGCATTACGAAGCGGCTTTGCCGGACGCTAGATCGTACCGTCCGGGTCACCGTCTTGAGCACTTCCCGCTTCCCCTTTCGGGTGCTTCGTACTTTTTTCACCACATCGTTCCAGGCATTGCCCTCTTCATCCACGAAGATAAAGCGCCGCTTCATGCGGCTCTCGACGACGGCGCCTCGAATCTCCGCCTGCCCCCAGGGGCGACCCAGCCGACTCTTCTGACGGTAGGCAAATGCCACTTTGTCCCCCCGGCGCAGTTTTCGGAAGTCCACCGCTCCCTTATAAAGGTACTTGAGAAGAAATCCAAGGCGGGGATTGTGGGTCACGCGGTCGATATCGGCCGAACAGCTTTTGCGGATCTCTACGACGGCCCGATCTTCGACGACCCGATAGACGATGGGAATGATGTCAAAACGGTAGCGACCGCTTCGCAGATCCCGGGACAACTGAATCTGCATCTCTTCTCCGATGGGGATCAGCGACTGCAGCAGCGTCGTCCCCTCTCTCATCTCATAGAAAGGCTCTCCTGCTTGAATCTCTGAAAGATATTTGGCATCCTCCCCGGAGATACTTTTGAGGAGTTCCAATGAAATGCCGTTACGCTGAAGGTAGTCGGAAAAAGTCTCACCCTTTTTCCAGACCGTCTGGCGTACCTCCGCTCCTTGAAGCAATACAAACAGCAAACAGAAAACCACCACTCTCCACATGCTGCCGTCTCCTTGGAGCTCCCGTATCGACAGGGATAAAAATGGGAGATATTATACCCTATCGCCCCCTTCATTGAAGTTTCAATCCATAGGCAGTATAATCAAGGCACTTTTGCGATCACACAAAGTGACAAAGGATACAAACGATGAAAAAATTCTTGCTGATAGTTATAGCGGCAGCCTTTCCGCTTTGGGCCGGTTTTTTCCCGCCGACGACTCATACAACCGTCAAAGCCGTCAACGGCAATCAAATCACCCTCTCCCGGGCACTTCCCGTCAACGGTATGAGCGGGATCGTGATCCACGATTTCGGCAAAGGTCGTCAGGCGATCACTGCCCTCCTCACCCAGACAGCTCCCGGGCAAGCCTTGATCCGCAAGGGCGATCTGCTGGATCACAAAGGGCTTCCAACTCCCAAAACCGTCGTCCAACCTGGAGACAAGGTCATCGGCGGTTATCTCTATAACAACGTTCTGGTTCTGGCTCCCAACGCCAAGACCTACGCCAAGATCGTTCGATCCGGCGGCCGGCTCTGGATCCACCCCGATCTCTACGCCGCCTTCCTCGCCAGAGAAGGCGACGGGACTCCCAGCGCCTCCAATCTGGCCAAATTCGCCCGGGAGGCCCAGGTGGGACTGGTCTACATTGTCCAAAAAAATCGGGCGATCCTCTTCGATCCCGTCAGCGGCCGTATCGTCGGACAAAAACCCTTCCGACCCGTCGGTAAAGAGACGAAATACCCCTTCTATACCCGATTTAGCAAAATCAGCAGCGGATTATTCGGCGGTTCCTCCAAGGGTGACTACTATCAGAGCGTTGGAGCGATCCGATGATCGACGCCAAACACCTTCAAGCCCTTTCCGATATCGTCGGAAACGACAATGTCTATCACGACAAAGCTCATCTCAGAGCCTACAGTTATGACGCGACCCGTACCCACTACGAACCCGACGCCGTCGTCTTTCCCCGTCACGAAGAGGATGTCAGCCGCATCCTGGTCTACTGTAACCACCACGGCATCGCCATCGTCCCGCGGGGGGCCGGTAGCGGCTTCACCGGCGGCGCCTTGCCGGTCAACGGTGGCATCGTCCTGGCCATGGAAAAACATATGAACAAGATTCTCGAGATCGACATGGAGAATATGCTTGCCATCGTCCAACCCGGCGTCATCAACAAAGACCTCCAGCGCCACGTCGAGGCTCTCGGGCTCTTCTACCCTCCCGATCCCGCCAGTGAAGAGTACTCCACTCTCGGTGGAAACGTCAGTGAAAATGCCGGCGGGATGCGCGCCGCCAAATACGGTCTGACCAAGGATTATGTCATGGCCCTGCGGGCAGTACGGGCCAACGGCGACATCATCCGCGCCGGCAAGCGCACTATCAAGGATGTGGCAGGCTACAATATCGCCGGCATTCTCATCGCCAGTGAAGGGACTTTGGCGGTCATTACCGAGATCACCCTCAAGCTCATTCCCAAACCCCGCTATGCCAAAAGCTATATGGGCATCTTCCCCGATGTCAAAGCCGCCATGAACGCCGTCTTCAAATCTCTGGCCGAAGGAGCCAATCCTGTAGCCATGGAGTTCCTCGACGCCCTGGTCGTCAAAGCGGTCAAAGAGAAGTTGGGCATCGAGCTTCCCAAGGAGGCCGGTGCTCTGCTTATCGGCGACGTGGACGGCAATGTCCCCGAGGAGGTAGACTTTCAACTCAAGGTCCTGGAAGAGTCCTTCCGGGCCAACGGTGCCCAAGAGTTTCGCGTCGCCGAAGATCCGGCCGAGCGTGAGTTAATCTGGAAAGGGCGGCGGGGCGCCTCTCCCTCCATCACCCTCTACGGCAGTAAAAAACTCAACGAAGACATCTCCGTCCCCCGCAGTAAACTTCCCGAAGCCCTGGAGCGGATCTATGCCATCGGAGAGAAGTACGGCCTGGTCGTCCCCTGTTTCGGCCATGCCGGCGACGGAAACATACACGTCAACGTGATGGTCGACGGTTCCGACCCTGAAGAGCTGGAGAAAGGGCACAAGGCGATCCATGAAATCTTCGAGCTCGTCGTGGAGATGGGCGGAACCCTCAGCGGCGAACACGGCATCGGTCTGAGCAAGGCGGAATTCATGGAAATCGCCTTCAGCCCTGCAGAGCTTCAGCTTTTTCGGGATATCAAAAAGGCCTTCGACCCCAACGGCATCCTCAATCCCGGCAAGATGGGCCTTTAAAAGAAAAGAGTGTTTATGTGGAAGAGAAGTCATCCTAAAAACTTTTCGTTCTTCACTCTTCACTCTTCACTTTTTCATCCCTCGGAACCCGAGGGATGAAAATCGGCATTCTCTCTGATCCCCATCGTCGCAGCGACCTCCAGCAAGCTGCCATCGATCAACTCCTCTCGGAGGGAGCGGAATACCTACTTCACGCCGGCGATCTCTGCCTAGAGGAAAACCTCCGGCAGCTCGAGGCGACGGGCCTCCCCTACGCCGCGGTCTTCGGCAACAACGATGCTGCCTTACGCCCTCTTGCTTCCCGTTACCGGATCAAGCCCGAACCCTGGTACTTCAAGATTAGGGATCTGAAGGTCAAAATGATGCATTTACCCCACTATCTAACACCGGATACGGAGCTGGTGATCTATGGCCATACCCATCGCTTCGCTGCCGAGGAAAAAGGCGGCACGCTCTACCTCAACCCCGGCGAAGTCTGCGCCCGAGAAAAACCCCTGAGTGAATGTCTCTTGTTGGAGTGCCGCGAGGAGAGCTGGGATCTGACCCACTATTTCAGGAGTCCCGATGCGACTCATTGGAGCTCGGATTTCCACTGCTTCCCCCGGACTCCCTCAGATAAGCGCTCAAAGAGCGTCTAAGTTTGGAGAGGGCGGCTTCATACTCACTTAGACATTGAGGAATGAGATCCATCTTGTGATGAAACTGAAGGCGATAGATCTCTCGGGTAATTCCGTGTAACTCTTGCGCTCCAATCGTTCCGGAGATGCCCAGCATGTCGAGAACCGTCTGCTGAAAGGCTGAATAATTTCCCTGATCGTAAAGCGCTTTGAGCCTCTTGTCACTTTCACCGTAACTCTGCAAAAACTCTTCAAATATCTCCCTAAGCAGCATCTCGCTTCCCTGAGTTCGCTCCAAAGCCTCCTCCATTGCGATCCCCTCCACATCAGGTATCGACGCTTCCTCCCGCTCCTCCTGTGAGAGGGGAACCCGTCTGAGATAGCGATCAAAAAGTGTATAAAGTGATCGGATCTCCAAAGGCTTGGGCAGATAGCCGTCCATGCCCGCCTCTTTCATGCGGGCCCGCTCGGTTTCATTGTTAAGAGCGGAAAGCGCCACGATGGGAAGCTTCCTCCCCTTTGCAAGCGCTCGGATCTTACGTGTCGCTTCCAGTCCATCCATCACCGGCATATTGATATCCATCAGCACCAGATCGATCGTCCCGTTACGGGGATCCTCTATTGCCTCAAGAGCCTCTTGTCCGTTATATGTCTCAATGACATGCAGACCTGCAATACCTAGAATGCGTGAAAGCATTTTCATATTGATCTCGTTGTCCTCGACGACCAGGATGGTCGAACCGGAAAAGTCTCGGAAGCTTCCCAGGGTTACGCGGGGTGTCGGAGGAATCTTCTCCCAAAACTCCCGATCGGGTTTCTGGGGCAGAGCCGACTCCCCTTTCTTCTCCCGATGCTGCGCTTTCCCTCCATAGAGTCCGTTGATCAGGGCCAGAACCCTTTTGAAATTCATCGGTTTGATTTCACGGGCGTCAAATATTTTTGGATCACAGTGGCTTGCTACGGGAGCGAAGATATTGCGTAATCCGACTATCTTCACTCCCAGATCTCTGCGGTAAAGCTCCAACCGTTCTGCCAGGGCCCCATCTATCAGGCCTTCATCGATTGCCAAGATGTCATACCCTTGCAAGTGAAGCTCACCCCCCTCAAACTCTTCGGCATTTAAAAGCTGAACCTCATGACGGAAATAGGCAAACATCTCCTTCAGTGCCAACGAAGCGTCATAACTGCGATTGACGATCAGCACTTTTTTCTGGGTATATTCCTTGCGTCTGAGACGATACTTCCTGCGCTTGTTCCCCTCGGCTTTATCGACGGGAATACTTATATCGATGATCATCTGATTTAAGCGGGGGTTTTTCCCCACCGTCACCTTCCCTCCCATCAACTCGATAAGCTCATGAGCTACAAAACAGCCCAGACGACGGTAGGTCCCGGCCTCTTCATCGAAACGGGGGACAAAATACTCTTTGAGGTCCTCCTCTTCCGAGCCGGGATAGTAGGTAATGGTACACTGCATCTCCATCCCCCCCGTGAAGGGCTGATGGACATGGATATCGAGCCGAACCTCCGTGCCCAGAGCCTGGGTCATCGCGTGTTCCAGTAGTTTACTCAGCGCTTCACCCGTGTGAACGAAATCTCCCGTAATATACTTAGGAACTTCTCGATCAATCGAGAAGATCAGCTCCGTCTCCATCTCACTGATAGGCGCTTTATCACGCAAAAGCATCTCTACGATATCTTCGAGCATACTGTTGATTTCAAATCGCTCTTTACGGATTGAAACTTTTTTCGATCTCAGTCGCAGGAAGTCGAGGAGATTGCTGGTAGCATCCATGATGCGGTTTTCCGTCTTGACCACTCTTTTGAGCTTCTCTCCCACATTTTGATCTTGGATCTCGTCGGCAACCTTGCTGGTAAACTGCACAATATCGTTACTGAGATGATAGATCCGCTCTCCCAAACGCTGAAACAATTCGTTGAAGCGCTGTTCGATCTCTTCATGCCTACGGAGGATCCGTTCGTGCCCGGCCTGAAGCTGCTGCATCTTCCTGGAAGAGAAAAAGAGCGCCAGTATGCCGGTCAATGCCAAAGCGAACAGGGCGATCCATAGCCGATACTCCCCGGCATCCGACTCTCCGGAGGGGAGTATTGCTCTTCCATCAACCTGCCGAGGACCCAAAAGTATTTTCGTTTCGGGTTTCGTTGCGCTACCCAAATCGGGAAAGTACTCTATGATGTGTGCCGAGGGATAACGTTGCTTGAGCTGAAAATAGAGCGACGCCGTTTTTTCACTCTCTGGCAGCGGACCGAGGATCAAACGATATCCTCCCTCCGATTTGACGATTTTAGCGGTACGCTTTATCGCTTTTCCCAGGGTTTGTGCTTCCGACTCCAAAGCCTTTCGCTCCTTTCCACTCTTTAAGATGATCAGCTTCTCAGCTGTTACGGGTAGAGGAATCAAAAGCGCTAAAAAACAGAGGACAAGTATCGAGCGGTATTTTTTCATGAAGATCCTCGTTGTTCCAATTTTCCCTCCAAACCCTGTTGGCGTTTTTCCAAAGCCTCCTGACTCTTTCCCAAGGACCGGGTCTGAAGAAAACGTCTGACGAAAAACCCTGTGCCCATGAGTGCTAGAGCAAGCAGCATTCCCCACTGCCATCTCTCTCTTGAAGTCGAAGAGACCGAGCTACTCTTCGTCACTTGTTTTACGGCGATGGAAGCGATCCCCGCATGTTTAAGTTTTTCCACTATTTCATCATAGAGTGGTTGATCCATACCCCGAGTTTCCAACTCCACCAACCACATTCTGTCCACCTTTTTCAGGTAGAGCACCGGCGGATGCTTTAGAGTGGAGAGAAGATGCATAACCTGTTCGCGCTGGAGATCAGCAGCGCTCCGCTTCTGCGAGGCACCCAGCACCAGGAGGGGAGGGACTGCCGACCACAATGGGGCGAAGGCGAGACACGCCCCGAGTATAATACCGATCTTCATTCGATGCATCGATACCTTTCAGACTTATTTTCTCGCAATACAGTTTCATATCATATCGCAGAATGAGCCCGGGTTCAAAATATCTCTGTATAATGGCGCCATGCAAAAGAAGCAGATTTTTCTCTGTGCCATCAACAATGTCCTGAGCGGAACCTGCAATGAGGATTGCAAGTTCTGCACCCAGAGCGTGCGCTACAAAGCCCCTATCGAGCGTTATACCTACAAGGAGGAGAGCCGCGTCCTCGAGGAGGCCCGGCAAGCTGCCGCCAACGGCGCCCTAGGCTACTGCCTGGTGACCGCCGGCAAAGGACTCGACGGCAAAACGACCGAATATATCGCCCGTCTTGCCGATCGCCTAAGCCGGGAGCTACCCGGACTGCGTCTCATCGCCTGCAACGGCACCGCCACTCCCGAACAGTTGCGACATCTCAAGGCCCACGGTATCTCTAGCTACAATCACAACCTAGAGACCAGCCGCCACTACTACCCAGAAATTTGCAGCACCCATAGCTGGGAGGAGCGTTATGCGACCTGTGAAGCGGCGAAAAGTGCGGGCCTTTCCCTCTGCACGGGCGGGATCTTCGGTATGGGGGAGGAAGAGGAGGACCGGGAATCTCTCCTTGAGAGTATTGCTTCCTTGCAACCGGAGTCGGTCCCTTTGAACTTCTATATCCCCAACCCCGCGCTACCGATTCCCGAACGGACCATCGGTCGGGAGGCGGGACTGTCGGTGATTCGACGAATGAGGGAACGGATGCCCGATCTACCCCTGCTGATGGTCGCCGGCGGGCGGGAAGCGCTCTTCTCGGGTTACGAAGACGCCATGTTCGACGCCGGAGCCAATGCTATCGTCATCGGAGACTACCTCACCACCCCCGGCGAGTCCCCCGATCGGGACCGTCAGCGCCTTCAGGATCTCGGTTATGAGGTAGCCACGGAGTGTCATGGCCGCTGACGTCACGCTCATCCTTACCCTCTCCCTGCTTTTATGGCTCTCGCCTTTTGTGGCAAAAATGGTACGAATGCCTACTCCCCCGGTGGAAATTATCCTCGGGACACTTCTGGCTTTTGCCGGCCTGCTCCATGACAACGAATATTTTAAACTTATTGCCGAAGTAGGCTTCCTCTACCTGATGTTTCTTGCCGGCATGGAGGTCAACCTCAAGGAGATCAGCTCCAGCCCTCCCCGGGTTATCCGCCAGGCGATCCTCTTTACCCTCTCCCTCGGAGGTCTTGCCCTTCTCTCCGGTTTTCTTCTCAAGCTCAATCCTATCGTAACCGTTTCGCTGCCCCTGATCTCCATCGGATTGCTTGCCTCTCTCGCCAAGATCTATGGCCGAAAAGAACCCTGGCTCAATCTCTCGATTATCGTAGGGGTCCTCGGTGAGATCGCCAGCATCGCCGCTCTGACGATTCTCGATGCCGCCAGTACCGTGGGCTTTGGATGGGAACTGGTCTTCAAGATTGCCTATCTTGTGCTCTTTATTGCCGCTATCTACCTGGCATACCACCTGCTCCATCTCATCTTCTGGTGGTTCCCCGAACTGAAGAAAAAGCTCATGCCCCGGGCCGATATCGCCGACCAGGATATCCGCCTAGCTATGGCGCTCTTTTTTATGATGATCACGGTGATGCTTCTGCTGCATCTGGAGCTGGCCCTGGGAGCTTTTATCGCCGGGGTGGCCATCAGTGCTTTTTTCCATCACGAAAAACACCTGGAAGAGAAGATGTCCAGCCTGGGTTTCGGCTTCCTCGTGCCGCTCTTCTTCATCCATGTAGGCGTCTCCTTCGATCTGGGCGCTCTTTTGATTCCCGGTGTCCTTTCCGGTGCCCTTGAGATTACGGCGCTGATGTTCGGTATCCGAATTCTCTCGGCCTTCACCCTTCGCTCCCTCGGCGGTTATTTCGATGCCCTGACCGTCGCCGTCGCCCTCTCGATGCCTCTGACACTGCTCATCGCCGTCGCCACCATCGGCTATACCACCAACAACATTACGCTACTGACTTACTACAAACTGATCCTCGCCAGCCTTTTCGAAGTAATCATAGCGATGGGATTGCTCAAACTTATGGGGTTCTATCGTGAAAAGATGAAACAGAAAGCGTGGAAAAAAGAGAAACTTACCCCCCGGTGATCTGGAGAAGTTCGAAATACTTTTTTTGGAGTTTCTGATTGGCCTGCTGAAGTCGCCGCTTCTCGGTACTAAGATGCATTTTCTCCCGTTCCAGGCCGTTGAGGACCTCCAGGGAGTTCTCGCCAAAGAGCAGGACTCCAACGTAGAGACCGAAGAGCAAAATCCCCACAACAATCAGCAAGAGACTTCGTAGCGAAAAGCCGAACCAGTTGCCGCTTTCCCCCTTCTCGCCCGGATGAAGCCCCAAGCTGTTGGATTTAGAAGAGGGCATTGCCGAGATATTCGAACTCACCCAGTTCCTCCTCGATAGCCAGGAGGCGATTGTATTTGGCGGTTCGTTCGCTGCGGGCCGTCGAGCCGGTTTTGATCTCGCCGGTGTTGAGGGCGACGGCGAAATCGGCGATAAAGGTATCTTCGCTCTCGCCGGAGCGGTGGCTCATGACACAGGTATAGCCGTTGCGCTGGGCCAGACGAACGGTAAGCATCGTCTCCGAAACCGTGCCGATCTGATTGGGTTTGATGAGAATGGAGTTGGCGATACCTTTTTCGATCCCCTCGTTGAGGATATGGGCATTAGTGACGAAGAGATCGTCTCCCACCAGCTGGATCTTTCCGCCCAGGCGATCGGTCAGCTCTTTCCATCCTTCCCAGTCATCCTCACTCAGACCGTCTTCGATGGAGACGATAGGGTATTTGGCCACCAGCTTCTCGTAGTAGTCGATCATCTCACTACTGCTGAGCTCCCGGTTTTCCGAATTGAGCACATATTTTCCGCTTTCGTTCACCAATTCGCTGGAGGCGACGTCCAGAGCGATCACGATCTCCTCTCCAGGGGTATAACCTGCCTTTTCGATCGCCTCCATGATGATCTGAATCGGCTCTTCGTTGTTTTTGAGGTTAGGTGCGAAGCCTCCCTCGTCTCCCAGGGAAGTACTGTGGCCCTTCTCATGCAGGATTTTCTTGAGAGTGTGATAGACCTCGCTGCTGGCCCGAAGTGCCTCCGAAAAGCTCTCAAAGCCCGTGGGCATAATCATATACTCCTGGAAGTCCACATCGTTGTCGGCATGCTCTCCGCCG
>Ga0256841_1003133_pt1 | contig 12579 bp, 14 predicted proteins | sample 356308metaG_FD_185971 | JGI IMG/M metagenome (GOLD analysis project Ga0256841, IMG submission 185971) | Hydrothermal vent microbial communities from Mid Atlantic Ridge, Atlantic Ocean - 356-308 | ecosystem: Environmental > Aquatic > Marine > Hydrothermal vents | place: Atlantic Ocean: Mid...
CTTTGTATTTTTGTGAAATATGTTTTTCGAATTCTTTATTGATGTTTTTATCAGCCATGATTTTTTCGAACCGGCCTGTGTTTCGTTTTCGATACCATTGCAGATATTCTTTGATCGTATAACCCCAGTGACCGGCCTTTGCCATTGAAAGCCAGAAATCCCAGTCCTCGTGACCGAAAAGTATCGACTCATCAAATCCCCCCGAATCATCATATGCTGATCGTCGAATGACTGAAATAGGAGGACCACTATTTGCTTGAAGGTGAGCCTTTCCCCTTTCAAAACCATTTGTCCAAAGATATTCTTTTTCGTCAAAGACTACGCTATAGGAATTACAAAAAGAGAATTCAGGGTTTGAGTCAAGAAACCAGACACATTTCTCCAGGTAAGTTGGTTCAACCATGTCATCACTATCAAGTAAAAAAACATATCTTCCACTAGAATTTTTGAAAGCTGTATTCCGTGCAGCACTCGGCCCAGCATTTTTTTGCCTGATGATTTTAATACGATCATCTTTGTCAGTTATATTTTTTAGTCTTTCAACAGAAATTTCATCGGTTGACCCATCATCAACAATAATCCATTCCCAGTTTTGTAGAGATTGTGCCTGAACAGAGATAAAAGTTTCTGCAAAAAAATCTTCAGTATTGAAATATGGGGTGAGTATTGAAACATCTATATGATCATATTTTACTGAAGATTTCTTATACAGATATGATGGGATTTCACGGATACCTGGTCGGTCATTGAAATCCGGTTCTGAAATATTAATCATTCGAGTATTTTGAATTCAGGATATAAGTTTTTGTAAAGGCTAGCCTTTCGTAGCAACGAACCATGCCCGTGCACCGGCAGGATGACCTTCAACCGTGACTTTAGGATTGGAAGGATTTCTGCTATCACAATTAGCTTTAAGAGGCATGTGAGCTTGATTAAATCCAGAAGATTTTAGCATTCCCATAAGGCATTCATCGCCAGGTATCCACCAGTAAGTTTCATCGCCCCAGAAACTTCCTTCTATAAATTGAGATTGGGTTGAAGTTTCTGAAAGGACATGAGTTTCCATGAGCAAAGTTCCGCCAGGTTGCAGGACAGAAGCCAACTTTTCAATGAGTAACATTGGTTCTTTTACGTGGTAAATAAGTCCTTGGCAGTTTACAAAATCGAACTTTCCTAAATATCGAGGATCTAGATCTTCCCACCCCAGATTCAAAAAACTTACTCCGGGAGCTTCATAGACTGCATTCAGAAAACAGGCCTGGTGATAAAAACCAAAAGGTTCCATACCGACAACCTCTACTGCTCCCATAGTACTCATGAGAAATGAGTCATAGCCGGCATTGCAACCAACATCCAGCACTCTCGCACCTTTGATTTTCTGCTTCACTCCGGCGGCTTTATATGCCCCGGGTTTTCCTCTGCAGTCCCATGCACTGCAGGTGACTTTTCGACCGGGTAATGGAAAAGGGCCGTGAAAGAATAAACCAAGGCCAGGGAGAAATTCATTCACGAAATTCTGTTTCTGTTTTTCAGAATGAGAAAAGAATGCCTGGAAATTATCATCAGTCTCAGAAAAATCGACATTATCTGTTTCCACTGGACGATCAGAGTTAATGGTTTCATAGGACTTCCTAAACTCTGTAAACCAGTCCTTGTCAAAATTTTTTCTGAATATTTTTTCTTTACAGGTCATGTTCAGTTTTCTCTCTGTCAGTTTAATAATTTCTTTATAGAGAACATCGATAAAATAGAATTTATGAAAATCAGGCTGTTTTTTTGATCCAGAAACTGCACCCATATGAAGGCTGAACACCACGATAGTATTTATCCAGAATATCTGCATGTTTTTTCCAGAGAAAACGATTAGCCATGATTATTTCATAATCAGGATTGTGCATAAGAAATGCTTGTAACAGATATTGTTCATTCCATGTTTGACCACGTTCAAAAATCCATGGTTCGGGATAGTCATCAGGAAGAAAAATATCGTGAATATGGATAATTACGCCGGGTGATAAACGAGGAAGGATCTCAAAAAAGAACCAGTTCACATCACTGGCAGCCTTTGAACAGTGCGAACCATCATAGAAAAGGACATCACCTGATTCTAATGATTCAAAAATTTCAAAAGGTGCTCTCTGTAGCATACACTGGTGATGAGACCAGTTATCAGGAAAGAGATTGAAAAGGGCTGGGTTTGGGTAGGGTTCAACCTGTGTAACCTGACAGTTATTATCATTTTTCTCTAATGCACGTTGCATCAGTAAACTTGAGAACCCACAACCAACCTCAACAATTCTATTTGGTTTTATATCACGATAGATTCCATACTGTACAAGAGCATCTGAATTATTCCAAAAAGGGTTGTTCCAGCAGTATTCAAGTTTGTCTGTTGGATGGTTCTCAGGAATATTTCGTAGTTCTTCGACATAGTTGCCGACTCTTTTTGCCACTTCAAGTTGACCATCGATATTCCAGTTAATTTCACTGTGTGGTGGTCGTTCTTTCCATAAATCAGGGTTATTAGTCAGGAAATCACAATCATTGAGGGGGGAGTAAAAGTCATTACCCTGAAAATGAAACCCTAAACGTTGAATTTCAATAAAAGGAGTGTTTTTCAATATCTTAATTGCTTTTTGTAAGTCTTTTTGAGTTGTCATAAGGTGTCCAGTTTCTTTTATTTCAATAGTAAATGAGAAAAGCTTATGTTTCCTGTAGATTATCGAATTTAGCAAATAATACCTATGCTATTATAGTCATTGTTAATCAATATACGTTAGTTATTTTCAAGCTTTTGAGTTTCTCAACTTCTCATATGCATCTCTTAATTCTGATAATTCTTGTTCATTATCTTCTGCAAGTTTTTTCCATTCCTGTCGTTGATTGTCCAGCCACTTACTACCCTCAGTTACTTCATGAAGATGGGAAGTCATCTTTGCAATCTGTTGTTCTCTTTCTTTGACAAGCTGTTCCCACGTTGAGCGTTGTGACTCTGACCAGGTGCTTATCTCAGCAATCTGTTGTTCTCTCTCCAATGCAATTTTTTCCCAGGCTTCACATTGTGTTTCCAGCCATGTATTTCGACTAATTATATCATTTGCTTTTAATGCTTCAGTGAAAGCATTTTTTGTTTCCCCAGGGTTTTCTATAGTTTCTGTATTTAAGGATAGTAGTGAGCCAGTAAGATAGATATCATATTTTGTGCTCAACTTAATAAAATCCATATAAGTAAAAGAATATAGTTTGGATATCATTTCACGAGATTCATCTTCATTAAGTAGCTCAAGTAGCCAGGATAAACCGAGTTGCCATGCACTTCGTTGATTTTGTTCCAGACAAACCATAGCCAACAGAAACTTGCAATTAAACCCTTCAGGGTTCGAGTATTTGTTTAATTGTGGAAAAATAGACAGTAGATCATCTAACTCGGTTATTCTGAGAAAGTTGCTTCTTACAATATTCCATTCGTTATTTGATCTAATAACTGCTTCAAGTTTTCCTCCGCTGGTATTGGAATCGTCAGAAAAGAGACGATGTAGTGTCAGTTTTTCATTAATAATATGCACTGGGCATTTTAATAAAAGCCTGCTCCACATTTCAGCATCTGCAGTTTGAGCGAGTCCGAATCGATATAGCCCAATATCTTCATAGCATTTTTTTCTTATGAGGACACTGGGATGATTTAAGTGGTTCTGTTCGGAAAATAATTGATTGAGTAGTGTCCACCGGGACTGCTGTTCTTGATTAAACCATTCATTTGACGTGAGAGTTCCATTCTCATCTATAGTTTGTACCCATGTAAAAACGGCACCCACATGACTGTTGGCATCCAGGTAACTTACTTGTTTCTGTAGTTTATCGTGCTCCCAAATATCATCTGAATGATGAATCGCAATATAATGACCATTAGCAATATTTGAGATTGATTGATTGATGCCCCATATTCCTCTTTTCTGTTTCTCGTTCCGAAATATTTTTATACGGTTATCTGTATAACTCTTAATGATTTCCCATGAGTTATCAGTTGAGGCATCATCCCAGATTATTAATTCAAAATCTTCGAATGATTGGCAAAGGACGCTGTCTATTGCTTGTTGAATATATTTTTCATGGTTGAATGATGTCAGAATTACAGAGATTTTAGGCATTTTTGTTTTCTAAAAAAATATCAAGTGGAGTATTTTGTAGCTCATTTTTTACTGTCTCAATGATCTCATCAGGCAGTATCTCCCGCCAGTTGTTATCATTAGCATTGCCACGATATACAGAATAGGGATCATCACTATGTATAGATTTACTTTGCCTGATAAAATCAATTACTTGCTGGCAAATCTCCAGATCACAGAAGTTGAAAATGGTTTGGATTTCCTCAACTGGGTTTATATTTAGTTTGCTATATTGAACCAGTAGAAATTGATCAGGATAAATCTCTTTAAATTTTAAAAAAGATTCTGCAGTTAATTTCCATTGATTATACCCAAAATATTCTTCCTTTTTATTCATGTTTTTGCTTGGAGCAAAATACCATTCATCTATTATACTCCATTCAGTCTTGAATTCTTTTGGTGCATTTATCCATGATGCGAGAGTTGCAAGAGGGTTTCTAACTATTCCCACAATCTTGATATCTTTTGATTGTCTGATAAGGTTTTCAACAATATGGAGATACCTGGTTTCCTTAAATACAAGATGTGTTGGTGTTGATGATTTTTTAAATTTTGGGAAGTCTTTCTGTACATCTGCCTTCATTAATGCGAAATCATCATGGCTATTTAAAATCTCATCAAAGAAAGTATTTATTTCCCGGTTTGTTGATCGTTCAGATAGTTTGCCTTTGTGTTCGTATGAAAAAAGAGGCTGGAAACGTGATACTACACTTTGATGGCTATTAAATATCTGGCTTAACCAGGACGTTCCAGATCGTGGAACTCCAAAAATGGCAATTTTTTTCAGCATTTTTCTAGCAAAAGGTCAAACCTGTAGTAGTCTGTGTACAACTGGGATTCATGGGGCAGCTTTGTCACGTAAAAACCATTATTTACCGCATGATTTGTTAATTCAGGTTCGAACCACCAATAACCGAGATGCGGTTTATTATTTTTTTCACAGAGTAAATAATATTCATATTTCTCATTTGTATCATAAAACAGTCTTAGTTTTTCTTTATCTGGTATTCCTCCCATATAAATTCTTGTCCCATTTTCCATTATCGAAAAATGTTTTAAAAGTTCAATGAATATTTTGGGTGAAAAGTGCTGAACCGCTTCGTACATATAGAACTTAGTACTAGATTTAAGTATTTCCTCATTAAGATCTAGAACATCAGAAACATAATATTTTATATTAAACGCATTATTGTGCTTCCGTGCTGTTTCTATTAATCTTTCAGAAAAATCGAAACCTGAAATAGTTTCGACAGTTTCAGAAATCCTTGCGGTAATCAGTCCATTACCACAACATAGATCGATCACAGAGTCTTTAGAAGATAGCTGTAATGCCATTGATATTCGTTTTATGATCAAGTTAATCTGATGTTCTGATACATCTTGGCCATTAATTGTTTTCCCAACCTGTTTTAAAAGAGAATAAGTAAAATTGTTTGCATTAGAATCGTAGTGATCCTTCCAGTAGTTAGTCATTATTTATTCTGAAACCAGGCTATATTTTTTTATATTTTCTTTAACACCTTCTATTCCAGAAAACATCATCATATCAAGGATAGAAAGAGAGGGTTCAAAGTTTCTGTATTGATTGTAAGTAATAGTATCCGGTATCAAGAAGGATAACTTAATATTAGATTGTTTAAATTTATTTTTGTTAAACAAGTTTTTTCCAGATATGGGGTTAATATATGTATCAGCTTTCATTTGTTCAGAAATTCTTAGAGCCCATTCGCCAGCATCATTAACACGACTATAATCAAAGCATTGTTCTGATGATATTGTGATCTTTCTTTTAAGCCCGATTCGTTTACAGATAATATTTATTATATGAAAATTTAATTTAGTGACATTTAAGTTATTTTCATTGATACCTGTAAGTATATCATCCACAAGATTATGAGTTTCAATAAAATATGGTGCTCTTTTTTTGTAATGTTCTAATTGTTTAAGAATTAAGGACTTCCAGTCTTTATTCTGATGAATATAGATACTTCTAATCAGATCCTGTTTCGAATGTTTATTTACAGGGAAATGAATATACTGCCAACCCTCACCAGGCTTCAGAATTCTATTCCGGCTAATCCAACCTTTTCTTATATATTGGACATCATCAAACAGGACGAAAATATCAGAAGCATGTATTAGTTGCCAATACCCAATATATGGAAAGAAATACGGTTGCATTATGGCAATTTTCATTAGTTATTATGCTTAATAATATGACAGATATAATCAATAGAAGACAGTTTTAGTCCTGCATATAAAGGTAAGCACAAGACGCGATCGGCAATACTTTCCGATACTGGACATCGCCGTTTTAACCTGGGTTTCAAATACGGGAGTGTATTTAATGAAGGTGAAAAGTACCTTCTGGGTATTATGCCATTTTCAATCAGAGATTGACGAGTTTTCATCATCTTTTCATAAGAATTAAAGATTACAGGGTAGTAACTATAATTATACTTTAGCCCGTCAGGTATATTAGGCAGAGTCAGTATATTATTTGAAGTATTTAGCAGCAGCTTATTATAATAGTCATAGATAATCTTTCTCTCTGTCAAAATTTTATCCATATCTGGTAATACACAGAGACCTATCGCAGCGTGTAACTCTGACATTTTTGCATTGATACCAGTTTCCAGATATTCCTCTTCCCCGATATGGCCAAATTTTTTCATCAGAAAGATACGTTTTGATAATTTATCATTGGTAGAAATAACCGCTCCACCTTCACCAGTATGAAAGAGCTTTGTAGCGTGAAAACTCAATATAGAACAGTCACCAGCAGATAATAGAGACTCTCCATTTTGTTGAACCCCGAAACAATGTGCTGCATCATAAATGACTTTAAGATTATATTTTTTTGCTAGACGATCAATTTGTGATACATCGCAAGGATAACCATAAACATGAGTTGCCAGTATCGCAGTGGTTTTGTCAGTTATTGCTTCTTCGATAAGATCAGGGTTAATACATAAACTTTTTTCATTAATATCAACATAAACCGGATCACATCCTTCCCACATAATTGCTGAGGTTGTAGCAACATAGCTATAGGGTGTTGTGATGATCTCACCTCTCAAGTTCAGTGCTTTAATTGCAAGTTGAATGGCAAGAGTCCCATTAGCAACCAACTCAATATTTCGAATGGCTAAATAGTTTTTAATATCATCTGCAAGTTTTTTTGTTAATGGGCCATTATTAGTTATCCAGCCACTCTCCCATACTTTTTTCAGAAAACTATTATATTTATCTAGTGAAGGTAGATAAGTTTTAGTAACATTAATTACAGGTTTATTTCCAGTCATACTGACACTCTGTCAATTCAAATAGTTTTTTATTATGTGGCTTGTAATAGTCAGAAAGAAGCTTGGATGTATCCAGATCAATCTTTTCAGTATAGAGACCTTGGAATACAGGTTGTAAGTCTAATTTCCCCCAGTCAAATTGGTTAATCCTGAGAAATTTAGTGACTTCGGATAGAGTTACGACTGTATTTTCGAGGAAATACCTGCTTTCATATATTAATATCTGATCGGCCTTAAACATCGAAAAATATTTCTTAAGTTGTGAATAATAAATTCCATGGGGTATAACAGGGGCTTCGATCATGGCTCCAGGCATTTCTTTCATAAGCTCTAATTCATTCAATACATATTCTTTAAAAATCATTAAACGATCATGGTCTCTTCTTTTGTATTGAATAGTTGATCCAGAACAATAGGGAACCCAATCATCAAAAAACCAATTTCTGTTTGATTGATAGCGTTTCTTATACATATTCCAGGCTGAAAATGCTCTATCAACTGGATCTCGTAAAAGTACAATCATTTTTATATCTTTGTTGAAGGAGTAGATTCTTTTATATGCATTGGGGTTGTGCAGGTAGCTTGGTGATGCATCAAACGTAATTTCAGACTCGTGCAGAGATGGGAATTTTGACTTATAGAAATCGATCCCCTGAGAATAGATATTTTCACAACTAAAAAAATCCATTTCTTTCTGATCTGGTGCTATTATTTGAGGGTGGCGTGAGAGATAGTCATATAGTGCTGTTGTCCCTGATTTCTGAGCACCGATTATCAAGAAGAGAGGTAGCGTTTGTTGAGAAATATCCAGTTTGGATTTGTTATGGAATAGTGACCGCATTTAAGAAATTTTTGTAACCTTTAAATCTGGAAAGAGATGAACCTTTGACCATACCCGTGCTTTATCCCACCGAGCAACATTAAATACGATCGCATCTTCGATGACATCAATAAATTCGGCAGTTTCGTCGATGGTAATCGGTGATGTTATTTGAATTCTTAGAGAATAATTACCTTCTTGAAGAGGAAGTCTTGTTGTGTATTCGATAAGGTACTTTTCTTTTGGAAATATTTCAATGAGCGGCTGATCTGTATGAAGGAACCCACTTCCAGTTACATTGATCTTTTTATCATCAAATATATTATAATTAACCGAAATTGTTTTTTGGGATGTGGATTCGAAATAAATGTGAATTTTAACTTTCTGATTAAAGTTGATAGTATTAAGTGTATTATTATTAGTATCAAGAAGTTCCACAAATGTTACTAATGCCTCACCAGAACCATATCTGAAAGTATTTACCTTTTCTGTAAATTCTTCCGGTTTTTTAAACTCGAGTTCATTATCTATTTTTTCTATTTTAGAGATTGTTTTATTGTCTGACAGAGAGGTAACTCTGATTTGTTTGAGTTCCTGATTCATTTCCTCTCGCATTACACGATCATAATATTCGGCGACAATTGTAGCTTTACCCATTTTCTTAATTTCACCACCGTCCAAGCAAATGGCATGTGAACATAAACTTTTCACAGTGCCAATATCATGACTTACGAATAAAACTGTGGCTCCATCATCCTGAATCCGTTTAAGTGCAGTAATGCACCTGGCCTGGAAATTCATATCTCCAACTGCGAGTGCTTCATCTACGATCATAATTTCGGGGTGTGACATGATATTGACAGAAAAAGCCAGTCGTACAAACATTCCGCTAGAATATGTTTTGACAGGTTGGTCAATGAAGTTACCAATACCAGAAAATGCGACGATATCTTCATAGAGATTATCAATTTCTTTTCTTGATAAGCCCAACAATCCAGCACTCATATAAACGTTATCCCTACCCGAGAATTCGGGGTTGAAGCCTGCACCCAGTTCAAGAAGTGCGGCGACACGGCCATTTGTTTCTATCAAACCAGATGTTGGAGTTAATATCCCACAGATCAATTGTAATAGCGTTGATTTTCCTGAGCCATTTCGACCAATAATTCCAACAGTTTCACCTTTCATTATATCAAATGATATATTCCTTAGTGCCCAGAATTCCTGGAAATATTGTTTGGGCACCTGGCCAATAGTTTTTTGAAAACGTGGAAGAATAAATTGCATTAATCGGTCACGTGGAGTGTTATAAATTTGATAGCACTTATCAATATTTTTAACACGTATTGCTATTTCGTTAGACGACATCAGCAAAACCTTTTCTTGTTTTTTGGAACCAGGCAAAACCCGCCCATGCTATTATTGTAGAAACAGCAAAATAAAGGCATAAACCTGCCCAATCTGGTGTTTGACCCCAGACTAAGACCTTACGAGACTCAGTAATAATGAATGTCAATGGATTGATCATCATGAACGGTTGATATTGTTCAGGCAAAGTGCTGACAGGGAAAAAAACTGGAGAAGTGAACAAAAGAATGGTTACAAGAATTCCAACAGTTTGACCAATATCTCTTATATAAACACCAAGTGATGCCAGAAACCACCCTAAACCTAAAGCCAGAAGTGATAGTGCGAATAGGATGACAGGTATAAAAAGGATTGTTACCTGTAAATGGCCATTTAAAATGACAAAGGCAATAAGAAACACAATGATACTAACAGAAGAGTGAAAAACAGCTGCCCCAAGATTGACGACTGGCAATATTTCCAGAGGGAAAACAACCTTTTTAACATAATTGATGTTTCTTAGAATCAATCCTGGAGCAGAAGTTAATACTTCAGCCAATAACCCATGCATGATTAATCCAACGAACAGGATCAAAGCAAAGACAGTCTTGCTTTCGTTTTCTCCTATTCCCCACCGAGCTTTAAATACAACAGAAAAAACGAAAGTGTAAACTGTTAGCAAAAGAACCGGGTTTATAAAAGACCAAAAAAGACCAAAAAAAGATCCTTTGTATCGACCAGCCACTTCCCTCCAGATCATTTGCCTGATTAACTGGCGGTATTGCCAGAGGATTTTTATCATTGATATGGGATTATATGGATGAGATGAATGGGGGTTCAAATAACTAACCTTGTTTTATTTGCTCGATTTGATTCTGATAGTTGATCTCAAAACTCTCTGATACTATTTATAATTTTTACCTATCGATTTAGTACCTGCAAAGTTTTCTATGGAGTTGGGAATCAAAAAACTCTTTACTCCCACCACAAGATGAATTCTATCATACTTGTATCAAAAACCTTTATGGATTTCTATGAGCGTGAAGTCGGAGAGGAAACAGGGATTGTATAAGAGCTCTTTTTTTCTGGGGCAAGGAATAATATAAAACCATTCACTTCCGGACGGGAGAGTACTAGAAAATTGCCTGCTACCATATTGCAAAGACGGAACAGAAAAATGTCGAATGGAGATCAGTCCGGAACTGAGAGAAGCAGAGCACAACAATTGGTGGATGACTATAGAAGAAGCCAAAAGTATTCTCAATCTATGTATCAAAATTCTTCTGGAATGGCCAATTAAGATCAACGGATGTAAGAGACGACTCTAGCTTCGATAATGAGGAAAGGTTTAGTAGCCTGGATGGGTTTTACGTAATCCAGATAGAGGGTTAGTTTCAATTGTTCCTGACCTTTGAATTTCAACATCCAGTGTCAGACAAAACGTAAGGGTGCAACCTTACCCGTTTCCAGAAAATGACGGTAATCCTGGAGAATATGCACATGGTCAAATGCGAGGGGGCTGGGCAGAATATCCAGTGTAAAAATACCGGTACTTTTTGCATCATCGGCTGCCTTGGGTTCGCCATGAGCCTTGCCAATATAGACCGCCGTGACAGTGTGTCCACGTGGGTCGCGGGAGGGATCAGAATACAACCCCAGAAGAAGTTCGAGACGTACCTCCAATGAGATCTCTTCTCTCATCTCACGAATAGCGGCCTCTTCCATTCGTTCTCCAAGGTCAACAAAGCCACCGGGAATGGCCCAACCATATGGAGGGTTTTTCCGCTCAATCAAAACGATCGGAGAGCCAGGGTAATCTTCGAGACTGACAATGACATCAGCAGCCAGTAGTGGGGTTTTGGGTCGCATTTTAATATCGAATTCTGGTTTAGAAATAAAGAATCAATAATGAATACGTTACCTGTTATGAATCAGATCTGCCAGCAACAATAGAGAGGATTCTTTTTATTTCGGCAACCCGAATATCACTTCGATTCTTCTCCATATTTTATATGGCACAATGTTTAATCGAGATTATATTTCAAACTTCATCTTCATCAGTTGCATTAACGATAATCTGATCCGATCCGATAATACTGACATTCACAGTAACAGGACGACAACAGACCTGACAATCCTCAATATACTGTTGCTGATCAATGCTGGTATCGATCACAAGTTCGATTGACTCACTGCAATAAGGGCAGAAAATAGTTTTAAGTTCGGTAGTATACATTCAGCGTACAAAGTTTAATCGATCACATAATCTTCAGTGATGATTTCCAGCAAATGACCGCTGGGATCTTCAAAGTATACGCCACGTCCATCATAATCATGATTGATGGCTCCATCATCTGCTGAGTACGGTCCACTACCAAACTGAATTTTTTCAAGCTTTATACGTTCAAAAATTTTATCAAACTGGGTTTCGCTGACCTTAAACGCATAATGATTGGTCGTGAAATTATCTTTATTCATGAAATCTAAAGTCAAAGTAGAGTTTGCTTTAACAACAGCAAAATGCCCCCACTCTTTGACAAACACGAAACCAAAAATTCTTTCATAAAATTTGGCTGACTCAACATTGTCATACGATGGAATAATTGTATGGTTTAGTGTGATTTCCATAATTGATTCTACTGTAAGGATTTTTGAAATAGGATAACGTAACTTTTCCTCAGCCAGAGCCTTTTGTAAAGACTATTTCGCTTGTTCAATGATTTCAATACTGATCCTTTCCACCTCATCTGCAACATCCTTCAACCCTCTGGAACTGGACAAGCTCTCTAATAATGTTTTCGGTTTTATCATTCCAATCTTAGTTTTCCCATTTTCTTCGTATACAGAAATCCTGCATGGCAGTACCATATTCATGCTCATATCAGCACTTAATACTTCCTTTGCTTTATGAGGATTGCAAATTTCCAGGATTTGACACTAA
>Ga0256841_1003134_pt1 | contig 12575 bp, 11 predicted proteins | sample 356308metaG_FD_185971 | JGI IMG/M metagenome (GOLD analysis project Ga0256841, IMG submission 185971) | Hydrothermal vent microbial communities from Mid Atlantic Ridge, Atlantic Ocean - 356-308 | ecosystem: Environmental > Aquatic > Marine > Hydrothermal vents | place: Atlantic Ocean: Mid...
GGAAATTAAGTGCCCCCTGCCCTTTGAAAAGAAGTCGGCCCATGTGGGACACATCAAACAGGCCTGCTTTCCGGCGGGTGAATAGGTGCTCAGTGACAATGCCAGTAGGGTACTGGATGGGCATGGCCCAACCAGCAAAGTCCACCATCTTTGCGCCCAGAGACACGTGCCTGTCGTACAGGGGGGTTTGCCTTAAATCACCCATTGTGAAGAACCTCCTTGTTCGGATATGCTCGACCTATTTCAATGACCTCGATTTCCGCTTGGATCATCGTACCAGATATTATACTTTTCTGCAAGAAAAGATTATAAAACTGCGGATAAAGCAGTAATGCAGAAAAATATTGACATTAAATGCAAAATAGGGCAGATTAAGCCGTAGGTATACCCCCACTGTTCCGGGCAGAAAGCGGGATTATGAAGATAGACGAAACAAACATTGCCATAATTAAATTGCTCAGGGAGGGAAGGCGTTCGTTCAAGAGTATCGCAAAGGTCTTGGGTGTGGCTGAGAATACTGTGAGGGCCAGGGTGGCTAGGCTTATCGAGGAAGGGATATTGGAGATAGCAGGGCTGGTGGATCCAGAGGCAGTACCCAGGCACAGGGTTGTTTTAGTGGGGGTAAAGCTTAAGACTATGGATCTGGTAAAAAAAGGTGAAGAGTTCAGCAAACTGAAGGGTGTTGTCTCGGTCAGCGTAGTGACAGGGAGATATGACCTTATATTAATCGTATTACTGAATGAGCAATTCGGGCTTCTTGAGTTTTATACTGAGGAGGTCTCGAGAATAAAAGATGTCCAGTCTGTGGAAACCTTTGTGGTATATAAGAGCTATAATTTGAAAGTGCCGTATATTTTGTAAAAAACGTGCAGGGCTTAGGTTGTAAGATGCTGGGTACAAAGGGACTATCGTTTTTATTGATATCGAAGCGATGGAGGTTTGGATATGAAGGAATTGGAAGAGCTAATTATTCCGGAGGATCTTAGGTATACAAAAGACCATGAATGGGCACGGCCCGAAGGAGATCTGGTGACATGCGGCGTGACGGATTACGCGCAGGACCAACTAGGAGATATAGTATTTGTGGAACTACCGGAAGTTGGTGACAGCCTTTCAAAGGGAGGTGAGTTCGGTACTGTTGAGTCGGTAAAGGCGGTGGCCGAGCTTTACAGCCCCATCGGGGGTGAGGTGGTGGAGGTGAATGGGGAGCTGGATGAATCCCCTCAGTTTGTGAACCAGGATCCTTACGGCAAGGGCTGGATGATAAAAGTTCGGCCAGTGAACCTTAATGAACTTGACGATCTGATGAATGCTCAACAATACGAGGATATGCTGAAAGGGCTCGAATAAATGAGATACCTTCCCCATACGCAACAGGACATTAAAGAAATGCTGGAAGTCATTGGAGTGGGCAGCCTGGAGGAGCTGTTTTCCTCAATACCTCAGGCCTGCAGACGCAATGTTCCGATGCAGCTTCCTGAGCCGATGACCGAATGGGAGCTTAAGGAGCACATGATAGCTCTCGCAGATCAGATGCCTTCATACTCTTTAAGAAAGCAAATATTTTTGGGTGCTGGCAGTTATGACCACTACATACCAGAGGCCATACGTTACCTAATTCAGCGCTCTGAGTTTCTCACTTCGTACACACCGTATCAGCCGGAGATAAGCCAGGGGACACTTCAGGCCATCTATGAATACCAAACTTTGATGAGCAGGCTCTTCGAGATGGAAGTAAGCAATGCTTCGCTTTATGATGGGGCCACTGCTCTGACTGAAGCAGTGCTTATGGCCTTCAGAGTGAATAAGAAAAAGAAAAGGGTTGCGGTATCGAACCTGGTCCACCCACACTACAGGCAGGTCTTAGACACATACCTCAGACCGACCGATTTGGAGGTGGTTGAACTGCACTATGGAGAAAATGGGAGAACATTGCTGGATGGACTGTCAGAGGTTGATGGCCTAGGTGCAGTAGTTATTCAATCTCCCAATTTTTTCGGCTGCATTGAGGATCTGCAAGCCTTTGGTCAGTGGTGCCAGAACAAGGATGCCTTGTTGGTCTGCTCATTCACAGAGCCCTTGGCCTACGGACTGTTAAAGGCCCCTGGAGCTTATGGTGCGGACGTCGTCTGCGGTGAGGGACAGAGCCTTGGTGTCTCTCAGTCATACGGGGGTCCTGCACTGGGAATATTCTGTACGAGGCTGAAGTACGTGCGCAATATGCCAGGGCGTCTCGTGGGAAAGACAGTAGATATGGATGGAAAGATGGGCTTTGTGCTGACTCTGGCCACGCGCGAGCAGCACATTCGCAGGGAAAAGGCCACTTCAAATATCTGCACCAACAATAATCTGTGCGCAATAACCGCAGCCGTGTATTTGGCTTCACTAGGAGGCAGCGGTTTACGCGGGCTGGCCCAACTAAATCATGACAAGTGTGAATATCTAAAATCGGGCTTGTTGGATTCAGGAATCAAGATACCCTTTTCAGCCCCCACTTTCAACGAGTTTGTGGCAAAGCTGGATATGCCCGTTGGGAGGTACGAGGAGTTGATTAGGAGGGGAATTGTACCTGGTTTACCCCTTGAGCGTTATTACTCAGAATTAAAGGGCTATTTCCTGCTGTGTGTTACTGAGACAAAATCAAAAGAGGATATTGATCGTTTGATAGGGGAGTTGGCATGAAAAGCAATGAAGTGCCAGGCACAAAGGGCCTGGTATTGAATGAGTCTCTGCTATGGGAGAAGGGGAGAAAAGGCAGGGAAGGGTTCTCTCTGCCCCGCCAGGATGTGCCCCGTCGCCATGTGGGGGAGGAGTTTCAGAGGAGTGAGATTGAGCTCCCAGACCTTAGCGAGATTGACGTTGTCCGCCACTATACCCGACTTTCCCAGTGGAATTTCGGTGTGGACACTGGGCTGTATCCCCTGGGCTCTTGTACCATGAAATACAATCCCAAAGTAAATGAAACCATGGCGGCATTAACGGGTTTCTCAGAGGCACATCCTCTTTTGCCTGGTTCCCTGAGCCAGGGTGCCTTGCGATTGATGTATGAGTTACAGGGCATGCTTGCAGAAATCACTGGTATGGACGCTGTCACATTGCAGCCTGCTGCAGGGGCCCACGGGGAGCTCACAGGCATGCTGCTTATCCATGCATACCTCAAGAGCAAAGGAGAGCATAGGGCAAAAATCCTTATTCCCGATACAGCTCATGGGACGAATCCTGCTAGCGCGGCACTCTGTGGATTCAGGCCAGTTGTCATAAGGTCCGGAGAGGATGGAATAATAGGGTCCGAGGTAGTGGAGGATTTGATGGATGACCACACAGCCGGGATTATGCTCACCAATCCCAACACCTTGGGACTTTTCGAGGAAAACATACGCCAGATCGCAGACATTGTCCACTCAAAGGGAGGGCAGGTCTATTGCGACGGAGCCAATATGAATGCTATCATGGGGACAGTGGATATAGGTGCCATGGGCGTAGATATACTTCATCTGAATCTTCACAAGACGTTTTCTACACCCCATGGCGGTGGAGGGCCGGGTTCTGGCCCTGTATGCGTAAAAGGCCACCTGGAGCGTTTTCTACCTGTCCCTAGGATCGTGGAAGACAATGGATGTTTCGAGTTGAGCGAAGACTATCCAGAGTCGATTGGAAGGCTTCACTCTTTTTATGGTAATTTCGGTGTGATGATCAAGGCCTACTCCTATATCTTAACTATGGGCGCCGTAGGACTGAAAAAGGCGAGTGAACTTGCTGTCCTCAATGCCAACTATATTAGAGAAAGCCTTAGAGAGGCTCTGCATTTGCCCTATGACAGGCCGTGTATGCACGAGTGTGTTTTTTCAGACAAGTTGCAGAGAGCTTATAAGGTAAGTACGCTGGACATGGCCAAACGATTGATCGATTACGGGTATCATCCTCCCACCATTTATTTTCCCTTAGTCGTCAATGGAGCAATAATGATCGAGCCCACAGAAACCGAATGTAAGGAAGAGATTGATGGGTTCATAGAGTCCCTCAAGGCCATTGTGAAAGAGGCCGAACAAGATCCTCAACTCCTTCACGATGCTCCGCACAATACGAAGGTCAGAAGACTTGACGAGGTGAGGGCTGCGAGGAAGCCATGCTTGGCAGGATGACAGAGTCCAATCCAAAGGCAAGACAACGGAACTGCCTGTGTGTGTCCCTCGAAATTTCACCCTACCGGGATATCTGGCGGCTTCAAAAGGAAGTTGTTGAAGCAAAGGTACAAAGCCATCTGGAGGAGGACGTGATTCTTCTTTTGGAGCATGAGCCGGTCTTTACCCTTGGTAGGAGAGGCAACAGGGACAATCTCTTGATACCAGAAGAGTTCCTTGTGGACAAAGGGATCGATCTAGTCCATGTGGAAAGAGGGGGAGATATTACATACCATGGCCCTGGGCAGCTAGTGGCGTATCCGATATTTGATCTAAGGCGGGCCGCTCTAGGGGTTGTAGAGTTTGTGGAAAGGCTTGAGGAGGTGATGATTCGGATTGCTGCGGATTTCGGCGTCCGTGCCAAGCGCAATCCCAAGAACAGAGGGGCATGGGTGGGGCCCAAAAAGTTGGGGAGCATAGGTGTAGCCATAAGGCATGGAATTTCGTACCACGGCCTCGCTCTAAACATACGTAATTCCCTGAAGCCCTTTTCGTGGATAAACCCCTGTGGGCTTCAGGGTACTATGATGACCAGTATTTCAATCGAATCGGGTCGAATGGTTGATATGAAGGAGGCCCGCGCTTCCATGTCCCGGCATTTCGAAGAAGTCTTTTCCATTAGGCTGAAGCATGTGAGTCCCAGTGTACTTTACCGGAGACGGGCGGCGAGTAGAAACAGAAAGCCAGACTGGCTCAGGATACGGCTGCCCAGTGGGCCTGTATTTGGCAAGACACGGGCTTTTCTCACCGAGGCAGGGCTTTATACGGTGTGTGATGAAGCGCTTTGCCCCAACAGGGGAAAATGCTTTTCAGAAGGCACTGCAACCTTCTTGATACTCGGAGAGCGATGCACGCGCAACTGCCGGTTTTGCGCTGTTAAAAACGGCACCCCCGTGCCACCTGACCCCGATGAGCCTGCCAGAGTGGCAAAGGCTGCGCTTACAATGGGCCTTGAGTATGTGGTAATAACATCTGTTACTCGCGACGACTTGCCCGACGGCGGGGCAGAGCAATTCTATCAGGTGGTTAAAGAGATAAGAAAAACTCTACCTCACGCGGGGATCGAAGTGTTGGTGCCGGATTTTCAAGGTGATAAAGAGGCTATTGGTAAGGTAGCTGCTGCGAGTCCGCATGTACTGAATCATAATGTGGAGACTGTTCCCCGACTTTATCGTGATGTAAGACCTAAGGCAGACTACGAGAGATCTCTTGAACTCCTTGTCAGGGTCAAAGCGGCCGGAAAGCACATCGTGACAAAATCTGGATTGATGCTTGGATTGGGAGAAAAAGATTACGAGGTAGAGAAAGTTCTGCAGGATCTTCTTGAAGCAGGTTGTGATATAGTGACCTTGGGACAATATCTTCAGCCATCTCCCAAACATATCCGTGTTCAGCAGTATGTCAGGCCTGAGGAATTTGATGGGTGGGCTCAGAAGGCTCTTTCTATGGGGTTCAAGGCGGTGGCAAGTGGGCCTCTGGTTAGAAGTTCATACAAGGCAAAAAAATTGTACGAGAACGTAGTTTCACAACGCGGATCCAGGCTGCTTTCTCATGGGGATAGGCTATGAAGTGCTTTAGCCCGACACTTAAATGGCCGGCGCAGGGTGGCTCAACTTATTCTACAAATTACACCACACTGTTTTCTGGAGGGTTTCGGCCTGAGAGAGCACTTCGCACAGGGTCCCGCCTTTTACCCTGTCCCTACCTTCCTGCTTTGCCAGATACATATAAGTGTCTGCTGCATTGATCAACTGTTCCAAGCTTACACATTCGTCCGGGACTGATCTGTCGAAACCTGCAACGCCAAAGCTCGCGGTAATCTGTATGTCCCCATGAGGAGTTGCAGTTTTGACTTCAGCCACCAGGCGCCTAAGCCTTTCGGCAAGCGCCATTGCCCCTTGCCAGGTGGTTTCAGGCAAAACCACAAGGAATTCCTCGCCTCCGTATCTAGCTACCCAGTCCACATCTTTTCGTATTGCAGATGAGATGGTCTTAGAAAAGGACTTAAGTACAAGGTCTCCGACTTGATGCCCGTAGAGGTCATTGACCTTCTTGAAATGATCAATATCGCACATGATTACTGCAAGGGCATGATTATATCGTCTTGCCCTTTTAATCTCATGTCTGAGACGCTCCATTAAAAAGTGCCTGTTATAGCAGCCGGTGAGTGAGTCGGTGATAGAGAGTAATCTGATTTCCTCATTAGCCTTTTTGAGAGATCTCTCCAACTCAAGGATACGAATTCCAGATTTGAGTCTCGCCTTTAGCTCGGGAAAATTGACAGGTTTAGTCAGGTAATCATCAGCTCCCGCCTCAAGGCCCTCTATTAAGTCTTCCTTGGTGTCTTTGGCTGTAAGCAGTATGATGAATACATATCCCGGAAGATCCATTGTCCTAATCTCTCTGCAGAGCTGTAGGCCATCCATACCGGGCATCATCCAATCCGTGATCACTATAGGGAAGAAATCTTCCTGGAGTTTTTTTAGCGCCTCTTCCCCCGTTGATGCCGACACCACGGTATAGCCACACTTTTTGAGGGTCTTCTCCAGCAATTTGCGGGACACCGGATTGTCTTCGACAATCAGTATGGGATAAGAGTTTTCCACGGGTCTGCTTTCCTCATACTGCGTTCTTTGTCTCTGGTGACGAATGTGTCGTCAGATAAACCCAGCTTCCATGATGGTAAGAAACCAGTGACCGATTTAAGAAGCTATGGCAGCTACTTCATTGAGCTTAGTCTGAAGAGCTTCTATCTTTTCCTCGACTCCTGCCAGTACTCCTTCTCTCGCCTGCATTTCGGCTTGCCTGGCTATTTCAGACAGATCAGTTAGTCCGAGATTGGCTGCTGCCCCTTTCAATGAATGGGCAGCCTTTGCTGCCCCATCGGGGTCATTGATGGCCACAGCTTCTTTCAGACGGTTGATGTCCTCTTCTCCACTAGCAATAAGTAACTCAACCAGTTCGAGGTAATCTTCCTTTTCCAGGCCGAGATTTGATGATAATTGTTCTATGTTCATGATGCCTCCTTGTTCATCACCCATTTGTTTACCATCTCAAAGACCACTTCCCTCCTAATAGGTTTGGTGATAAAATCATCCATGCCAGCATCCAAGCATTGCTCCCGGTCGCCCTTCATGGCATTTGCAGTCATTGCCACGATGGGGATGCGGCCATTGGACTGAGCTGCTTTTTTGGCCTCCTTGCGACGGATTGCTTTGGTGGCCGTGATCCCATCCATCTCAGGCATTTGGACGTCCATGAAAATGAGATTGTACCTGTTAGGGTATTGTTCAAGCTTTTTGAGTACCTCTTTGCCATTGTTAGCCACATCGACCTGGTAGCCAGCCTTGGTCAGCATCAGTTTCGCCAATTTTTGGTTTACAGGATTGTCCTCGGCCAAAAGGATATGTATTGAACGCTTAAGGTCTTCCTGCACCGAGTACTGGGTCATTATCTTGTCTCTATTGTTCCCAGGGCCTGCACTGTCCTTTCCAGGGGCTCCTACGAGACTGGCTGCCATTCTGAGGAGTTTTTGACGCCGCACAGGCTTTGTGAGAAATCCGTCAAAGCCTGCATCCTTGCAAGATTTTGCACCTCCTGCCACTGAGGAGGAGAAAGCCAATAAAGGGATCTCGCGGAAGGGTTTTGAGCTGGCTCTGATAAGTCTGGCGAGTTCATAGCCTGTCATTCCAGGCATTTTTATGTCCATTATACAAAGATGGAATGGGTCATTTTGTTCCCAGGCAGCTTCCAGGGCTGGAAGCACTTGCTCTGATTTATCCAAGGCAAGGGTTCTCATTCCCGCCTTTTGGAGATCATGTGTGAGTATATCAAGATTCGTTCGGTTATCGTCCACCAAAAGGACTCGCTTGCCCGATAGCGAAACCGGAATGATTTTCCCCATCTCCTCAGTCTCAGGTTTCCCCACCCAAGCGACAAAATGAAATATGCTACCTTTGCCTGGTTTGCTCTCCGCCCAAACGTCTCCATCCATAAGGCTCGCAATTTTCTTGCAAATTACCAGCCCAAGACCCGTTCCTCCGTATTTCCTGGTGGTAGAGCCATCAGCTTGCTGAAAGGGCTCAAATATAAGAGAGAGCTTGTCTCGAGGAATCCCGATTCCCGTGTCCCTTACCCTTGCATGCAATTTTACCCTCTCTTCATTGTCCTCATCCACATCAAGGGATAACTCAATCTCTCCTGATTCGGTGAATTTTACTGCATTGCCAAGGAGGTTTATGAGGACCTGTCTAAAACGATGTGGATCTCCTTTAATCTTTGCCGGTACATAACTACCGATTCTGCATAGCAGCTCCACAGGGCGCCCGGAGATTCGGGGCTTGACCAAGTCACATACATCAAAGCAGAGGACTTCAGGGTCAAAATCAATTTCCTCCAGATCCATTTGACCTGCCTCAATCTTGGAGAAGTCCAGAATGTCATTAATTAGGGAGAGCAGCGCCTCACCACTTCGCTTAATGGTTTTGGCATAATCTTCTTGCTCTTCGGTTAGGTTTGTATCGAGAAGCATATCAGTAAACCCGATGACTCCATTGAGAGGTGTTCGGATTTCATGGCTCATATTTGCGAGGAACTCACTTTTTGCCAGGCTTGCCAGTTCGGCCTTAACAGCCATCTGATTGGCCCTCTCTATAGCGGCTTCGAGTTGATCGTTTGTATCTTGCAGTTCCCTGAGGATGCGCTGCTCTCTCTCTATTCGACCTATCTTGGCATTAAGTTCGCGAATTTCAAAGGGTTTGCTGATGAAGTCCGCGGCACCCTTTTCGATTATATCACCAAAACTGTACTCTCCAATGTGACCGGTGGTTATGATAAATTCGAGATCTGGGAACATCTCTTTGGCTTTCTGCATAAGTTCAAGGCCACTCATTTCTGGCATATTTATATCTGAGATTACGAGGTCAAATTTTCCCTTTTGCAGCAGTTCCAAGGCCTCTTTTCCTGTGCCTGCTGTTTTGCATATATAGCCGCTTTTTTCTAAAAGCCTTTTTGTGCTGGCGAGAATAAAGTCTTCGTCGTCAACAAGCAGGATGCGCTGAATTATTCTAGGTGCCATGTTTTTTGGCCTGACGGTTACCTTCTCATCTTTCTGAAATGATATTTCGGCCCGGCAGGTCCCTTTTCTTCCCCGAAACTGAGCCAGAGGGCCTGAGTGTCAGAAAAGATTAACCCGTGATCCGCGCCTTTCAAGGTTAATATCGGTCTTAGCGGGCAAATATTAAATTAAAATAACCGTGGACTTGGACACCAATAATCCAAATATCGAGATCACTTGATACAGTTTCCGCGTTATACTTTCTAGATGTTGGAGATAAAGTTGCTGTACGATGCAAGATTCTGTGATAAAAATTAAAGATCTCACTGTGGCGGAATGGTGAGACATGATTTATACAGACCGTAAGAGATACTAGGAAAGGACAGAAACAGAAATGGATCAGATTTCCCTTATTGAAATTAGACAAGGGTGGCCAGGTTTTGACCCCTTTATAGGATCATGGCTGATTCAAGGGGAACACACTATGGTAGTGGATGTAGGGCCTGCCAATACTGCCCAACAATTGATTTCGGAACTGGAGGCCCGAAAAATATTTCGCCTTGACTACATATTGATAACCCACATACATATTGACCATGCGGGGGCCTTGGGGCCCCTATTAGCTAGATATCCCGCTGCAAAGGCAATCTGCCACGAAAGGGCGTTAGTACACGTAGTGGAGCCGGATAAGCTATGGAAGGGGAGCCTGAAGGTTTTGGGAGAGGTGGCTGAAACATACGGGCGACCTTTGCCTGTGGAGCGAAGCAGGCTCATAGCCCATTCGGAGTGTCGTGTTGATGGTCTTGGCATAGTCGAAACTCCTGGCCATGCACCTCATCACCTATCTTATGAGTATAATAATAAACTGTTTGCGGGGGAGGCTGCAGGAAATTATTTCATCGCGGGAGACACGGATTATTTGAGACCGGCAACCCCTCCTAGGTTTTTTCTCGAAGTGTTCATATCCAGTATAGAAAGGCTCCGAAAGCTACGTGACCAGCAGATTTGCTATGCACATTTTGGGTCGGCTGCCAGCTCGCATCAAATGCTCGACCGGTTCAAGGAGCAAGTCCATTTTTGGGCAGAACTGATAGAGAGGGAGATGAACAGAGGAGGGGATGATTTGGTTGAGCGGTGTGTAAGAAGATTGTTGGAGGAGGATCAAAACCTTGCTGCATTCAAGACCATGGCGCCGGAAGTAAAGGCCCGTGAGCTAAACTTTATGGCAAATGCAGTAAAGGGATTTGTGGGATACTTCTACGAAAAGAGCTGAAAGAACTGGCCGAATGTTTATTAATATGGTATGAAATATTATGCATTGGTGGTTCTTTGTCTTGTGGGAATAATTGATTATTGTTTAGAGGAAGTGTAGGCACATGAGTAGTAAAGACCTACGGGGTATTAATAACCAGGAAGAAAAGGCCAATTTTCGGTTTTTGTTAGAATCAGACGGAACTGAGAGGCTTGATGAGAGGCTCAATATTATAGATGCATTCCTGAGTACAGAGAAACACATAACCTTTGATGACCTGATGAATATATTGCGGGATCGGGGATACGATTACGACCCTGACTTCGTGAGGCAGACCCTGAACAGAATGGTGGAATTAGGGTTTGCTCAGAAAAAGAAGTTCGAGGATCAACCCATACGCTATGAGCACAGACACCTCGGCCGACACCACGACCACCTTATTTGCACCAAGTGTGGAAAGATCCTAGAATTTCAGGACCCCGAGATCGAGCAACTTCAGGCTCAGATTGCTTCCAGATACGGATTCCAAATGCTTCAGCATAAGATGGAAATATACGGCCTGTGCTCTGATTGCATAGCAAAACGAAAACCCCTCATGCCCCTTGCCATGGCAAAAACCGGCGAGCGGGTTGTTATCAGAGAGGTAGCAGGCGGGGTAACGGCTAGGGGACGCCTGGCCGCACTGGGATTGAGACGGGGTGATCTGGTGGAAATAATCAGTAACGATGGTAAGGGAAGACTGATCCTCGCTCATGACTGTACCAGGTTGGCACTAGGAAGGGGCATTGCCCAGAAGATTCTGGTGACTCCCACTGATAAAGGGGAAAAGGCAATATGTGAGGAAGAAAATGTGAAGTGAAAAATCAGGCTATGCGCTTCAACCAGTGCCTCAGCTTATCTCTCACAGCCCTAATCAGCCTCTCTGCCGCTGATCTTTTCTCATACGTGGCCCTTTCACCAGGTGTTACCTGTTCAGGTATGTAGCGGAGTTTCATCTTAATTAGTGCCATATAGTCATCTTTGAGCAGCCGGGTATATACCTTGTTCAAGGGATAAGGTTTGAATTCTGTTGCAGATATCGCCGCGGCCCAGTCAAGGACGTAGGGAGCGCCTTGGGAGGAAACCATGATATTGGGCGTCTTTTTGAGATCACAATGAGCTATGCCTCTCTGATGGAATGAGTCGATAAGGGCCTTCAGCTTATCAAAAAACCCAGGTGGCAATCCTTCCTCTTTCTCCGCCTGTTTTACAGTTTTACCTTCTATAAATTCAAGGGCTATTGCTAGCCCATTCAGCACGCCGTAGCAGGTGGGGACGCCCTGGAGGCCACGGAGCTTCCTATAGGCCTTTGCCTCGCGCCAGATCAGGAATCGGCCGAACAGATTCCTGTAAAGCCGACCATTTCTGCTAAAATCCTTTACAACAAGCAGCCTGCCATTATCTTCAACAAGCCATATGATAGGCCTGGTGGAAGAAGGAGGCCTGAGGACCTTAAGGGATTTCTGCGGCAAGGTGCCAAGTGTGAGGTTGGTCAACATCTCAATCTATATGATATTTGAAATACGCAGCACAGGTTCCCTCGCTGGAGACCATGCAGGGTCCTATCGGGGTCTTTGGGGTACAGCGCGAACGAAAGAGTTTGCACTCTGGCGGAATGGCTGCCCCCCTCAGGATTTCTGCGCAACGGCACCCTGGAGGGTCCTTTGAGGGTGGGACCTCTAAATCGAATCGCTTTGTAGCATCATGAAGATCATAGTAGGGGCGTATTGACAGACCGCTGCCGGGGATCATGCCCAAACCCCGCCATGGCGCGTCACATGGCTCGAAAACTTCATTCATGATTTTCAGAGCCTCGCGATTTCCCGATGATTTTACACCCCGACTGTACTGTATTTCCACCTCTGCGCGCCCCTCAGAGAGCTGTTTAACAAGCATGAAGATGCCTTGGAGGATGTCCACCGGCTCGAACCCAACCACCACACACGGAGTCCCATATTTCCTGGCTATTTCTTTGTAAGCTGAGGTTCCTATTATTGTTGTTACATGGCCTGGGCATATAAACCCATCCACATGAAGATCGCCACTT
>Ga0256841_1003135_pt1 | contig 12574 bp, 10 predicted proteins | sample 356308metaG_FD_185971 | JGI IMG/M metagenome (GOLD analysis project Ga0256841, IMG submission 185971) | Hydrothermal vent microbial communities from Mid Atlantic Ridge, Atlantic Ocean - 356-308 | ecosystem: Environmental > Aquatic > Marine > Hydrothermal vents | place: Atlantic Ocean: Mid...
GGTCCGTGAGTCCCACCGAGGCCATGCTGCGTGACTGGCCCTTCGTGTTCAACATTGTGACATGGGGCGCTTCGGTGGTGGGCATCATCTATTTGTTGCCCCGGTGATCCCTCGCCGCCCCAGGGGGGGTTCTTTCACGCATTCTCGGCGTCTCGTCGCAGCGTGCGGATCATCCCCGCCTGCCACCAGTCGTCGAGTCAGTCAGGGTCGAGAGGTCTCTTGCCGACGTTTTGCAGGTCCCATGCCGGTGGGGCCGTCGGACGGTGCCGCACCATGGGCGCGCAGGAGGCTGCGCACCTTCTCTGGGTCCAGGGCCATGGCCCGGCGCAGCAGGGCTTCGGCCCTTCTTCGATGGCCGAGGCGTTGTTCGATAAGGGCGAGGTAGAACAGGGCGATCACGTTTCCAGGATTCAAGGCCAGCGCCCGCAACTCCAGGCGCCTGGCCCGCAGGAGATCGCCGCCTGCGGCAAGCAGACGACCCAACTCGACGTATGTGTCTGGAAATCTCGGATCCAGCGCCATGGCACGGGACAGGATGCGCATGGCCCCACGACGGTCACCCTCTGCCGTGCGGATCTGTGCCGCGAGCACCAGGGGCCTGGCTCCAGTGCAGAGAAATTCGGATGCCAGGGGCGCCAGTTTGGGCAAGGGCCGCTCCAGAAAGGGTCTGAGCAGGCCGGCGGCCTCGGTCAGGTGTCCGTGGCTTGCCAGGAATCGGGCCCTGCGACAGGCCATGTAGCAGCCAATGAGCTTTGCCTGGTTGGGGGCCAGGAGTTTGGGCCATCGAGCCGTTTGGAGACAGGGCTTTTTCTTGTCGCCCTCTGGCACCAGGGCATAAAAAAGGCCGCAGTCTTTCACCTGGTGCCAGAGCCTTTCTGGTGGATCTTCGAGGTAGGTCGGCATCCTGGATGCGTTGGTCATCTCGAAGCGCAAACGCATGCCCCTTGGTGGCCCTGAATCGTCGATCAATGGAACGAAGAGCCAGGGCCACCGTTTCTTGATCCAGCGGCGATACCAGGGGGCATCGGCACCCAGGAGCCACCGGCTGACCAAGGCCAGATCCGGCCTCCAGTTCTCTGCGGCTTTTGCGTAGGCCAAGGTGAAGAGCGCATGATCGCTGGATGCCACTACCAGTCCCGGTCCTGGCCTTGCTGGTGCCGAGACCGCGGCGAGGAATCGGTCAGCACGACCCACTCGATGTGTCTGGTCGGCAATGGAAAGGCTGTTTTGCCAGGCCGACCAGATCACCACCAGACCAGCCGTTGCCGCGCCGAAGACCCGGTGCCACGGGCGGTTCCCTTCGGGGCTTCGAACAGCCAGCATCTGTCCGATGCGCACCAGTCCCACGCCGGAAGCAAGGGCCAGAGCCACCACCGAGGCAAGGAGGTAGCCATGGATATCCGGGTTGCCCGCATAGAAGACGTTCATGGTGGCGGCAGCGCCCAGGCCCACCACCAAGAGAATCCAGGCAGGCCAGATCGGCTGTTTTTGTTTGTTGTGCACCGTCAGAGCGAGCAGGCCGATCAGTCCCGAAGATGTGAGGGCCGTCCCGGAGAGTTGTCCCAGAAGTCTGGCATTGGCGATGAGACGCAGGGAGAGAGACAGATGGCCTCCGGTGATGTTTTGTCGATAGGCTTGGGCGGTGATGGTGGCCCAGATTCCGCGGACGCTGTCGAGCTGCGACCAGGGCAGCAGTGCAGGCCTGTTGCCGGCAGCCGGCAGAGTGAGCCAGATGAGATTGCCCAGGACGGCGCCAGCAAGAAGGGCACCAAAGGCAGGAAGTCTCCTCTTGGCACTGCGGTCTGCCATCACCGAAATGGTCAGCCCAAACCAGGCCAGGGCGGCCAGAAGGGGATGCAGTCCTGCTGCAAGCCCCAGCAGCAAAGAAGCGGCGCCCAGCCGAGAGGCTTGTGGATGTCGTGATCCAGTGGCCAGTACGAAGGACCAGATGATTGCGGCCAGAGCCGGAGCGTATACCTCGGCCCGCATGGTCTGCTGGGCCATTGGCCATGTCAGGGCGGCCAGGGATACGGCGATGAGGGCGGCCTTTTCTCCAGCAGATCTGCGGGCGATTTGGGCCAGGCCGGCAAGGGCGACTCCTCCCGCCAGGGCGCTGAGAACGTTGCAGCGAAATGCTATGGACCCCAGGGGTAGCAAGGTGGCCAGTTTTCCGAGCTGGCCATACAGTGGCTGGCCGGGCGGATGGGAGAGTCCGAGATGCAGGGCGGCAGCCACGAGTTCTCCCGAGTCGTACCAGGTGATCCCCGCGGCTGCAAACCAGGTCCAGGCCAGGGTGACCAGGAGAACCACCGTCCAGGTGGCGGCCTGTATGGGTTGGGGAATGGACAGCGAGAGCCGCGGAGGCCTGGATTTTTGTTCCGGACTTGTCATAAGCGGTATCGAAGAATCTTGGCTGGGTTACCCACGGCGACAGCGAAATCCGGGATGTCTTTTGTGACCACGGATCCGGCACCGATCAAGGCTCCGCGGCCAATGGTCACCCCCGGGAGGATCACGGATCCGGCACCGATATCCGACCCTTCACCAATCCGAACCGGGGCGAACTCCAAAGGTCCAGCCATCAGGGGCTTCTCCCGACCGGGATCGCGGTGTTGAGAGGTGAGAACCACGGTCCTCGGACCGATACCGACCTCTTGTTCGATGATCAAACCACCGGCGGAATGAAGGAAGCACTGCTGTCCGATCCAGACGCCGGAACGAATGTCCATGTCCTGGTCGTGGTAGCCCTTCAGAATGGTCTGGTGTCCCACATAGAGGTTTCCTTCGATCCGGATTCGTTCGGGATGAAAGATCAAGACCCCTGATTCGAAGATCACGTTTGGGCCCAGGAAGACAAAATCTTCCGGGTGAAACTCGCCTGTGCCGTGGCTCGACCAATGTTTCATGGCAACGTGGTCCCTTGGTTCGTGGTCGGCTGCACCACCCCGGCGGATGGACGGGCCGGCGGGCAGGAACGCCTGCGGTGGAGGCCAACGGGCTTGCCTTCTTCGATGAGGATGTTTTTTCGGGCACAGAGCCGACCCTCCAGGAGCCATGTCGCTACGTGAGTTCCCGGTGTCAGGGCAACCCGTTCGGCCTCCTCGGGCAGGGGCTGGCCGTCTAGGGAGATGCGCGCCTGGACGTCTCCTGACGTCTTGGCGGGCTTCAGGAGAATGCGTCCTTTGGGTAGCCAGGATTTGCTTTGTCCAGTCTGGTTGGTCCCCGTGGTAGGGCCTCGATGATCTGGGCTCTGTGCCAGGGCCATGATGAGAACGATTAAGGAAGCCAACCCCAAGACCACCCGCAGGCCAAGGCGCCAAGGGGGGAGCCTGCAAGGGCCTGTCTGGATTCGTTGCCCGGTTTCGGTCGTCTCGGCGGGGCGCTGTGGGGGCGGTGGGCTGCCTGGGGACTGTTCTTCGTCGAGGATCACCGTTGGTTGGGCCTCCATGGGCGCGGCGGGCGCCGCGTCTGAAGATGTGGGTGACTCGACTCTTGGGTGCGCCTGGTGCGAAATCGCGCCCTGACCGATTCCCTGGGTTTCATCGAGGATCACCGTGGGCAGGTCGTCCATGGATTTCGCCGGGTCCACCGGCTCCTCTGGTTTCAGGGGTGGGCCCAAGGTCGTCGCCTCATTTTTCTGGGCTGTGTCTGCAGCGGCTGCGTTGCGGCGGCGTGGCATTCCTTGGTTTGCGCCTTGGGGCGGTCCGGGCTGTTTCCCGGCCTCTGTGGCGGCTGCATGGTTCCCCTCGGAAGGGACCGGCGGAGACGGGACAGGCATTGCTCCTGGTTTGGCGGGGATGGTGTTCTTCGGCTTCCTTGGGGTGGGGACAGGGACCTTGGAGAGGATCGCGGCCAGAGCCCTGCCGCGGTCTTTGTCCCAGCCCGAAGAGGCAAGGGCTTCCAACGCCTCGCTGGCCGTGGGGCGGTGCTCTGGTTTCTGTGCCAACAGGCGCCGGCAAAGCTCTGCGAGGGCCCTGGGAGCGTCTTTGAGTCCCGGGTGCCCGGCCAGGCTGCCCTGCATGGTCTCTTTCACCAGTTCTTTCGGGGATCGGCCCTCTGTGCGGAGGCGGCCGGTGAGCAGTTCCAGGAGCATGATGCCCACGGTGAACAGGTCGCTGGCACCGGTGAGTTTGGCTCCGCGAATTTGCTCCGGCGACATGTAGCCCAATTTGCCCCTCGTAAGGCCCTGGGCCGTCTTGAACGTTGTGAATGCCGCCTTGGCGATGCCAAAGTCAGCGAGTTTGACCAGTCCTTCTTTTGTGAGCAGCGTGTTGTGGGGCGTGACGTCTCGATGCACGATGCCCAGCGGACGGCCTTGGTCGTCGGTTCTGGAATGAGCATAGGCAAGGGCCCGCAAGAGGCCGGCTATGATGTAGGCCGACAGGTCGGCTGGGAGCCAGCGGTCTTGTTTTGCCAGGATCTTGAGGAGCCTGTGGAGGTCGATACCCTCCACGTATTCCATGACGAGGTAGAGGCTTTCATCGTCCTGTCCCAACTCCAGGACCGACACGATGTTGGGGTGGCGCAGCAAGGATGCCACCTTGGCTTCGTTGACGAAGAGACGCCGGAAGTCTTCGTCTCGGGAGAACTGGGGCAAGATGCGTTTGATGGCGAAGAACTGTTGGAAGCCTGCTGGTCCATCCAGTCTGGCACGAAAGATTTGGGCCATGCCACCCTTGGCGATTGGCGCAATGAGTTCATATCGGCCGAGCTTCATCTGTCCTGGTTTCCTTGGCGCTACCCGTTTGTCTTTTTGTACCACAGTCGCCAGATGGGCAGACCTTTTTCTTCGCAGTATCTCTGTCGGCGCGTGGGGGTGTCGAGGGGACTGTTCTTGGCAAAGGACCATGCGCCGGCCAGGTTCGTCACGTCGTCTCGGCTCTCCAGGATTGCCATGGCATCGAGTGCCGGCTCGAACACGTCACTTTGGAAGAAAAACGAGCCGTTCTTTTTGAGGGCTCCGAGTATGTGATCTGCGAGCTTGTCACTGAACATGCGTCGCTTGTGGTGGCGTTTTTTGAACCAGGGATCGGGAAATTGCATAAAGATCGCATCCACCCGCCGATTGGCAAACAGGATGGGCAGATCCACCAGGAGGTTTGCATAGACTGCGAAGAGACGGTCGTCGATTCCATCGGTCAGGATTCGGGCCTGGATCCGGTCAACCAATGCGCGCCGGATTTCCACCCCCACGAGGAAGACGTCCGGGTGATGCGCGCTGTAGCGGAAGAGGAATTCACCTTCGCCGCAGCCGAGGTCCACTTCCACTGGGCGGCCTCTGGGTAGATCGAGGGGCCTGGCACCGGTGTCCAGGTGTCCCATGGACATGGGGTTGACGTGTTGGCGGATACGCGAACCCATGGGGCGTCATACCTCTCTTTCAGCAGCGTCGCCGGATCGACAGGCGTGGTCGATGCGACGAGGGGCGCGGCCATCGGTGCGGATTACTCCAGGAGCAGAATTCGTCCATCTGTCGTGGCCACCAGGACCGAGCCGTTGTCCAGGACCAGGGTCCGGGCTTCTGTGTCGGCGCCGATGTCCATGCTCCAGTGGCGGTTGGAACGTTCCGACCAGCGATGAATCAACCCGTCTCTGCCGGCAATGAGCAGGTCTCCTCGTGGGTTGGAAACAGGACCCGCCGTCATGGTCGCCCCGGTTGGTGCCAGTGTGAGATAGCGACCTGTTTTCGAAAATTGGGCCAGCCCCAGGTCCCCCAGTCCGACATAGATGCGGTTGGCACCGATTCCAATCGCGCCCGTTGGTTTCGTTGCCAACGGGACTTTCCAGAGAACCGCCCGGGATGTGGCTGCAGCCAGCTCTTTGTCTGCACAGGCAGCGACCATGCTGCCGTTGGGCAAGCCCACGAGGCCCACGACAGGGCCGGAACAGACATCCAGAACCCTGGGAACGGATCGTCCGTTGCAGACCGTGACGAGTTTCCCATCCGCCCGACCCATGGATCGGCATTGGGGGCCGGTGCTCACTGGTCCTGCCGTCAAAGGGTCCGGTTGGGTGAGCAAAGGGCTCAAGCCCCTCTTGGTGATGCCGTAGAGTGTCGTTCCACAGGTCATCTCGATGTGACCGAGAAGAGCACGGGGCGGACCGCAGTTTTTCGGCCGATGGAATCGGGAAAGAGTCCGTCCTGTGGTGGCATCCATGAGCAAGACGTGGTTTTGTGTGGCGACAGTCACGACACCTTGGATTCCCGCCAGGTCGGCCAGGATGGGTTCTGCAGCCTGGTGCCGCCAGACCTGTTTTCCGGAGGGTCGAATCGCCAGGATCGTTCCGCGGCTGGAAGCAACATAGACGACCTGGCGTCCAGCATTGTCATGACCGAGCAGTGGAGCGGCCCAGATGGGTGCGTCGAGTCGGCGCACAAGGCGCATTCGTCCCTGGGGGGCGAGAGTTTTCGTGGCCACCATCCCGGTGGCTCCAAACGAAGACGGGCTTCGAAACCGGGTTTGGTCGAGAGGGCCGGGTTGGTTCGTCAAGAGTTTGCTGGCTCGAAGGCGGTGGGCCAGGTCCAACAGCCGCCGAGACAGGCGGCCCGAGGCCCGGCCCGCCATCTGCTCGATGCGCTGCAGGACGGCTTCTGGCGGCCTGTCTGCGGCATCGGTGAGCCAGGTTTCCGCTGCTCGTTCCCAGACGAGGGCGGGACAGCGATGGGACGTGAGCAGGGACAAGAAGAGTCGGGCCGCGTTTTTGTGATTGCCCAGGGCCACAGCCGCGCTCGCCGCTTCATGGGGACAGGTCGAGGCGGCAGCAGATTGCGCCCGGCCCGACGGACTGGCCAGGGCCTGTGTTCCCAGCGAAAGGAGAAGGGCACTGGCAGCGATGAACCGCCGGGAGTTTCCCTGGAGACGCGATGCTCTTTGGTTGCTGCGCACCTGGGCTCGTGGAAGATGGGCGTTTCGATGCTCGGTCATGGAGAGTCCGTTGGGCTGCTGAGTCGTTCCATCGAAAGGCTGGCTACTTGGGAACCTTTTCCCAGTCTGCCAAAAATCGCTCGATACCCCGGTCCGTCAGGGGATGTTTGACGAGTTGCATGAGGGTCTTATAGGGAATGGTGGCGATGTCTGCGCCCACGAGCGCGGCTTCCAGGACATGGACGGGATGGCGTACCGACGCCACGATCACTTCGGTTTCGTACCCGTAGTTGGCATAGATGTCCATGATCTGTTCGACCATCTCCATGCCCACTGCGGACACATCGTCGAGGCGTCCCACGAAGGGGCTGACATAGGTGGCGCCGGCCTTGGCCGCCAAGAGTGCCTGGGACGCCGAGAAACAGAGGGTCACATTCGTCTTGATGCCTTCCGACGACAGGCTGCGTACGGCAGCCAGGCCGTCGAGGGTGAGTGGGATCTTGACCACGATGTTTTTGTGAATCTTGGCGAGTTCCCTGGCCTGGGAGACAAGGCCTTCGGTGTCGGTGGCCGTCGCTTCGACGCTGATGGGGCCATCTACGATCTGACAGATCTCTTCGATGACGTCTTTGAAGGGCCTGCCTGTCTTGGCGACGAGAGACGGATTCGTGGTCACTCCGTCCACGAGGCCCATGGCCGTTGCATGGCGGATTTCGTCGGTGTTTGCAGTGTCGATGAAGAACTTCATGAGTGCCTCCTGGCGCCGGTCGAAACAGCGACTCGTCGCAGTGAAAGAGAAATGGATGCTTCCGGGCAGATAGCCTAGTCGGCCTGTTCCAAATGTCCAGCCCGACAACCCCCGGCCCAATGAGGGCTTACTCGACCTTTGGGGCAGAGAGCAGCAAAGGCGCAGCATGCATGGCGTCTGGCACGTCCAACTTTGTCTTATGGACGAACGGGGCCGCTACCGCGACGGTTGCGCGCCACTGCGATGCGATTTTCATGCTGCCACACGCTCTAGCCGAAAGTCGATCCCAACGACACCTGCCCTTGTAAAAAACCATCGTTTCCACTATACAGGGCAAAAACAAACGCCGGTTTTTTTCACAGTCGAGGAGCATCATGCAAGAGGAGCATTTCAACATCGGGGACAAGTTGAGAGACCTGCGTGAATCAAAAGGCCTGACTGGTTATCAGCTCGCACGCCTGGCTGGGATTTCCGAGGCGCGGCTCATGGCGTTCGAAGAGGGGTACGCCACTCCGACCATTGCGACGCTGGTCAAGATTTCCCAGGCTCTTGGTGTGGGAATGGGCTTTTTCTTCCAGGAACACAAGCCACCCACGCGAGTCGAGGTGACACGCGCAGATCAGAGACGGCCAGCCGAAGAGCACGAGAAAAGCGGTGAAGACGAACTCTATTATTCATACCAGTCGCTTTCTCCGACCTTTCCAGACAAGCGGATGCAGCCCTTTTTCATCGAGGTGGACTGTGTAGACATCGAGTCGGTCCAGCCGGCTGTCCACCCTGGTGAAGAATTCATCTTCGTCCTGGAAGGCACGTTGGAATGGCGCGGCGGGGACGAGGCCTATCGGCTCGGCGCGGGAGACGCCATTCACTTCGATTCTTCGATTCCACATCGGATCGTCGGAGTGGGTGAGCACAAGCCGAAAGTCGTGGCTGTCGTGTATCAGCCTCCTGGCGCTTCTTCTTGATGGCTCGGTCGGTTTTCTTTTCTTCTTTCGTTCTTTGTGCAACGCTCGGCTGCGGGGCCTGCAACCAGGGATCCCGGCACGAGGACCTGGTGCGTCCCGTTGCCGGACGAAAGCCGATCACCGCCGGGCTGCTGGTCCAGATGGAAGGGGCGGGAGACTACCTGCTGGCCACCGAGCTGAATCGGTCCGAGTATCGAGATCACCTCGTTCCGCTCACCCATGCCCTGGCCGCCTTTTACGGCTGGCCCGATCCGGGCCGAGGCATCGTGTGGCAAAGTCGCTTCCTGGATCAGCTCTGCCGCGCCAGGTTTCGCAAACCCTGTGGGTCCTGGCGGCAGGCTGCCGATGTCTTGCAGCGCCGGCTGTTTTTGGATGCGGCACAACTCTGCCCGGCTCTGTTTGCCAAGGCCCCGGAGGGGGCGGAAATTCCGAAGGACCTTTGCTCGAAATTGAACCGGCTGTCTGTCCAGACCCAAAAGGCAGTGGCGGCCATGGCCCGGCGATGGCCCATCCGTTCTCTCTATGCAGTGAAACGTTGTGAGTATCAGCCTGTCTCGGCTGTGGTGGTGGAGGTTGGGCCGGACCGTCTCTGGGTGAACGGGCTGGACGTGGTTCCATTGACATTGGGGAGGCCGCCGGCAGACCCAGATCTCCCCGCCGCGCTCCAGAGCATGTTGGCTGCCGGGGCAGCAGTGGTTCAAGCCAGGGTCCTGCTGTCAGACGAGCCTGGCGCGCAAGCAGCGGGCAGTGGGAATGTACTCGTGAAGGATGCGGGAGGCGCCAAGTCCCCGACAGGTTCGAATGCACCGGATTCCCACAGCGGTCCCAAAAGGGAGGGCGGCGAGGAGTCGGGTCCGGGTCGGCTGCTACTCCGGGTGCGCCGCGGCGTACCCTGGTCCACTCTGTCTTGGGTGGTGAGTCTGGCGGCCTCTGTGAATCTTACCAAGGTTTCGTTTCGAGTGCGAGACCAGCAGGATCGGCCCTGCCGCATTGCTGCGCGAGTCTCTACCCTGCCGTTGCCGCCTTCTGGTGCCAAGATTGTATTGGGTCACGGCAAATCCCTTGATTTGTGCATGGTGGGCCGTTGCGTCACAGTCACGCGGTCGGACCTGTTTCGGCGCCTCGGCTGCGGAAAGGGCGGCTGTCGACGCCCCTGGTTCCTTCGGGTCGAGACTGACGACTTTGCCCAGGTGGTGCAGTTTCTCGCGCAGCTCCCAGATGGGATCGATGCCCCGCTCCTGTGGCTTCCGGGAACGCTCAGTCGTTCCGGCCGGGCCCGGAAGAAAGGCTGTCTTTTTGGGCATCCTTGTCGGCCGGGCCAGGGATCTTCTCGTCGAGTTCAGCCTGGATCGCAGCGAGGTCTCGTGCCGCGGAGATGAGTCTTGCGCGCAGGTCCGTCAGCCGTTGCCCTGCCGACAGCGCCATATTCTGGAGACTTTGGAGTTCGGAACGAAGGTCTTTGCTTTCCATGGCGACATGGTACGGTTACAAGACGATTCGGTCAAACTCTTTGGTGTTGTGGCCATCTCAACCCTTGGTGCGCCCACGAGGCGAGGAGCGAGCCCATGTTGAAAATAGGTGTGATGGTGGATCGACCCGGCCAGGTGGATGGGCTTGAGGTCGTGGAAATATTGGGGAAATCCGGCGTCCTGCCCAGCCTGGAAGTCTTGGCTCGATGGCGGGCGGAGATGGACGAGAACCTGGATGTGGTGGTCACCGCGCCCAGCGCGTTGACTGCACCCGGTCCTGACGGACAGCTCACATCGCCGTTTCATCCCATGGACGAGGCACTCACGCTCTGGGAGCGTCTGCATGCCGCACTCCAGGTGCTCGAGTCCAAGGTGGTGCTTTTCAAGACGGGGCCGGAGTTTACTCCCACCAATCAGAACAAGGATCGGCTCACCGAGTTTTTTTCTCGAGCAGCAGAGCCGGACCTGCGTTTGGTCTGGCAGCCAAGGGGCCTGTGGGCGCCCGAAGATCTCGCTGAGCTGTCTGCTTCCTGTCCGGTGGTTCTGGCAAGAGATCCCCTCGCCGAGGATCTTTCCTTCGAGGATTGGGTCTATTGGCGTGTCTGGGGCCTGGGCAGAGCTGAGCTGGGCCCTGCAGACATGGAGGTTCTCTTGGATCGTGCGCTCGACGATCGGCTCGATGGATACTGTGTTTTGGCCACGGGCGTGTGGAAATCAGACATCAGGGCTGCGGCCGGTCTTCTGGCTCGCGTCGAAGCGCAGCGGCGGGCAGAGGCGTGACGCTCACCAAATGGGAACTGGATTGCGTGGCGACAGACCTGGCCGATCTCCTGGCCGGCCTGCGGGTGCGCAAGGTTTTCCACATCGGAAGAGACCGCATTGCGCTGGATCTGGGCCGTCAGGGCTTTCTGCTTCTCTCCGGCGCCCGGGCAACGGGGCGTCTCCACCTTGCAGAGAGGGTCGACAAGAGCGGGCGTTGTCCCGCCTTGTGCGGTCTGTTGCGGAAATATCTTGCAGGGTCGGTGATCCTGGATGTCTCGACCTGGCCCGATGACAGGGTTGCTGAAGTCCGGTTTGGTCGCAAGGTGACCCTGGTTTTGTACGTGTATGGGAAGGGGTATGCTCTTTTGGACGCGGATCGCCGGGTGCTTGGTGCCAGCCATTCCTGTCCCGTTGCTCTGGGGAGCGTGATCCCGGATTCAGGGAAAGAGTCGGGAACATCCATTGGTTGTGACGAGGAAGAAACCAAGGCAAAGACTATTTTGCGCAACGGCTCTTGTCGGGATTCAAAGGGTCAGGGGGCTTCGGGCCGTTTCGCGGGGCGAGGGCTGGATCTCCAGCGCCAGGTCGAGGAGGCCTATCGGGTGATCGAAGAGCGGCTTCTCTTTGAAGAGGCCCGTCGTCGTGTGTCCAAGCTTTTGAAATCGCAAAAGAAAAAGCTCCTGCGTTTGCAGTCTCGGATGGAAGAAGACCTGGGTCGGAGAGCAAGAGCGGAAGAGAAACAGCGGTACGCCGATCTTCTCTTGGCCAACAAAACGCCGTCGGTCCGGGGGGCTGACCATGTGGTGGTCAAGGACTGGTTTCAAGAAGGTTCCGATTTCAGGGTTCCACTGGATCCAAGATACTCCATTGCACAGAATGCAGAGCGCTACTACAGGCAAGCAAAGAGGGATCGCCGCGCTGCTGCTTTGGCCCACGAACGGCTGCAAGACGTCGATGCACGGCTTTCCCTGGTCGAGTCTTTCCTCGGGGCGATGGATGGGGCAGACAGCCTGTCTGAGATTTCAGCCATCGAGGTGAACGTGAAAGAAACGCTTGGTCTGGGTGGAGGCGTCCAGGCCAGCGGGCAGTCGGCAAAGAGTCCGCCGGACGGGCGCCGGCAGAAAGGGGACGAGGAGCCAGGGCGACGATTCGTGAGTGCCACTGGCCTGGAGATTCGAGTGGGAGGAGACGCACAGGAGAACCATCGCCTGACATTTCACTGGGCCAGAGGAAGGGACATGTGGTTTCATGTTGCTGGGCGTTCCGGGCCTCATGTGGTGGTGCGCGTGGGGCCGGAAGGGGCGATGGATTCAGAAACGCTGCTCGATGCCGCGACGCTGGCGCTTTTCTACGTGGCCAAGAACCGACGAGCAGAAGGGGAGGTCCTGTATCAAAGGCGCAAGTATCTTCGGCCAATCAAGAAATCGCCTGGGCTCGTGCGCACCGCGGGTGCCAAGACGATATTTCTTCGGCTCGACACCCAGCGGCTCTCTCGTCTTTTGTCCCAGAGGGGGTAACCAGGAAGGAACGCGGGAAACTACAGCTCCATGTGCCGGCCGGCAGACTCGTGATCAGGCACCTTGGGTGCGCTGGTCGCTTTCCTTTTTGCAGTCTTCTTAGCCGTGGTTTTTTTGGGGGCGGACTTCTTGGCCGCAGTCTTCTTGGCCGCAGTCTTCTTAGTGGTGGTCTTCTTGGCCGCAGTCTTCTTAGCTGTGGTCTTCTTGGCCGCAGTCTTCTTAGTGGTGGACTTCTTGGCCGCAGTCT